>ENA-UERS01000397-UERS01000397.1-human-gut-metagenome-genome-assembly--contig:-NODE-397-length-20367-cov-4.297881_pt1 | contig 20367 bp, 19 predicted proteins | sample MGYA00242991_ERZ507992 | MGnify/ENA primary metagenome ERZ507992 (study PRJEB26167, sample SAMN06115535) | human gut metagenome | host: Homo sapiens | place: China:Chongqing | collected 2015-10-24...
CAGCGCAAGGATGAGGACATGACCGTGCTGGAAGAGAAGCGGACCTACATCCAGCAGGTGCGGACATCCCCGGCGGATGGAACGGAGATTTACGCAGGGCAGAATTACCCGTCCTTTCCCATAGTGCCACTCCGTAACGGTGAGGACGCGCTCTCCGAGCTGGTGGGCAAGCGGAACACACTGGATGCTCTGGACCTTTGCACCTCCAACATGGTCAACAACGTGGATGAGGGTAACCTGATTTACTGGGTGCTGCAAAACGCCGGGGGAATGGATGATCTGGATGACCAGAAATTCCTTGACAAAGTTCGCACCACGCACATCGTCCACGCGGGGAGTGTGGAGGACGAGGGGGCCACAGCGGAGCCGCACACCATCGAGGCGCCGTTCCAGGGCACGGACGCCACCATCAATATGCTAAAGCGCAAGCTGTACGAGGACTTCCAGGCATTTGACAGCTCTGCGGTGTCGGCTGGTAACCAGACCGCCACGGCCATTGAAGCCAGTTACACACCGTTGGATTTGAAGGCAGATGATTTCGAGGCCAGCGTGACAGAGTTTATTCTGGGCCTGCTGGCGGCGGCTGGGATAGACGATGAACCGTCCTACACCCGCAGCCGCATCATTAACCGCTCTGAGGAGACACAAATGATACTCATGGGCGCGGATTACTACGACGACGAGTACATCACCAAAAAGCTGCTGACCATCAACGGCGACGCCGATCAGTACGATGCCATGATGCAGCGCAAGGCGGCGGAGGAAACTGAACGGGTGGAGGAAGAGTCAGACTTCCTGCGGCAGGAGGAAATGGAGGGGACAGAAGATGAAAGTCAGCGCATGGAATAGTTTTGGAGATTATTCTCGGCATGTAGATGTAGAGTTCAATTCTGAAAGTGCTTCCGACTGCAATCAGGCGGAAAAATATATTTTTGCGTGTCTTGGCAGAAAGATGAGGGCAGAAACCGAGGTGACGGAGGATGCCGACGCCTGATTATGCCCACCGGCTGACTGACAAGGAACTTGCCTTGCTGGAAAAGCGCATTGCAAAATTGTACCTGGAGGCATGGGACGACCTGGAAAAGACCGTGATCGACTACTTCAACCGCTTTATTGAGCGAGACGAAGAAATGCGGAAACTGATCGGGACTGAAATCAACGGGAAGGTTTGGACAGAGCATGACTATGAATTGTGGCGGCTGAACCAAATAGGGCGAGGAGAACGTTTTGACGATTTGGCCGTAAAGGTGGCAGAACGGTATACAAAAGCCAACGAGGTTGCTCTTGCCTATGTCAACGACACCACGCCGGGCATATACACCCTCAATCGAAATTATGCGGCCTACACCATCGAAAAGGTGGCCGGAAATGTGGGCTTTACTTTGTGGGATGAATCCACCGTGCGGCGGCTGATTGTGGAAGAACCTGATCTGATGCCCTACTACCCAAAGAAAAAAGCCTTAAAGCGGGGTATTGACCTGAAATGGGGCAAGAAGCAGATTACCAAGAGCGTCACCAGCGGGCTTTTGCAGGGCAAGAGCGTGGGGAAGATAGCGAAGGACTTGCAGGCCAGGGTGACGGAGATGAACCGGGCCAGCGCCGTGAGAGCGGCCAGGACAGCGGTTACTGGGGCGCAGAACGGTGGGAGGATGGACAGTTACAAGGCTGCCTCTGATATGGGCATTAAGGTTAGAAAACGGTGGGTAGCCACCAAAGACGGGCGCACGCGGCATGCCCATCAAAAATTGGACGGCCAGACTGTGGAATGGGACGAACCGTTTACCTCTGAACTAGGGAAGATACGCTATCCCGGAGACCCAAGAGCCAAGCCTGCAAACGTCTATAACTGCCGTTGCACCATGCGGACGGTAGAAAAGCCGGACATTGAGGCTGAACCGCGAAAAATGCGTGTGCGTGACCCGAAAACCGGGCGGAATGTGGTAGTGGAGGCAATGACCTATGAGCAATGGGAGAGGTGGGTGAAAAGCCGTGGCTGATTTGGGCGGCGTGGTATTTGACGATTACAGCGCCGATGTGCTGGATGCCATGCATGACGCCGTTGTACAGGCACTGGAGCGGTGCGGAGAACAGGCGGAAGGGTATGCCAAAGACTTGACTCCTGTTGACACTGGCAACCTCCGTAACAGCATCACCCATCAAGTGGACGATGGTGAAAGCACCGTTTACATCGGAACCAATGTGGAGTATGCGCCCTATGTGGAACTGGGCACAGGCAGATATACAGAAGGAGGACGGCCCACGCCATGGACCTACCAGGACGACGAAGGCAACTGGCACTGGACGGCGGGAAATCCAGCACAGCCTTTTCTCAAACCAGCGGTGGCCGACCATGCGCAAACTTACAGGAACATCATAGAGGATGAGATAAAAAATGGATGAAAGGCAAATCAAAGCCATTGAGGCCGTTCTCGCAAAAGGGGACAGAATAGAGTTGATTCCCGTGAAAGATGGTGTTAAAATTATACATGTCAAGCGGGAAGAGCTGAAACAGAATATTGCTCCCGCCTCTAAGCGTTGAGGCGGAAGGCCCGAGCGTGGGTGACTGACTACAAATCGTAGTTGGTTGCCCGCGCTTTTTCTTTTGGTAAACACCGCAAAGGACAGCGGTTTTTATATCACAGTCGCCCCCCGAAGCACTGGGGCCAAAGGAAAGGAAGACTGATTATGGCACTAACTAGACGCGCCCTCAAAGCCATGGGCATTGAGGACGAGAAGATCGACGAAATTATCACCATGCACACCGAAACCGTGGACGGCCTGAAAGCCGACGTGGCGAAATATAAGGCCGATGCGGAAACCCTGCCCGGTATCCAGAAGCAGTTGGAGAAGGCGCAGGCCGACCTTGAGGCTGGAAAGAAGGACAGCTATAAGGTCAAGTACGAGGCCCTGAAAGAAGAATTTGAGGGCTACAAGAGCGAACAGACCAAGAAGGAGGCCCGCAGCGCCAAGGAAAAGGCGTACCGGGAGCTTCTGAAACAGGCTGGAGTGAGCGAGAAGCGGCTTGACGCCGTGCTCCGGGTGTCCGATGTGGACAGTGTGGAGCTGGACGAAAAGGGCACAATCAAGGACGCAGATAAGCTCACGGAGAGTATAAAGAGCGAGTGGGCGGATTTTATCGGCACCACCTCCATCCAGGGCGCACAAACTGCCACACCTCCGGCCAGCACCGGCGGGAACGGCATGACGAAGGCTGACATCTACAAAAAGGATGACCATGGCCGGTATGTCATGTCTGCCGCGGAGCGCCAGAAGGCGCTTATGGAAAACCAAATTACATGAAAGGACTGAATTAAATGGCTGCTACGAAAGTTGAAAGCCTTACCAATCCGAGGGACTCTCTGCCCAACACTTATACCAGCGTGACGGCCCGCGAGGTGGATTTTGTCACCCGATTCAATGATAACTGGGAAGCGCTGCGCACCATCCTGGGCATCATGCGTCCTATCCGCAAGACCCCCGGCACGCAGCTGATCTCTTATACCGCTGACGTAACCCTGGAGGACGGCGACGTGGGCGCTGGCGAGGTCATCCCGTACAGCAAGGCGACCATCACACAGGCCACCAAGGCAGAACTGACCATCAAGAAGTATGCCAAGGCCGTTCCCATCGAGGACGTGGACAAGTATGGCGCGGAGATCGCCGTGGAAAAGAGCGACGACGCTTTTCTCACTAAGCTCCAGAACGTGGTGTTGGGGGACTTCTACACCTTCCTGAACACGGGTTCTCTCACCGGCACCGCAACCACCTGGCAGGCCGCCCTTGCAAAGGCCCAGGGCGAGGTTCTGAACAAGTTTGCGGTTATGGCGAAGGATGTCACATCTGTTGTTGGATTTGCCAACATCCTGGACGCCTATGACTACCTGGGCACGGCGGACATTACTGTCCAGACCCAGTTCGGCATCAACTATGTCAAGGACTTTATGGGGTATTCCACTCTGTTCCTGCTTCCTGCTACTGTTTCCGGCAATGCAGCCATTGCGCGGAACACTGTGATCGCCACCCCTGTGGAGAATATCGACCTGTATTATGCCGACCCTGGCGACAGCGAGTTTGCCCGGCTGGGTCTGGCTGTGGTGGACGAGCAGCATCGCTTCGGCGTGCGCCAGCGCGGAATGCTGGCCGAAAAGGCTGCAAACCCCCATCTGCTGGTGATGAGCGCCACGCCCATTCCACGCACACTGGGCCTGCTGATCTACGGTGATCTGGACATTTCCATTCTCGACGAGCTGCCCCCGGGCCGCAAGCCCGTCAAGACCCGGTGCATCACCGGAAAAAAGCGGCGGGATCTCTACGGCTTTCTCGACCGGGAGATCGGAGCCGGACGGCAGGTATATATCGTCTGTCCCGCCATCGAGGACACGCCGGACGGCGGGCTGAACGCCGTAAAGAGTTACTACGAGGACATTGCCAAAGCCCTTCTCCCCGACCGCCGGGTCGGCCTGATGCACGGTAAGCTCAAGCCAAAGGAAAAAGCCGCTGTAATGGACGATTTCAAGGCCGGCCGGCTGGACGCACTGGTATCCACCACTGTCATCGAGGTGGGCGTGGATGTACCCAACGCCACCGTCATGGTCATCGAGAATGCCGAGCGCTACGGCCTGAGTGCCCTGCACCAGCTGCGGGGCCGCGTGGGCCGGGGTGCCGCCGAGAGCTGGTGCTTCCTTGTCAGCGACAACACCGCCGAGAGCGTCCAGAAGCGGCTCAGGTTCCTCTGCTCCACCTCGGACGGCTTTGCCGTGGCGCAGTTCGACCTTGAGACCCGCGGCCCCGGCGACTTTTTCGGCAGTCGACAGCACGGCCTGCCCACCCTGCAGATCGCCGACCTGATGAACGACACCCGCACCCTTCACGCCGCTCAGGCCGAGGCCGCTGCTCTGCTGGCCGCAGACCCCCTGCTGGAAGCGCCGGAGCACAGCCTGCTCGCCGCGCAGGTCGAACAGATGTTCACAAAAGCCGGAGCCATGAATTGAAACAATAAAAAGAACCGGTTTCCATGTATTTTAAATGAGAAAGGCTCCTGCGAAAGCAGGAGCCTTTCTCATGATTACCATTCTGTCATCGGTTCAGGCTTTGCGCCGCTTTGGCGATCACAGCCAGCAGATCGACCAGATGTTCCACGTCCATCTGGCCGCTGTTGTTGGCAAAGGCATAGAAGCAGCCCTGCACGCAGAAGGAAAGCAGGATGCCCCGGTCGGGGTCCGCTGCAAAGGTGGGGTCTTTGGCAGCCAGACGGTCTCGCAGACCCTTTTCAATGCAGTTGGCAAAGATCCCCTGCCTTGCCCCGGAGAAAAGGATGTTCACCGCCTCCTGGTTCTGAACAAAGGCATGGAACAGGTCACGGGTCAGCTGCTCTGTGTGTGCAGCGGTAAGCCCCACATTGGGCACACTGTCCAGAATGACATGGATGAGCTTGTTCTCCAACCGGCTGGACAGCTCATAGATATCCTCATAGTGGGCATAAAAGGTGGATTTGTTCACCTTGGCCAGTGTGCACAGGTCTTTGATCCTGATCTTCTCCAGCGGCTGGCGGGCACGCAGCTCCATGAATGCCTTTTCGATGGCGCGGTCAGTCTTTTCAATGCGGATGTCCAAAATAATCCACCACTTTCATTGTTTCGTTGGATATCCAACGCTTTTCGTTTTTCGGGGATAGACAGTTTGTTCGAGTTTTCTTACAATATCAATAGAGAATCCCTTTCTCTCTCAGCGCGGCTTCGATCCTCTGGAATGTTTCTTCATCCGGGCAGCGGAGGGTGTGCAGATGTACGCCGCCGGTCATCCGGCTGAGCAGGCACTCCGGGGTATTGGCTGCCTGGGTGATAAAGGTGTCCACATCGTATCGGCTGGCGAGGTTCAGGTTGCCCCGCAGTTCGCCGTAAAGCGGGTTTTCCACCGCCACATCGACCACCACGCCTCCCTGATCCACCACCGTGTAAAGCTCGGTGCGCATCTCATCGGCAGTCCTGTGCACACAGGCCAGGATGCCGGTGTAGCCGCCGGGGGTCGGGTGGAACTGATACCCCCGCGGGGTGGCCTCGATTTCGGCCCCGCCTGCCCGCAGAAGGGCCACGTCCCCCACCACGATCTGGCGGCTGACCCCCAGCTTTGCGGCCAGTGCACTGGCACTGATGGGTGCGCTGGCCCCATGGAGCTGCTCCAAAATCTTTTCCCGGCGCTGTGCTGCGTTCATTGTTGTTCCCCCTGTCAGCATTTTTCCCTATTATAATAGTGCATGACAGGTGTCCTGTCAATCCAGACGCAGGACAGTGGCGTAATTGGAGGGCAGCTGGACCTTCATCCGGCCAGATGCAAGGCTGACCATCACATTCTCAGCACCCACGGTATCGGCCAGCAGGTCTGTTGCAGCGTTGGCTTCCACCGGCAGCTGGAACTCCATCTCCGCCGGGCTGTCACCGTTGTTGAATACAGCCACCAGGGCTTTTCCATCCAGCACCCGGGCAAAGGCATAGCACTGGGTGGTCAGCTGGAGCTCCTTCACCTCGCCCCAGCTCAGGGCCGGGTATTCGGCCTTCAGCCTGCCCAATGCAGCGTACACACTGGTGACGGGGTTGGTGGTCAGGTCATCCCGGAACTTGTCCAGCTCCAGGCAGGGGCGCAGGGGCCAGTCACTGCCCCACTCCTTTTTGCCCTCGATGCCAAATTCGGAACCGTAATAGATGGACGGAATGCCCCAAAGCGTGTATACTAGAATTGCAATGTGCCGGATGTGCGCCTTGTTCCGCAGTTTATTGGGCAGGCGCTCCACATCGTGGTTATCCGAGAAGGTATAAAGCCGGGTGTCGTGGCAGAGCCCCTGCAGGCGGCGCATGGTGTGTGCGATCTCAAAATAGTTGTGGTCGTTGTGGCCGCTCCACAGGCCCTTGTGCAGCTCATAGTTGGTAACAGAGTGGAGCATTTCAGGGTTGGCCCAGCGGCTGTAATCGCCGTGGATGACCTCGCCCATCAGCCAGAACTCAGGCTTGACCTCGTTGGCAAGGCGGCGCAGACCCTTCATAAAGTCGAAGTCCAGCACATCCGCTGCATCCAGCCGGATGCCGTCAATGTCGAATGCATCGACCCAGAAGCGGATGGTATCATAATGGTAGTTCTGCACCTCGGGGTTGCGCTGGTTCAGCTTGACCAGCAGGTTGAAGCCGCCCCAGTTGCCATAAGAAAAGCCGTCGTTGTACTCGTTGTTGCCCCAGAAGTTCACATCGCAGAACCAGTCCTTATAACGGGCGTTCTCGCGGTTGGCCTGCAGGTCTTTGAAGGCAAAGAAGTCCCGGCCCACATGGTTGAACACACCGTCCACAATGACCTTCTGGCCCCGGGCGTGGCAGTTGGCCACGAACTCCCTGAACTCCTCGTTGGTGCCCAGGCGGCGGTCCACCCGGCGATAATCGATGGTATCATAGCCGTGGGAGCCGCTCTCGAACAGCGGGCCGATATAGATGGCCGTGCAGCCCAGATCTTTGGAGGCGTGCTCGGCCCAGGCGTTCAGCTTTGCGAACGCGCCCGGTGTGGGCTGGCCGTCGTTTTCGTGCGCACAGCCGCACAGGCCCAGCGGATAAATGTGATAAAAAACTGCGGTATCATACCATGCCATAGTTACTCTCTCCCATATCATTTCTTCTGCCGCCCAGCAGCGGCAGGCTCAGTATACCACAAACTCCGCCAATTGTGTGGATGTTTGATAAATTTTCTGCATAGTATCTGTTAAAATCAGCAAGTGTGACGATTTTGATCAAAAATTATTGGTAAATATGACCGGGTGTATCCCGTTGAGAAAAGGAGAAATCTGCATGAATTTTCCCACCATCGACCGCTCGTTCTTTGCGGGCGAATGCTTTGATGCCTACCGTGTGCTGGGCGCGCACCCCTGCCGGGATGACTTTGGGCAGGAGGGCTGGCGGTTTGCCGTGTGGGCCCCGGGGGCCGTGGCTGTGGAGATCTGCGGCGGCTTTGACGGCTGGGGGCCGGGCGTTCCCATGCAGAAGGCCGACACCGGCGTGTGGAGCGGCTTTGTGCCCGGCCTTGCCGAGGGAGAGCTGTACAAATACCGCATCCACGGCAAGGATGGCAGCACCGTGATGCGGGCTGACCCCTACGCCTTTTCCACTGAGCTGCGGCCCGGCACGGCCAGCAGACTGGCCCGGATGGACTTTGCCTTTGACGATTCCAGCTGGATGGAGCGTCGGGACAAGTGCCGCAACCTGCCCCTGAACATCTATGAGCTCCATGCAGGCAGCTGGAAGCACAAGCCCAACGCCACCCGCGAGGACGGCTCGGACGGCTGGTACAATTACCGGGAGCTGGCCCGGGAGCTGATCCCCTGGCTGCTGGATCACCGCTTCACCCATGTGGAGCTGCTGCCGTTGGCAGAGCATCCCTTTGACGGCAGCTGGGGCTACCAGACCACCGGTTACTTCTCTGTCACCAGCCGCTACGGCGACCCCGCCGACTTTGCGGCCTTTGTCAACGCCTGCCACCGGATGGGCATTGGTGTCATCATGGACTTTGTGCCCGTCCACTTTGCCGCCAACGGCGACGCGCTCGCCAACTTTGACGGCACCCACCTCTACGAGTACGACAGCGATGTGGGCCACAGCGAGTGGGGCACCTGCAACTTCAACTATTACCGCCGGGAGGTGTGCAGCTTCCTGAACAGCGCCGCTGCCCTTTGGATGGATGTCTACCACTGCGACGGCATCCGGATGGATGCCATCTCTCGTGCCCTTTATTGGCAGGGCGACCCCAACCGCGGCGTGAACGAGGGCGCTGTTACCTTCCTGCGGAACCTGAACCACGGCCTGAACGAGCGCTGGCCCACCGGCATCTACACCGCCGAGGACTCCACCAACTTCCTCAAGGTCACCGCCCCCACCCGCTACGACGGCATTGGTTTCGATTATAAGTGGGACATGGGCTGGATGCACGACACGCTGGATTATTTTGCCACGCCCTTTGGTGAGCGGCCCGATGCCTACTACAAGCTGACCTTCAGTATGCAGTATTTCTACAATGAGCTGTATCTGCTGGCACTCAGTCACGACGAAGTAGTGCACGGCAAAAAGACCATCATTGATAAGCTGTGGGGCACCTACGAGGAAAAATGCGCCCAGCTGCGCACCCTTTACTTCTACATGTACACCCACCCGGGCAAAAAGCTGAACTTTATGGGCAATGAGCTGGGACATTTCCGGGAGTGGGATGAGAAAAAGGAGCTGGACTGGGGCCTGATGAAGTATCCCTTCCACGACAGCTTCCAGAAATATTTTGCCGAGCTGGGCCGCCTGTATGCCACCGAACCCGCCCTCTACGATGGCGAATACAATCCGAACTGCTTTGAGTGGATCGCCTGCGAGAGCCGGGACGAGGGCGTGTACGCCTGGCTGCGGAAGGGCGCGGGCCAGACCATCCTCTGTGTGATGAACACCCAGAATACCGCACACAAAAAGTTCCCGCTCTACTTCCAGTACCCCTGCGCCGCCGATGAGCTGCTGAACAGCGAGGCTGCCTGCTGGAACGGTGCGGACCGCAGCCGCACCAGACACCTGCACACCACCGATGGCGGCGTGTACGGCCGGGACTACACCCTGAGCGTGGATCTGCCTGCCATGGGCAGCCGGATGTACCGCATCACGCCGGAGGCTCCCCACCCAGAGGCCGCACAGGCCTCTGCCCGCAAGTCCGCCGCCCAGAAGCGCAAGGCCACCATCGCGGCAAAGCAGAATTCCAAAAAGTAATATTGCATTCAAAATATCCCGTCTGCTGAAATGCAGGCGGGATATTTCATCTTCCGGGGGCCTGCCCTCTTGCCTGCGCCGCCCGGAACCATTATACTGTAAGCTGTAATATTGTGGTTCAAAACCGAGGAGCATGTACAATGTCAACGATACTTTCTGAAAAGAAGACCCTTTCGCCCTGGGCAAAAGGCGGCATCGGGCTGGGTGCCGGGGCACTCCTGCTGGTGCTGGTGGGCCTGCTGTTCCCCACCGCGGCGGCGTTCTTCCCGCTGGTGAGCCTGTGGTGCAGCAGTGTGCTGTTCTACGGCGCGCTGTGGGTGCTGCACACTGCCGGTGTGGAGCTGGACTTCTTCCACCGCGCAGCCATCATCGCCTTTTGGGCCGGAGCTGTGCTCTACTTCTATTGGGCGCTGGGTCGGCGGCAGTTCATTTACGCCTGGGATTATGTGAACTACATTCAGAAGCAGTTCAATACCGAAGCGGCTTTTGCGCTGGGTCCGGTGGCCGGTTTTAAGTATATCATAAGCACATTTTCTGAAGATTACACCAATTTCATCACCTTGTTCACTGAGTTCCCGTTCTGCCTCACCGCAAAAACGGGTGACAGCTACGCTTTTGCGCAGGTTTTCTGTGTGCTCCCCAGCCTTATGCTGATGCTGGCTGGTCTCACGATCAAAATCGGACAGATGCTGGAGGTCAAGAATAAATTCTGGTATTTCCTCATCGGCTTTTCCTGGGTGCTGACCTATCCGTTCCTGCGAATGAGCGCTATGTTGGCACAGCCGGACTGGTTCGGTCTGATCTTCGCTTTTGCCATTCTGCTCCTCACATTGGACTACCGTTTTGAAAAGCTGGAGCCGGGCCGGTTCGTGCTCATCTTCCTGGCAACGGCCGCCATTATCCTGAGCCGCCGCTGGTACTTATATTTTGTGGTGGGCTATTATTTTTCCTATGCGCTTCTGCTCTTTGTAAGCAGTGCAAAGCTCGCAAAACAGGGCCAAAAAGGCCTTGCCCTGCGCCGAGTACGCAACCTCATCCTGTTTGGTGTCTGCGCCATGGCAGCAATGGTGGTCCTGCTCTGGCCCATGGTCAGCAAGATCCTGGCTTTTAACTACTCCGACCGCTATTCGTACTATAATGTCGGCGGCATTGCAGTAGAGCTCTATTATCATGCCATGCGCACCGGCCTGCTGAACCTTATTTTGATCCTGTTTGGTTTGTGGCTCTGCGTCAAGCGGAAAAAGCCCAGCATGCCTGTGTTGGCGCTGTGTGAGCTGATGCTCAGTATGCTCTTGTTTACCCGAGTGCAGAATTCCGGCTCCCATCAGATGCTGCTGTACGTGCCCGCCTATGTCATTCTGTTTCTCTGCGGTGCGGCGGGTCTGGCAGAGAGTATCGAGCATTTCAAAATACCAAAGCTTTGTTTCTGGGTCTTTACACTGTTGTTCGCCGTGTCGGTGCGGTGCTCCCCGCTCACTGTCATGGCCTTGCCAGAGTTCGTTATCCATGCGTTCCACCCAGCAGACCTTGCTGAGTATCAGCGGCTGGACGAGCTGACCTATGACCGCAAGGACAAATCGCAGATCCAGGCCATGGCACAATGGCTGGTTGAACATCTGGGGGAGGGCGAGGTTGCCTATATGATCCCGGATGACATGCTCTACAATCCCGGCCACCTGCGGAACTGTGACCTGCCCAACCATGCACTGGACGGCAAGTTGCCGGACAGCTTCTCGGTGCCGGGCACCCACTATTTCCCCACCGGCTTCTTTGACGCAAAGTATGTCATCACCGCTGACCCGTTCCCCCTCTCGCTGGCACCAGACACGGAACTGGGCCACCGGTTCAACGCCGTTTTTCTTCAGCTGAGAGAGACTACCCACCAGCAAGTTGCGACCTTCGATATGGGCAACGGCACGGTGTTCACGATCTGGGAACGCACCACTCCCGTGACACGTGAGGAAGTGGAGACCTATCTCCATGAATTTGATGCTGAAAACGCCAAATACCCAGAAATGTTTTCCTCTGTTGTGGAAAACTGGCTGGCTGTTCATGGTTTATAAAAGGAGAGTAAAACGATATGTCCAACAATGCAAAAAATCTGCCGGAAGTAAAATTAGGCCAGTACAAGGGGCTGGCTGTCACCCGCCATGTGCGGCCGCTTTCCGAAAAGACCATTGACCAGGAGATGGTCCACCAGACCCGGATGCACTCCGTCTACCACAACTCCACCGCCCCCGCCAAGCGCGGCAGCCGGGTCCTGCTGGATTTTGTCGGCTTCATGGACGGGGAGGAGATCCCCGACAGCCGGATGGAAAAGGTGATGGTGGTTCTGGGGGACGGCAAGCTGATGCCTGCCGCCGAAGATGCCATCTACGGCCACACCGCCGGCGAGACCTTCCGCTTTGATTTCACTTACCCGGAGCAGTTCCGGGTGGAGGAGCTCTCCGGCAAGACCGCGCAGTTTGAGATCAAGCTGCACTCCGTGGCCGAAAAGACCACCCCGGAGCTGAACGAGGAATTTGCCCGGGCACAGGGCTATGCAGACCTTGCCGCCATGCGCGAGGCCGTGCGGGCCAAAAAGCGGAAGATCCACGAAGATGCCGCCGACCGCGCCGCTGGGCAGGAGCTGCTGGCAAAAGCCGGTGCCAACCTGACCGTGGACCTGCCCGAAGCCATGCTGGACCGCACCGCCGACAACGAGATGCGGATGCTGGAGCAGCGGCTCTCCCGCAGCAACATCACCCTGGAAAAGCACTGCAAGAACAGCCACACCACCGCTGCCGCCCTGCGGGCAGGCTACCGTGACGCTGCCGAGCGGAACCTGCGCTCCATGCTGGCCTCCCGCTCCATTGCTGAAGCCGAGAACATCACCGTGAGCACGCTGGAGGTCAACAACGAGTACCGCCGCCTGTCCCAGCTGCAGGACACCCCGGAGGCCGACATCCGCCGGGTGCTGAGCCCGGACACCCTTGCCGCCGCACTGGTTGCACAGAAAGTCCAGCGCTTCCTGCTGGACAACGCCGACATCACCACGGTGATGGACCCTGAAAAGGAGTGATCCTATGAGTATCTTTACGCGCTACGCCATGGATGCGCTGATGAAGACCACCCACCCCGAAGTGAACCGCAAGCAGTGCTGGAACCTGCACCCCCACCGCACCCCCTGCACAGCCTGCAAGGATATCTGCCCCTATGGCGATGAGATCTTCACCCGCCCCAACCTCGTCAAGGACTGGGATCCCTGCACCGACTGCGGCCTGTGCGTCTCGGCCTGCCGGTCGGGCTGCATTGCTCCCTCGCCGGAGCAGGTGCAGCGGGACATCTCCCCTGCCGACAGCGATGGCGACACCATCTGGATCGGCTGCGAAAAATCCACCCGGAAAAACACCGTGGTGCGCACCTGCGTCTCGGCCTATTCGTGGGAAGCGCTGGCCTACCTTGCCCTGAACAAGAAGATCGTCCTCGACCTGACCCCCTGCGGCGAGTGCGAGAACGATGTCTGCGCCGAGCATCTGCGTGCCGTTCTGACCCGGCTGGTGGAGTTCTTCGGCCAGCCCCTGTTCGAGGCCCGGTTCACGCTGGCATACGAGCTGGACGATGCCCCCTTCCACGTCAAGGAATATTCCCGCCGTGAGATGATGGAGCAGGTGACCTCCGGCTCCAAAAAGGGCACCAAGCAGCTGCTGCGGATGCTGCCCGGCCTGCGCAGCGAGGACGAGAGCAGCCAGGATTTCCGGCTGCTGCTCCACCAGTACACCAAGCAGCTCAAGGCAGTGTCCGAAACGCCCCTGCGCTATGGCTACCACCTGCCCAATTTCACCCAGAAGTGCTTTGCCTGCGGCCGGTGTGAGAAGAGCTGCCGCAGCGGTGCCATCAAGTTTGAGGACCTGCCCGATGGCCAGACCCGCGCGGTGATCACGCCGTGGAAGTGCAGCGAGTGCGGGGTCTGCGTTGCCGCCTGCTCCAACGGCGGTCTGGACGGCCTGAAGCTGCGCCAGCTCACCAGCCTTGGCCCTGTCAGTGTCTACAAGTGCACCAAGACCCTCTGCAAGGAATGCGGCAAGCCCATTGCGCCCAACTGTGCAGACGGCCTCTGTTCTGTCTGCCGCATCAAGCTGCGCACCAAAAAACGGCAGGAGGAGGCTGTGGCCCGCGCCAAGGAGCGTCAGGCCGAGCGCGAGGCCAAAAAGGCTGCAGAAGCAGCTGCAAAGGAGCTGGCTGCCGAGATGCAGCCCTCTCAGCCAGCGCAAAGCGCCGCTGCCCCTGAAGCAGGAGCCGCTCCCGCCCCGACCGAAAGCACCTGCTGATGGCTGGACCTCTCCGGGGCTTCGCATGGACGGAGAGGTTTTTATTGACGCAGCTCCAAAAAAATGCTATAATTCTTCTTAACCACCCAGCTGTGGTCGGGAGGACAAGTTACAAAGGCGTAACGGATGTGTTTCCGTTACGCTTTTTTGCTTCCCGCTGCCGGGAAACAGCGGGCCTGTCGGCTTTGGGCGGCAACCAGACTTCAACACGAAGAAAAGAGGGAATTTCATTATGAAACAGTCTATTTCTCGTCGTCAGTTCCTCAAGGCAAGCGGCCTGGCAGCCGCAGGTGCCTGCGCCGCCGGTCTGCTGTCCAGCTGCGGCGGCAAGAGCGGCGGCAGCTCCTCCGGTTCTGCTTCCGGTGCGGATACCAGCAAGTACACCGTGCTTTATTCCAGCCAGCCTGCGACCCTGAACTATCTGACCACCGCTACCGACCTGGAAATGGTCGTGGGTGCAAACTGCGTGGACACCCTGGTCGAGTACGACAACAAGGGCGTGATGCGCGAGGGCCTGGCCACCAAGTGGGAGTGGGATGCCGACACCCTGACCTGGACCTTCACCCTGCGCGAGGAGAACTGGGTGGACAACAACGGCGAAGTCGTTGCCCCCGTGACCGCACAGGACTTTGTGGATGCCCTGCAGTATGTACTGACCCCGGATTACGCTTCCTCCAACGTGGGCCTGGTCACCGCCTACATTGCCGGTGCGGACGATTACTACAACTATCACGTCTACCTGACCAATGCTGAAAACGGCACTGTGGACGATGACGGCACCACCTATGTCACCGATGGCAGCGGCAACGTGACCGTGACCGCAGCAGACGGCACCGCTTCCACCTACGCCCCCGTGGACTTTGATTCCGTGGGTGTGACCGCTGTGGATGACCACACCCTGACCTACACCCTGACTTACGATTTCCCCGGCTTCCTGAGCCTGCTGTGCTACCTGCCCTATGAGCCCGCCTACGGCCCCCTGCTGAGCGAGATGGGCGACCAGTATGCCACCAGCGCCGAGACCCTGTACAGCTGCGGTGCCTTCTACCTGTCTGATTACGAGTCTCTGGAAACCTGGATCATGAAGAAGAACCCCGAGAACTATGATGCGGACAATGTCTTTATCGACACCATCAGCCGCATTTACAACGCCGAGGCTGCCGTGAACGGCCCCGAGATGATCAAGCGCGGCGAGATCGACGAGGCCACCATCGGCTCCGATATTCTGGACAGCTGGCTGGCCGACGATACCACCAAGGACATGGTCTCCATGGATCGTCCCAACACCAACTACACCTACTTCTACATGTTCAACTTCATGCCCTTTGCACACGAGTTCTCCAACTGGAACGTTGAGGGCGTGGATGCAGAATACGAACCCGAGAACTGGGCCAAGGCCATCAACAACACCAACTTCCGCAAGGCCTTCCTGTACGGCATCAACAACGCCGTTACGCTGGCTGTCAGCGCGCCTCTGGGTTACGACAGCTACAAGCTGAACACCATCACTCCCCCCAACTTCTGCGCCACCACCGATGGTGTGGACTACACCAAGTGCGGCGGCCTGGCCGACCTGACCGAGTTCTTTGACGAGGCCAAGGCCAAGGAGTACCGCGATGCCGCCATTGAGGAGCTGACTGCACAGGGGGTCACCTTCCCCATCAAGGTGCAGCTGCCCTACAACCCCTCCACCACCGACTGGGACAAGCAGTGCCAGGTGCTCAAGCAGCAGCTGGAGGGTGTGCTGAACGACGGCACCGACTTCATCGACATCATCATCACCGCCGGCCCTTCCGACAGCTTCCTGTCTGCCGTGCGCCGCAACGGCAAGTTCGAGTTCCTGCTCTGCAACTGGGGCGCTGACTACTCCGACCCCGAGACCGAGACCGACCCGTTCTATCAGGCCGCGGATTCCCGCGGAATGCGCTATGCTTACCTGCGCACCGGCGTGGAAGACGGCTTCATCACCGGCGAGACCGCAGATGCTGTCATGGCCTACATGAACGCCATCGAGGCCGCAAAGCAGATCACCGATGACATCGATGCCCGCTACAAGGCCTTTGCCGATGCCGAGGCTCTGCTCATCACCAACGCACTGGTCATTCCGCGCGGCATGAGCGTGCCCGCCTATCTGGCGACCCGCCTGAACTACTGGGAGGGCCAGTACGCTTCCACCGGTTTCTCCAACAAGCGCCTGAAGGGCATCCACGTCCTCGACCACTATGTCTCCATGGACGAGTACGAGGCAAACCGTGACGCTCGCTAAGCGTTCCATCTGCTCATAACACAAAATACACCCCCTCTGCACGGCAGTTTCTGAAGCTGCGCCGCAGAGGGGGTGTTCTTTTGCATGTTCAGTTACACTTCAAAGTCCAGGCAGACGCGGGTCTTGGTGTAGGGGCGCACCTTGCCATCGGCCACAGCCACGTGGGCGGGGTGTGTGGAGTAGCCCTTGAGGGCGGCTGCATCGGTAAAGGTGGTGTCCAGCATCAGGTCTGCGTTGGAAGAGGGCAGGCCGTTGATGTTCACATGCACCTCCACAAGGCCCGGGATCTGCCCTGCCAGACCCTCCAGTCCGGTTTTGATGTTCGCTTTGATCTCTGCCTTTTCGGCGGCAGAAAGCTCGTCCTTGAGCTGCCAGAGAATGATATGCTTGACCATAAAAAATACCTCCTGCGTTTTCTCCATTGTAGCAGAGAAATGCAGGAGGTGCAATGCTTTTTGAAACGGTTCAGTCGTCTTCCCGGCCTTTTTTCCAAGCGTGGTACATCAGCAGGAACACGGTGTCCGCAGCAATGCCGATAGAGAGCAGGCGGCTGCCGCCAATGGAAGTGTGGGGCAAAAACGGCGAAGCGGCAAACACAACGGCATTAAAGAAATAGAACACACCGAACTTTTTCTCCCACATAGCCCGCTCTTCGTCATCGCTGAACTTCATCTGGTGCTTTTTGGAAAAACTGCGAAAGCCCATTACCAGCATGGCAGCGGCAGCAAACAGGTTCAGCAAAAGGGATGTGTCAAATTTCATGCGGGGGTACCTCCGTAAAAAATCCATAAACAAAAACCAGCCGGATCGAGGCGTTTGCAAGCCCTCGTCCGGCTGGATACTTACTTCTTCGGAGTCATAAGCCTCTTCTCCTTGGGTTCTCTCATTTTCGGAGTATGCGTTTCATAGGGTGACTCTCCTTAGAAACTACCTGAAACTGAAGAGTTCTATGCAAGGGGATGAACTACTCTAGTACATTGGACTGACCCTTCTCTTAACTGTTGGACTGCGGTACCGAGATTCTGAAGATGAATTTCATATTACCACATTCTTTCGAGTTAGATTTGCCAGGGATTCCACTGCTTAGTACATTGGAGTTACTCCTTTTTGGTCATTCAAACAGGTGCATCCGTGTAACTGTCCTCATCATGGGAGATCACCTCGGGCGGATCTATTTGAATTGCCAGGGGATTTATTCTGACAGACTGTACTGTTTTCGCATTTTTGATGCTCAAGACCGGCTCTTTGATTTGTTTTGTTATACGGGGGAAACATCCCGTTTGTGGAGAGCCTCTGTTTTGCTTCTCAGCGAATCCCGACAGTCTGTCCGAACTGTGCGGGTTCCATATCGACCATCGGTCTCGCTCCTTTCTGCTTAAAGTCAGCGGGGTTAGCTCTCATTTGAGCTTCTGCTGTACTTCTCTGGTTTCTGGCTTTATTATACAGGAAGATGCACAGTTTGTCTATTCGCAGAGTGCACAACAAATCAGACATACTTTTGCATCAAAAGTCCAAATTTCTGGGATACATGAATTTCGTCTTTCCGGTGCACTCCTCCACCTCCCCGGGCAAAGGCTCTGCCCCGCAGATCGTGCAGGGCCATCGCAGACACTGCTCCGGCATATTAAATAGGTATCATCGCAGAGCATGCAGCTATATAAATCTGATATGCCAGCTATACAATCCGTGAATAATAATGTCGATTTCACCTCATCCAAAGGCCAGAAAATGGTACAGATGGCTAAGAATCAGCAAAGAGATTGTGCAAATCGCATAGTTTCTCACCCGTACTTTTTGCAATCTGCACAACTGTTTTCATCCAAAGCAGAAACGGAATATAACAAAAAGTAGAATGTTAGGTGGAGGGCTGTAAAACCGACAGAAATCGTGCTATGATACCATCACAAATTAAGAAAGGAGAGAGTGCTAATCAATGAATGCGTTGACTGCTGCTTTGAAAGAAGAGCTGAATGTTGACATGGTCACGGTGTTCGGGCTTTCCATTCCGGAGTCCGTGGTCGTGAGCTGGGGCATCATGGCGTTTCTTGTCATCGGCTCCATCCTGCTGACGCGGAATCTGCGGGTGGATCACATCACCAAGCGGCAGGCCATCCTGGAAACAGTCGTTACTACGATCAATGATTTCTTTGTGGGCCTGCTGGGCGAAAGTGGAAAGCGCTATGTCCCCTATCTGATGAGCGTGGCGCTGTACATCGGCTGCTCCAACCTGATCGGTGTGTTCGGCATCAAGCCCCCCACAAAGGACCTGAACGTCACAGCGGCCCTTGCTCTGATGAGCATCTGCCTGATCGAGTATGCCGGCATCCATGCACGCGGCGGCGTTGGCTTCCTCAAGAGCCTGGCTGCCCCCACCCCCATCATGGCCCCCATGAACGTGCTGGAGGTGGCCATCCGGCCCACCAGCCTGTGCATGCGACTGTTCGGCAACGTGCTGGGCGCTTTTGTCATTATGGAGCTGATCAAGCTGGTGGTGCCTGTGTTCGTACCTGCCATCTTCAGCCTGTATTTTGACCTGTTCGATGGTCTGATCCAGACCTACGTCTTTGTGTTCCTTACCTCTTTGTTTATGAAGGAGACCATGGGAGACGAAGAGTAAACCCTTTCCATCATCAAATCAAAAGGAGATTAAAATTATGAACGGACTTATCGCTCTGGGCGCTGGCATTGCAGCGCTGACTGGTATTGGCGGCGGCATTGGCATCGGCATTGCAACCGGCAAGGCAACCGAAGCTATTTCCCGCCAGCCCGAGGCTTCCGGCAAGATCCAGACCAACCTGCTGCTGGGTGCTGCTCTGGCCGAAGGTACTGCAATTTTCGGTTTCGTCGTTGCACTGCTGATCATCCTGTTCCTGGGTTGATAACGGAGGCATGACGAATGCTGACACTGAATCTGAATCTTCTGTATACAGTCGTCAACGTTCTGATTCTGTTTTTGCTGCTGCGGAAATTCCTGTACAAGCCTGTTATGGGAATCATCGCACAGCGTCAGAAACAGGTGGATGACGCACTGAACGCCGCCGAGACCTCCAAAAAGGAGGCCGCTGCGGCCATGAACGCTGCGCAGGACAAGCTGCGCAATGTGGACACCGAGGCTGCTGCCCGCCGCGAGACTTACGAGCAGCAGGCCGAAACTGCAAAGCAGCAGCTGCTGGCCGAGGCCCAGAAACAGGCCGATGCCATTGTAGCCGAGGGCAAGGCCGCTGCTGAGGCAGAGCGCCAGCACAAGCTGCGCGAAGCCGACGCACAGACCACCGCACTGGCCCGCGCCATGTGCGAGAAGCTGCTGAGCCGGAACCTGACCGAGCAGGACGATTCCCGTTTGCTGGACGATCTGCTGGAGAAAGCAGGTGCTGAGCATGGTAACTGAGTTCAGCCGCGAATTCTTCTCTGAGAACCGCATCGTCAAGGCCGATCTGCGCGCCGCACATCAGCTCCGTGAAGAGGATATCGCCCGCATCAAGGCCGAGGTCAAGAAGCTCTATGATGCCACTGAGGTCATCCTGAATGTCTCGGTGGACGAGAGCCTGCTCTCCGGCTATGTGCTGCAGGTGGGCGACCGGGTATTCGACAACTCCGGCCGCCACCAGCTGGACCAGATGATGGCTGGCAAGCCCTCTCTGGCCACCCTCAAGACCCGCATCGAGGATTACAAGCCTGCCCAGACCTCTGCCGAGGGCGGCGTGGTCATCTCCTCTGCCGATGGCATCGTGCAGGTGGAGGGCATGGACAAGGCCGTTTACGGCGAGATCGTCACCTTTGAGAACGGTGCCAAGGGTATGGTCGAAAGCGTGGACCCGGGCAAGCTGGGCATTATGCTGTTCGACGGTGCCGAGACCGTGGGCGTGGGCACTCTGGTGACCCGCAGCGGCAAGCGCGCCGGCATCCCTGTGGGTGATGGTTTCCTGGGCCGTGTCATCGACCCGCTGGGCGAGCCCATTGACGGCAAGGGCCCGGTAAACGCCGAAGGCTACAACCCCATCGAGAAGCAGGCCCCCGGCATTCT
>ENA-UERS01000398-UERS01000398.1-human-gut-metagenome-genome-assembly--contig:-NODE-398-length-20356-cov-3.457961_pt1 | contig 20356 bp, 16 predicted proteins | sample MGYA00242991_ERZ507992 | MGnify/ENA primary metagenome ERZ507992 (study PRJEB26167, sample SAMN06115535) | human gut metagenome | host: Homo sapiens | place: China:Chongqing | collected 2015-10-24...
GCCAGAATTAAGCCAATGACCGGCAAGAACAATACGGCGCCGATCATGGCCCGGGAGAATTTTTGCATATTCTCCAGAATACGCTGACGTATTTCAGGCATGATTGATCCTTTTATATTTTTGTAGGTACAGGGAGCGGTTTTTTATCGACTTCCAGTGATTTGGTTATAGCAACGCTGATATTTGAAAGGAACCTGTTGCGCTAAATAGGTACAGATAGCCGCGTATTGCACACAGGTTTCAGGACTCGCACCCCAACTCTCTCCCTGAAAGGGAGAGAGTTGTCAGAGTGGAGTTTTGCCGGGAAGCAATCCCTCTCCCCATAGAGGAGAGGGAATGGGCATCGCTATGGGGTGACGGGAGTGGGCGCTGGCGCGGCGGGGGCGGGGCTGACCTCGCCGTTGCGCATGATTTGCGCCACCTGCTGTTTCTCCATATTCACGGCGCTGAGCTGCCCGTTGACCGTCGGTTTGAGCGGGGCATCGGCCTGCACGCTGCCGCTGGCGGTCAGCTGGAGATTGCCATCCCCGCTTATAGGTAGCGACGGCCAGCCCCAGGCCTGCAGAATATTCAGCGGCACGCCGCGGCCGCTGAAGCTCAGATTGACCTGGCGCTGCGGCAGCTGGGATACCGCGGCGGTGGCCTGCAAAATGCCGCGCTCGGTGAAGGCGCTAAGCTCAGTGATATTGACCGTCGAGGCTGTGGCGTTCAGTTTGAGTGATGGGCGGCGCACGTCGATCCGGTTGAAAGTCGCCGCCGCGGCGTTCAGCGTCGCGCTGCCGTTCCATACTCCCCAGCTACCGTTTTTCACCAGCTGTAGCTCGCCGCCATAGCCATCGAGGGCGGTAATTTGCCACGGGAAAGCAGGGTCCACATCGATGATCAGATTGCGGCTGGCGCTGAATTTTTTCAGCGTCAGGCTTTGCAGCCAGGCTGGCAGCGGCGTCATCCACAGCTGTTTCCAGTTCGCCGGCAGCGTGTACTCCAGTCCGGCGAAAGCGGTATCGTCGAGCACCAGGGCGTTCCCGGCGCGCAGCCAGTTGCCGGAGGTGCGCACCATGCCGCCCTCCCAGCGCGAGGAGAACTGGCGCAGCGCAATGCCCTGGGGAGAGAATTCGGCATTGAGGATCGGGTCGAAAAGATGCAGCGAGCCGTAGATAAATTCGCTGGCGTTCATCGACAGCGTGCCGTCCTCACTCTGCCAGCCGCCGTGGCTAAGGGTCAGGTTGCGCAGGCTCAGGTCGAGGTCGGTTACCGCCCAGTCCGGTCCCTGCAGGCGGGCGTCGGTGATGTCCAGGCGGCCAATCTGCAGAGAGGGGACCGTGGTTAACGGCGCGAAAAACTCGGCCAGCGAGGCGGGGCTCTGCAGTCGAATCTCGTTGAGCTGGAGGTTATCCACCCGCCAGCTGCCATCGGCGCTGCGTTTGGCATTGCCGGTTAAGGTGCCGCGGGCGACATCGGCGCCGAGGGTGGAGAGGGTGACCTCGCCCTGATCAATCTTACCCTGAATCAGAACGTTGCTGGCTTCGACGCCATTGAGCGTCATCGAGCCCGCGCTCATCTGGATCTGCGCCGTTTTCCCCAGCACATTGCCCGCCTCCGGCGTCCATGGGCTGACGCCGCCGGTGACGCGCTGCGCGCTGAGCGCCCAGCCGGTTTCCGGGCTGTTGAAAGCCATATTGCGCAACATCAGCCGGTCGGCAGCGAACGGCAGGTCTGCAGAGTGGGGTGACAGATTCAGAGTGCCGTCGTTAAGGACTATCTCATCCGCATGCAGCGGATCGCTAAACTGGCGGGTGCTGAAGCCAATGTCGACCGTTTTTGCCACCAAAGTGGCAGGCTTGCCTTCCCGACCAAAGGTGACGTTTCGCAACTGCACATGAAGGGGGGAGGAGAAATCGTGCTCCATCTCATCGAAGGAGACCTGCCAGCCGGTGCCATTGCTGAGCCAGGCGCTGGCCTGGCGGGCGCCCCAGTGGGTTTGCAGCAGGAACCACGCGCCAATAATGACGAGCAGCAGAGCGACTAGCAGCCAGAGAATCAGCTTTCCAAGAAATTTCATGGTCTTCCATTCTGTGAGATGCACATCACCGTGTTATGCCCGATTTAGGCGCACTTCTCAAGGCAGGCGTGGTTTATTTCCGTGATGGGGCAGGTGGTTGGAGGACGTCCCGGCCGATGCGCGACCGGGAACGCATGAGATCACGCCTTTTCTGGCGGGAAAATTAAATTCAGAACAATCGCCGTGATACCGCCGGCGGCAATCCCGGAGGAAAGCAGGTTTTTCAGCCAGTCCGGGGCGAACTGCAGGATCAGCGGCTGCTGCGACACGCCGAGGCCTACCGCCAGCGACAGAGCGATAATCAGGATCGCCCGACGGTTCAGCGGTTCACGGGAGACGATGCGCACGCCGGACGCGGCGATGGTGCCGAACATCACCAGCGTGGCGCCGCCGAGCACCGGCTCAGGGATGTGCTGCACGAAGCCGCTCACCGCCGGGAACAGGCCGAGGACGATCAGCATCAGGGCGACCACAAAGCCGACGTAGCGGCTGGCGACCCCGGTCAGCTGGATCACGCCGTTGTTCTGGCCGAAGCAGGAGTTCGGGAAAGTATTGAAGACCGCGGAAACGAAGGAGTTCAGGCCGTTAGCCAGCACGCCGCCTTTCAGGCGCTTCATATACAGCGGACCCGAGACCGGCTGTTCGGAGACGTCGGAGGTGGCGGTGATATCGCCGATGGTTTCCAGGGAGGTGATCATAAACACCAGCATCAGGGGCAGCAGCAGACTCCAGTCGATGCCGAGGCCATAATAGAGCGGCGTCGGGACGGTGATGAGGCTGCTGTTGGTCGGGGCGGTGTTGGCTGGCAGCATATCCAGGAACCACGCCGCCAGATAACCGGCAGCCATGGCAATCACTAGCGAGGCGATGCGCAGGTACGGGTTGCGCTGGCGGTTGAGGATAATAATCAGCGCCAGCACGATACCCGCCAGCAGCAGATTTTTCGGCGCACCAAAGGTGTGGTCGGCCATCGCCGCGTAGCCGCCGCCGATGGAGGTAAGTCCTGCCTGAATCATCGACAGGCCGATAATCATCACCACCACGCCGGAAACCAGCGGGGTAATGATACGGCGCGCCAGGTGCAGGACCCGGGAGAGGACCATTTCGGTGCAGCTGGCCAGCATCAGGGTGCCGAAGAGGGCGGCCATCATGGTGGGGACGTCGGCGCCGCCGGTTTTCAAGGCGGTACCGCCCATGATCAGCGGGGCGACAAAGTTGAAGCTGGTGCCCTGGATGGAGAGCAGTCCGGAGCCGACCGGGCCCCAGGCTTTGATCTGAATAATAGAGGCGACGCCGGAGGCGAACAGCGACATGCTGATGATATGTTGGGTATCTTGCGCCGGGAGACCGAGAGCCTGGCAGATTAACAGCGCCGGGGTGATCACCGCGACAAACATCGCCAGCAGGTGCTGGAAGGCGGCGAACAGGGTTTGCGGTAGCGGCGGGCGATCTTCGAGGCGGTAGATTAATTCGCTGGCTGGTTTATGCGCAACCGGTTGCGCATTTTCTGACTCTGCGGTGTTAACGGACATCACAAGCAATCCCAAGGTGGCAAAGCGGGAATTTTATCGGACTGTAGACCAAAAGCAAACGTTTGCCAGCGTTTGCTCATAAAAATTTATACCGTGAATATGCGCAACGAGATAATTAACATTTTGTATGCTAAATCGCATCATTCATGATACAAAATATCTTTTTCTGTCAATTTTTCCGCCGTTCTGCGTAAAATCCCCCTCTGACTCCTCATGATGAGAAGCTAAAGACACCAGGAATATCGTCGCGTGTGAATGGATCATGCGCCCATAAGGAGCTTTTTATGTTTCATCTCGATACCTTATCGACGCTCGTTGCCGCAACGCTTGTGCTATTACTCGGCAGAAAACTCGTCCAAACCGTACCCCTCCTCAAGAAATACACCATTCCTGAACCTGTTGCCGGCGGTCTGCTGGTGGCGCTGGCGCTGCTGGTGCTGAAAAAAAGTATGGATATCGATATTGATTTCGATATGAGTCTGAAAGATCCGCTGATGCTGGCGTTCTTCGCCACCATCGGTCTGAACGCCAACCTGGCCAGCCTGCGGGCGGGCGGCAAGGTGCTGGGTACCTTTCTGATTGTGGTGGTTGGTCTGTTGCTGCTGCAGAACGCCCTCGGTATCGGCATGGCGAAGCTGTTGGGGCTGGATCCGCTGATGGGTCTGCTGGCCGGTTCTATTACCCTTTCCGGCGGCCACGGCACCGGGGCGGCATGGAGCAAGCTGTTCGTTGAGCGCTATGGTTTTGCCAACGCCACCGAGGTGGCGATGGCCTGCGCGACTTTCGGCCTGGTGCTCGGCGGCCTGATCGGCGGCCCGGTGGCGCGTTACCTGGTGAAACACTCTTCCTCGCCGGACGGGACGCCGGACGATCAGGTGGCGCCGACCGCCTTCGAAAAGCCGGACGTGGGGCGGGTGATCACCTCGCTGGTGCTGATCGAGAGTATCGCCCTGATCGCCATCTGTCTGACGGTGGGCAAGGTGGTTGCGCAACTGCTGGCGGGCAGTGTCTTTGAATTGCCGACCTTTGTCTGCGTGCTGTTTATCGGCGTGATCCTCAGCAACAGCCTGGCGCTGGCGGGGCTGTATCGGGTGTTCGATCGCGCGGTGTCGGTGCTGGGCAACGTCAGCCTGTCGCTGTTCCTCGCCATGGCGCTGATGAGCCTCAAGCTCTGGGAACTGGCTTCTCTGGCGCTGCCGATGATTATTATCCTGGCGGTGCAGGCGGTAGCGATGGCGCTGTACGCGGTGTTCGTCACCTATCGGATGATGGGTAAAAACTACGATGCCGCGGTGCTGGCAGCCGGGCATTGCGGGTTTGGCCTGGGGGCAACGCCGACGGCGATCGCCAATATGCAGGCGATTACCGACCGTTTCGGGCCATCGCATATGGCCTTCCTGGTAGTGCCGATGGTGGGGGCGTTCTTTATCGATATCGTCAACGCGCTGGTGATTAAGCTGTACCTGCTGCTGCCGATTTTTGGTTGATAAAAAACCCGGAGGCGGTGCTGCGCACCTGTCCGGGCTACAAGATCGTGCTGTTTGGGGTTTTGTAGCCCGGCTAAGGCGTTTACGCCGCAAGCCGGGAATAACTTCACAATCTTACGCTTCGTCGTGCTCTTCCCACGCTAACGCGCGTTTCACCGCTTTCTTCCAGCCGCTGTAACGATAGTTACGCTCAGTAGTTTCAATACCCGGGCGGAATTCGCGCTCAATCACCGCTTTCTCCTGCAGTTCATCCAGATTCTGCCAGAAACCGACCGCCAGACCGGCCAGATAGGCCGCGCCCAGCGCCGTCACTTCGCGTACTTCCGGACGCTCGACACGGGTGCCGAGGATATCGGACTGGAACTGCATCAGGAAGTTGTTAGCCACCGCGCCGCCGTCTACGCGCAGGGCGTGCAGACGAATGCCAGAGTCAGCCTGCATCGCCTCCAGCACGTCGCGGGTCTGAAAGGCGATGGACTCCAGCGTCGCACGGATAATGTGGTTGGAGTTCACGCCGCGGGTGAGGCCGAAAATCGCGCCGCGGGCATACGGGTCCCAGTACGGTGCGCCAAGACCGGTGAACGCGGGTACCACGTACACGCCGTTGGTATCCTTCACTTTGGTGGCGAAGTACTCGGAGTCGAAGGCATCGCTGATGAGCTTCATCTCGTCGCGCAGCCACTGAATAGACGCGCCGGCCATAAACACCGCCCCTTCCAGAGCGTAGTTCACCTCGCCGCGCGGGCCGCAGGCGATGGTGGTCAGCAGACCGTGGGTGGAGGTGACCGCTTTTTCGCCGGTATTCATCAGCATAAAGCAGCCGGTGCCGTAGGTGTTTTTCGCCATCCCTTCTTTGACGCACAGCTGGCCGAACAGGGCCGCCTGCTGGTCACCGGCGATCCCGGCGATAGGAATACGGGTCCCGCCTTTACCACCGATGTTGGTCTGGCCGTACACTTCGGAAGACTTGCGCACTTCCGGCAGCATGGCGCGCGGAATGTCCAGCGCGTCGAGCATCTTGTCGTCCCAGTCGAGGTCGTGGATGTTGAACAGCATGGTACGCGAGGCGTTGGTGTAGTCGGTGACGTGCACGCGGCCCTGGGTCATCTTCCAGATAAGCCAGGTATCAACGGTGCCGAACAGCAGCTCGCCGCGCTTCGCACGCTCACGGGAACCTTCGACATGGTCGAGGATCCATTTCACCTTGGTGCCGGAGAAGTACGGGTCCACCACCAGGCCTGTGGCCTTGCGGATATACTCTTCCATCCCGTCACGCTTGAGCTGCTCGCAGATCTCCGCGGTACGGCGGCACTGCCAGACGATAGCGTTGTAGATGGGTTTACCGGTCTCTCGCTCCCACACCACCACGGTCTCACGCTGATTGGTGATGCCGATGGCCGCGATCTGATCGGAGTTGATATCCGCTTTGGCCAGCGCTTCGACCAGCGTCGAGCTTTGGGAAGCCCAGATTTCCATCGGGTCGTGTTCGACCCAGCCTGGCTTAGGATAAATTTGTTCAAATTCTCGCTGGGAGACGCTGACGATATTGGCATCATGATCCATCACAACGGCCCGGGAGCTGGTAGTGCCCTGGTCAAGCGCAACGATATATTTTTTGTCGGTCATAGTCGGTGTCCCGTAGTCAGATTACAGCGAAGCTTTATGTTGAGCGGTGGAAGAGGAGGGGCTCTGTTGCTCTTCCTCCACGCAGGTGTCGCAAGGCAGGTGACGGCCAATCAGCTTACGATAGCTGAATGCGCCCAGCGCCGCGCCGACCACCGGTGCGCACAGCGGCACCAGGAAATAAGGAATATCTTTGCCGCCGGTGAAGGCGACGTCACCCCACCCCGCCAGCCAGGCGAAGGCTTTCGGGCCGATGTCACGCGCCGGGTTCATGGCGAAGCCGGTCAGCGGTCCCATGGAGGCGCCAATCACCGCAATCAGCAGGCCAATCAGCAGAGGGGCCAGCGGGCCGCGCGGTATGCCGTTGCCATCGTCGGTCAGCGCCAGGATGACGCCCATCAGGATAGCGGTAATCACCATCTCTACCGCGAAGGCCTGCACAAAATTGATGTGCGGGTTCGGGTAAGTGGAGAAAATGCCGGCCAGATCGAGGCTTTCCACGCTGCCGCGAATCATATGGTGGGTGGTTTCATAATCGAGGAAAAGATTGTAGTAAAGCCCGTAAACTAATGCCGCAGCGCAAAAGGCGCCAGCGAATTGCGAAAGAATAAAAGGAACCACTTTGCGGCCTTCGAAGCAGGCGAACAGCCACAGCGCGATAGTCACCGCTGGGTTAAGGTGCGCACCGGAGACCCCGGCGGTCAGGTAGATCGCCATGGCGACGCCCAGACCCCAGATGATGCTGATTTCCCATTGTCCGAAGCTGGCTCCCGCGACCTTGAGCGCAGCCACGCACCCAACGCCGAAAAAGATCAACAACCCGGTACCGAGGAACTCTGCGATGCACTGGCCTTTTAAGGTTGATGTTTGGCTCATAATCGAATCCTGAAGCGTGGTGATGATTATTGTATGTAGGGTGGTCACAGACGACCATATTGCCATGTAGGCATAGTGTTAATTTATCGTTAACGAGCAAAAACGAGAAATATCGAACTTCAAATGTGTGTGCCTCGTCAAGAAAATGAGCGTTTTCGCGCCATTTGCGCGCATCGAGAGCGCTGCCGGAGCGTTTCACCACGCATTTTGTTAACCATAAAATTAACATTGACCCATGAACTACGAGCGAACTGCGCTGAAAGCACCAGGTAAAGACTGAAAAGTGTTGCAAACCGCAATCTACGCGGCTTGCCGCTGGACAGGGGCGGCGGGGATTCATACAATCGACGATAACACCGCTATGTGCGCTAATTTTCGTTAAGGCGGGACCGCGTATACGAAACACGAGTTTCTATCAACGCCTTGCAAGTTCAGGAGAGGTATGACGATGTCATTAGAAGTGTTTGAGAAATTAGAATCTAAGGTTCAGCAGGCGATTGATACCATCACTCTGTTGCAGATGGAAATCGAAGAGCTGAAAGAAAAGAACAACACCCTGGTGCAGGAAGTTCAGAGCGCGCAGCATGGTCGTGAAGAGCTGGAGCGCGAAAACAGCCAGCTGAAAGAGCAGCAGCAGGGCTGGCAGGAACGTCTGCAGGCGCTGCTGGGTCGCATGGAAGAAGTCTAATCGCTTCGCGCCCTCTCCCGCCCGGGAGGGGGTCATCCTTACTCGTGTCTTTATATCCGCAAGTTATAGCCAATCTTTTTTTATTCTTTAATCATTGAATCGCTTTCTGGCACGCTTAACCCATCACAACACACATAAAGAGAGCGGTGCGATGAATAAGTGGGGCGTAGGGTTAACTCTGTTGCTGGCATCCGCCAGCGTTCTGGCAAAAGACATTCAGCTATTAAACGTATCTTATGATCCAACGCGCGAGCTGTACGAACAGTACAACAAAGCGTTTAGCGCACACTGGAAGCAGGAGACCGGCGACAACGTGGTGATCCGCCAGTCGCATGGTGGCTCTGGCAAACAGGCGACCTCGGTGATTAACGGTATTGAAGCGGATGTGGTCACGCTGGCGCTGGCCTACGATGTCGACGCTATTGCCGAACGCGGCCGCATCGATAAAAACTGGCTGAAACGCCTGCCGGATAACTCTGCGCCGTATACCTCCACCATCGTGTTCCTCGTCCGCAAGGGCAATCCGAAACAGATCCATGACTGGAACGATCTGATCAAACCGGGCGTGTCGGTCATTACCCCGAACCCGAAAAGCTCCGGCGGCGCCCGCTGGAACTACCTGGCGGCCTGGGGCTATGCCCTGCATCAGAATCACGGCGACCAGGCGAAAGCCCAGGAATTCGTCAAGGCGCTGTATAAAAACGTGGAAGTGCTGGACTCCGGCGCACGCGGTTCGACCAATACCTTCGTAGAACGCGGCATCGGCGACGTACTGATCGCCTGGGAAAACGAAGCGCTGCTGGCGACCAACGAACTGGGCAAAGACAAGTTTGAAATCGTGACCCCAAGTGAGTCGATTCTGGCTGAGCCGACCGTCTCGGTGGTCGACAAAGTGGTGGATAAGAAAGGCACGCGCCAGGTGGCGGAAGCATACCTGAAGTATCTCTACTCGCCGGAAGGCCAGGAGATTGCGGCGAAGAACTTCTACCGCCCGCGCGATCCGAATGTGGCGAAGAAATATGCTAAAGAATTCCCGAAACTGAAGCTGTTTACCATCGATCAGGAGTTCGGCGGCTGGACGAAAGCGCAGAAAGAGCACTTCTCCAACGGCGGCACCTTCGACCAGATTAGCCAGCGTTAATTCTCTTGTCCCTGCTTGCGCTACGCTTAGCAGGGCTACAGTTTTGCGCGGTGCGTAGCCCGGGTAAGGCGTCAGCCGCTACCCGGGATAACGCCCCGTTCACCATCTGTTTTCATTTAGTCATCAAATTACGCTACTCTTCCGCTTCAGGCTTAACAGGGAATGAAAATGAGAAGAGTAAGATACTTTTTGCTGGCGCTGCTGGTGGCGATCCTCGCGGCGCTGGCGGGCGGCTACTACTGGCTGCACTCTGGCAACCCGGACGCATTACGCAAGATTGTCCTGCAGCAGTGCGTACCCCATCAGCAACAGCAGCAAAACCCGTCGCCGTGCGCGGAAGTGAACCTCAAGGGCGGCTATGTGCTGTTTAAAGACCGTAACGGCCCGCTGCAGTATTTGCTGATGCCGACCTACCGCATCAACGGCACCGAAAGCCCGCTGCTGCTGGATCCGTTGACGCCGAACTTTTTCTGGCAGGCCTGGCAGGGGCGTGAAATCATGAGCCAGCGCCACGGCGCGCCGGTTCCTGATAACGCGGTATCGCTGGCGATCAACTCGCGCAGTGGACGTACGCAAAACCATTTCCATATTCATATCTCCTGCCTGCGCCCCGATGTGCGCGCGCAGTTAGATAAGGATGCCGCAGCGATCAGCAGCCGCTGGCTGCCGTTACCGGGCGGGCTTCAGGGCCACGAATACCTGGCGCGCCGGGTGACGGAGGCGGAGCTGGCCCAGCGTAGCCCGTTCCTGATGCTGGCGGAAGAGGTGCCGGAGGCGCGCCAGCATATGGGACGCTTCGCGCTGGCAATGGCGCAACAGAGCGACGGCTCGCTGGTGCTGCTGGCGACGGAGCGTAACCTGCTGACCCTGAACCGGGCTTCAGCGGAAGAAATTCAGGATCATCGCTGCGCCATCCTTAACGCAAACCACTAGTTCTGGCGTTTACCTGTCTTACCTGTCGTCGTATTCTTGCTGAAAAAAACGACAGGAGACAGGCATGTCGCTCTGGCTTACCCACCCGCTGTTCCTTCCTTCATTGATTGTCGGCGTCACCATCGTGCTCTGGGCGACGTCGCTGCTGCCGGAATTTATCACCGCGCTGCTGTTCTTCGCAGCGTCAATGATGGCGAAAATCGCTCCGCCGGAGGTGATCTTCGGCGGCTTTGCCTCTTCGGCGTTCTGGCTGGTGTTCAGCGGCTTTGTGCTCGGCATCGCCATCCGTAAAACCGGACTGGCGGACCGGGCGGCGCAGGCGTTGTCGGCCAGGCTCACCGACTCCTGGCCGCGGATGGTCGCCAGCGTGGTACTCCTGAGCTACGCCCTGGCGTTCGTGATGCCCTCCAACATGGGGCGCATCGCGCTGCTGATGCCGATCGTGGCGGCGATGGCCCGCCGCGCGGGCATTGCCGACGGCAGCCGCGGCTGGTTCGGCCTGGCGCTGGCGGTGGGGTTCGGCACCTTTCAGCTGTCGGCGACGATTTTGCCCGCCAACGTGCCGAATCTGGTGATGAGTGGCGCGGCGGAAGGCTCGTACGGTATCCATCTGAATTATGTTCCCTATTTACTGCTGCATACGCCGGTGCTTGGCTGGCTGAAAGGGGCGGTGCTGGTGGCGCTGATTTGCTGGCTGTTTCCCGGCAAGCCGCATCCACCGCGCGACCTGGCGCCGCTGCCGCCGATGAGCCGCGACGAGAAACGTCTGGCGTGGCTGCTGGCGGTGGTCCTCTCGCTATGGGTGACCGAGAGCTGGCACGGCGTCGGCCCGGCGTGGACCGGCCTGGCGGCGGCTGTGATCACGCTGCTGCCGCGGGTGGGCTTTATCAATGGCGAGGAGTTTGCCAGCGGGGTGAATATGCGCACCTGCATTTACGTCGCCGGGATTCTGGGGCTAGCGATCGCCGTCACCCAAACCGGGATTGGCGGCGCGGTGGGCAATGCGCTGCTGCAGGTGATGCCCCTGGATAAAGACAATCCTTTCACCAGCTTTCTCGCCCTGACCGGGATAACCAGCGCGCTGAACTTTATTATGACCGCCAACGGCGTGCCGGCGCTGTATACCACTTTTGCTCAGAGCTTTGCCGACGCCACCGGTTTTCCGCTGCTAAGCGTGATTATGATTCAGGTGCTGGGCTATTCCACGCCGCTGCTGCCCTATCAGGCGTCGCCGATCGTGGTGGCGATGGGGTTAGGCAAGGTCCCGGCGAGGGCGGGGATGCAACTGTGTCTGGCGCTGGCGGCGGTGAGTTATCTGATTTTACTGCCGCTGGACTACGCCTGGTATCAGCTGTTGGGGAAACTGTAACGGCAAAAGAAAGCCCGGCTTGCGCTGTGCTAAGCCGGGCTCCCACGTTTTGTCAGTCAACCCGGTCGCGTGTCGCCACCGGGAAAAGCGAATTACGCTTTTTTCGCTGCTTCTGCTGCTTTAACGATCACCGCGAAAGCGTCAGCTTTCAGGGAGGCGCCGCCAACCAGCGCGCCGTCGATGTCCGGCTGGGTGAACAGCTCTGCGGCGTTGCCAGCGTTAACGGAACCGCCGTACTGGATGATCACTTGTTCAGCGATGTTAGCGTCAACTTTAGCGATGTGGTCACGGATGAATTTGTGAACAGCCTGTGCCTGCGCCGGAGTTGCAGATTTGCCAGTACCGATTGCCCATACGGGTTCGTAAGCGATTACCGCACCTTCGAATGCTGCAGCACCCTGAGTTTTCAGTACCGCGTCGATCTGACGTGCGCAAACTTCTTCAGTTTTGCCCGCTTCGTTTTCAGCTTCGGTTTCACCGATGCACAGAACCGGGGTCAGACCCTGCTCTTTCAGCACCGCGAATTTCTTCGCGATCAGCTCGTCGGATTCTTTGTGGTAGGTACGACGCTCGGAGTGGCCGATGATGATGTACTGTGCGCCGATGTCTTTCAGCATAGCAGCAGAGGTTTCACCGGTGAATGCGCCGGACAGGTTCAGGTCCACGTTTTGCGCACCCAGCATGATGTGGCTGCCTTCAGCTTCACGCTTCGCCATATCGATGTACATTTCCGGTGGTGCGATTGCAACCGCACAGCCAGCAACACCTGCCAGCTCTTTACGCAGGTTAGAAACCAGCTCGTGAACCATGTGGCGGCTGCCGTTCAGTTTCCAGTTACCCATCACTAAAGGATGTCGCATTTTAATTCTCCACGCTACTTAAGCGAATTAAGGAATATAGCCGCCCCAGAGGGCAGCATGGTCTGTGAAACAGTATAGAGACTCGTCACTGGAAAGGCTTTGCTTTTTGTCATTTATTGTTACCTTCCAGCGTTTCAGATAGCGCCAGCTTAATCGGTTCAATGGCGAAGGTCAGGCCCTTTTCCCCATGATCTGCCACCACATAGCGCACGGCGCCTTCGGTATCGGCGAAGTAGCGCTTGCCCTTGCCGGCGGCCAGCAGTTTCTGCAGTTTTTGCTGGCTTTGCGCCTGGCTAAAAGTCGGCACGAAGGCGCGGATCATGGCGCTCATATACTCCAGCGCTTTGGTCCTGGCCGCCTTTTGCTCCGGCCCCTGGATCGGCAGCCAGGTGATCTGCATGGATTTGATCTTCAGCGTGCCGCGCTCCAGCGCGGTGGAGGCATAGAGATTTTCGTTAATTTTGCTGGCGGCGCGGGTCAGGTTAGCCCGATCGCGACTGGTGGCGATGGAACGGAATTCGTTCAGAGGCAGCTTTGGGTTATCGGCGTTGAATTTCTCGCGGAACTGACTGATCGACTGGTCAAAGCTCGGCGCGCCGGCGAGCAGGTAGGGCGCTGCCGCGGTCGTCGATTCGCTCTCTGCGGACAACGCGTGCGGGCCGACGGCAAGGCCCATCAGCCCACTTAACCACAAAATTGTCCACTTCTTCATGCCCGTCGTTCCTTTTTTTGCCTGCTGACGATTAAATCGGGAAGCGCGGCGCTTGTCAAAAAGTCACGACGCCAGGGTAAACTACGCAGACGATGATGATAAGGAAAAACGCATGACCCTACAGCAGTGGTTATTCTCAATTAAAGGGCGCATTGGCCGCCGCGATTTCTGGATCTGGATTGCCATCTGGCTGGTGACCATGAGCGCCCTGTTTACCCTGGCAGGCAGCAATCTGCTCAACCTGCAGACGGCGGCGTTTATTATCGTCTGCCTGCTGTGGCCGACGGCGGCGGTGGTGGTCAAGCGGCTGCACGATCGCGGCAAATCCGGGCTGTGGGCGCTGCTGATGGTTCTGGCGTGGATGCTGCTGGCGGGGAACTGGTCGATGTTGCCGCAGGTCTGGCAGTGGGGCGTCGGGCGCTTTGTGCCGACGCTGATTATCGTCATGATGCTGATCGACCTGGGGGCGTTTGTCGGCACCCAGGGCGAGAATAAGTTCGGCAAGGAGACCCAGGACGTGCGCTGGAAAGCGGACGCCTGATTACCAGTAGTGCTCCGCCGTCATATGGCCCGGCCGGCGACGCAGATGTTTGGTCATCTGCCGGGTCTCTTTTAACAGCTGTTGGGTATCGCGCACCATTTGCGGGTTGCCGCACAGCATCACATGGCTGGTGTCGGTGGTCATCGGCAGGCCGACGGCCTCTTCCAGCGCGCCGGTTTCAATCAGAAACGGCACCCGGCCGGTCAGCGAGCCTTCCACGGTTTCGCGGCTGACCACCGTCTGAATACGGAGTTTGCCGGCATAGCGCTGCTCCAGTTCGCGCATTAGCGGCAGATAGCTCAGGTCCGCGGCGTAGCGGACGGCGTGGACCAGCACCAGGTTGTTAAAGCGCTCAAGGTCTTTGCCTTCCTGCAAAATTGACAGGTACGGCCCCAGCGCAGTGCCGGTCGCCAGCATCCACAGGGTATCGCAATCCGGTACCTCCTCGAGGACGAAGAAACCTGCCGCTTCACTCACCACCAGGACTTCATCGCCCGGCTTCAGCGCCGCCAGACGCGGGCTCAGCTTGCCTTCCGGGACGGTGACCAAATAGAACTCGAGGTCGGGATTGCCGGGGGCGTTGACGTAGGAGTAGGCGCGCTGCACGCGTTCGCCGTCGATTTCCAGCCCGAGCTTGGTAAATTGCCCGGCGGTAAACGGAAGCACGGGGGCGTGAACGGTGAGACTAAACAGGGCGTCGGTCCAGTTCTGCACTTTAGTGACTTTGCCTGTTACCCAATCCGCCATCGTCTTCTCCTGTTGCCAAGCGATGCCTTATCTTCGGTCTAGACGAGCCAGATTTCCACCCCGAAGGCGCAAGAAAGCTCTATTGATCAAATATAAACGAAGAACAGGGCAACCGCCTGCGGACGGTTGCCTGGGAGAGAAAAAGCGGTATTACAGGATGTGCTGCTGAATGTCTGGATCTTTACGGTCGAGGTAATGAATCGACTGGATACGACGGATAGTGCGCGACTTGCCGCGGATCAGCAGCGTCTCGGTGGTGGCCATGTTGCCCTTGCGGGTGATGCCGTCCAGCAGATCGCCTTTGGTGATCCCGGTGGCGGAGAAGACGACGTTATCGCTGCGCGCCATTTCATCCAGACGCAGCACTTTGCCCGCTTCAATGCCCATGGTTTTGCAGCGCGCCAGCTCATTTTCACCGATGCGGCGGTTCTCTTCGTTATCGCCCTTCACGTGGTGGCGAGCCAGCAGGCGCCCCTGCATATCCCCGTCGAGGGCGCGGATCACCGCGGCGGAAACCACCCCTTCCGGCGCGCCGCCGATGCCGTACAGTACGTCGACTTCGCTATCCGGCATGCAGGTGAGAATAGAGGCCGCGACGTCGCCATCGGGAATAGCGAACACGCGCACGCCCAGCTGCTGCAGCTGGGCAATGACCGCGTCGTGGCGCGGTTTCGCCAGCACGGTGACGGTCAGCTCGCCCAGCGGCTTGTTCAGGGCGCGAGCGATATTGTGCAGGTTCTCTTCCAGCGGCAGATTGAGATCGATAGCGCCTTTAGCGCCCGGGCCGACGATCAGCTTTTCCATATACATATCCGGCGCGTTGAGGAAGCAGCCCTTATCGCCGACCGCCATCACCGCCAGGGCGTTGGCCTGGCCCATCGCCGTCATGCGGGTGCCTTCGATGGGATCGACGGCGATATCTACCGCATCGCCCTTGCCGGTACCCACTTTTTCGCCGATATAGAGCATCGGCGCTTCATCGATTTCGCCCTCGCCGATGACGATGGTGCCGTCGATATTGACGAGGTTAAGCATAATGCGCATGGCGTTAACCGCTGCGCCGTCGGCGGTATTCTTATCGCCGCGGCCCAGCCATTTATAGCCCGCCAGCGCGGCGGCTTCGGTGACACGCGAAAATTCGATGGCCAGTTCTCGTTTCATAATCCACTCGTTGTGTAGAAAAATTGCCCGCAGCGCGGCAAAAGCGCGCGCTACGCGTTGGAATAGCGTTCGGTTTCCGGCATCCAGCGCTCGATAAGCGCCTGGGCCTGCAGCGGATAGCGTTCATGAATATGGCGAGCAATGCGTTGAACGTCGGGGATCATCGCCTGATCGCGCAGCAAGTCCGCTACTTTAAATTCGGCGTTGCCGGTCTGGCGGGTGCCGAGCAGCTCGCCGGGACCGCGGATTTCGAGGTCTTTCTGGGCGATGACGAAACCATCGTTGCTGTCGCGCAGGACCTGCAGGCGTTTCTGAGCCGTTTTGGAGAGCGGCGATTTATAGAGTAGCACGCAGTGGGAAGCGACCGCGCCGCGCCCGACGCGCCCTCTGAGCTGGTGCAGCTGCGCCAGACCCAGACGTTCCGGGTTTTCGATAATCATCAGGCTTGAGTTAGGCACGTCAACACCGACTTCAATCACCGTGGTGGCCACCAGCAGATGCATCTCGCCCTGCTTGAAGGCCTGCATCACCGCCTGCTTCTCGGCCGGTTTCATCCGCCCGTGGACGAGGCCGATATTCAGTTCCGGCAGCGCCAGTTTGAGCTCTTCCCAGGTGGCTTCCGCCGCCTGGGCTTCCAGCAGATCGGACTCTTCAATCAGCGTACAGACCCAATAGGCCTGGCGACCTTCATGGGTACAGGCGTTGCGCACGCGGTCGATAATATCGCTGCGCCGGGTGTCGGGGATGGCGACGGTGGTCACCGGAGTTCGGCCTGGCGGCAGCTCGTCGATAATCGAGGTGTCCAGATCGGCGTAGGCGGTCATCGCCAGGGTGCGGGGGATCGGCGTGGCGGTCATGATCAGCTGATGCGGGTGGAATCCCTGCTGCTGACCTTTCTCCCACAGCGCCAGCCGCTGATGCACGCCGAAGCGGTGCTGTTCGTCAATAATCACCAGCGCCAGGCCGTTAAACTGCACCTGCTCCTGGAAGATGGCGTGGGTGCCGACAATCATCTGCACCTCGCCGCTGGCGATAGCCTCCTGCTGCGCCTGGCGGGCTTTGCCTTTCTGTTTGCCCGCCAGCCAGCCGACTTCAATACCCAGCGGTTCGAACCAGTTGCGGAAGTTATTGGCATGCTGCTCGGCAAGCAGTTCGGTGGGCGCCATCAGCGCCACCTGTTTGCCGTGGACGATAGCGCGCAAGGCGGCCAGGGCAGCGACCAGCGTTTTACCGGAGCCAACGTCGCCCTGCACCAGGCGCATCATCGGCACGTCCAGCGCCATATCGTGTTCAATCTCGGCGGTAACCCGCGCCTGCGCGCCGGTGGGCTTAAAGGGCAGGGAGGCCAGCAGTTGGTTTTTCAGGGTATCGTTGGCGCCGAGCGGCAGGGCGTGATAGCGCTGGGCGCCTGCCCGCAGCGCCAGCATGCTGAGGTTATGCGCCAGCAGCTCTTCCAGAATCAGACGCTGCTGCGCCGGGTGCTTGCCGCTTTCCAGCTCGCTAAGTTGCAAGGAGGGAGGCGGGCGGTGCAGCGTACGCAGCGCCTCCGGCAGGCTCATCATCCCCTGCGCCAGCTCCGGCGGCAGGAGTTCGCTAATCGCGCAGGTTTCCAGGAGCTCAAGCGCCTGATCGGTGAGCTTGCGCAGGGTCGCCTGCTTGATGCCTTCGGTGGTCGGATAGACTGGGGTTAACGTTTCCTGCAGCTCCGGGGTGCTCATATCGCCCTGGACGCGATATTCCGGGTGGATCATCTCGGCGCCGTACTTCCCGCGTTTGGCTTCACCGTAGGCCAGCACCCGACGACCGGTCGCGAGGCTGTTTTTCATCGCCGCGTTGAAGTTGAAAAAGCGCATGGTGAGGATGCCGGTGCCATCGCTGATCTGGCAGGTCATCATCCGCCGGCCGCCGAAGGTGATATTGCTGTTGAGCACTTCACCTTCCACGGTGGCATAAACTCCGGGAAGCAGCTCGGCTATCGGGTAAAGATGGGTGCGATCTTCGTAACGCAGCGGCAGGTGCAGCAGCAGATCCTGTACCGTATGCAGGCCAATCTTCGCCAGTTTGCTGCTCTGCGCAGCGCCCACACCGGTGAGTGAACTGAGCGGAACGGCATCTAACAGGTGGCCTGACATTGGGTTTACCTCGCAGCCTGCATGGTAGCCCACCACGCGGCATCGGCTTCCACTTCGCCCTGCTCGTTAACGTGGGGGTAAGGCAGACCTTTTTGTCTGGCGACGCGGGCTAGCACCGGATAGCCGCCTTCGAACAGCAGGCGCTGCTGCTCTTGTGGCGGCAGCATGCTGTTGGCGCGTTGGTACATCCCGGCATTCTGCCGCTGGCGCTGCGCCTCGTAGAGGATCAGCGCCGAGGCGACGGAGACGTTCAGCGACTGCACCATGCCGATCATCGGGATAATGATGTCCTGATCGGCCAGCGCCAGCGCTTCCTGGGTGATGCCGGTTTTTTCCTGACCCATCAGGATGCAGGTTGGACGCGTATAGTCGATTTCACGAAAATCGATGGCTTTGTCGGAAAGGTGAGTGGCGAGAATTTGCATGCCCTGGCCTTTCAGGTGGCCGACGGCATCTGCGATAGTGCGGTGGGTTTTAACCTGCACCCAGCTGTTGCTGCCCGCGGCGGCGGAGGCCATGGTACGCATCCGGCTGCTCGGCCAGACGGCATGCACTTCGTGTACGCCAACGGCATCTGCGGTCCGGATGACCGCAGAGACGTTATGAGGCTTATGGACCTGCTCCATGCAGACCGTCAGGTCAGGCTGACGCCTGGCGAGCATCTCGCAGATACGCTCGTAGCGCTTTGAGTTCATAAAGCTAGTTTCGGTTACGGGTGACTTTAATCACGTCCGGCATGACGCGGATTTTGCGCATGATATTCGCCAGATGCACGCGGTCGCGCGCGGTCAGGCGGATAAAGGCGCTGTATACGCGGCCATCTTTCTCTTCCGTATTCAGGCTCTGGATATTGGAAGACGCGGTGTTGATCGCCGCCGTCAGGTTAGCCAGCGCGCCCTGGTGGTTAAACATGTCCACCTTGATTTCGGTGATGAACTCCTGAGCGGTCTCTTTATCCCACTCAACCGCCATAAATTTCTCCGGCTCTTTCTGGTAGCCGCGAATGTTACGACAGGATTCATGGTGGATAACCAGCCCTTTACCCGGGCTGACGTGGGCGATAATCGGGTCACCTGGAATTGGACGACAGCACTTGGCGAAGGTGATCAACACGCCATCGGCGCCTTTGATTGGCAGATGACCGTGGTTCGACGCGTTAGCCGGCACCGGCGCCGCAGCGGCTTCGCCCTGCTGCAGGTTTTTTGCCACCACGACGCTCATGGCGTTGCCCAGACCGATTTCCGCCAGCAGATCGTCAAGCGAGGCCAGCTTCATGCGATCGAGTTCGCGCTGGATATTCTCCGGCGGGATCTCGGCGAGTTTGCGGCTTCCGCCCAGCGCGTGATTGAGCAGACGACGGCCAAGGCTAACCGAATCGTCGCGCTTAAGGTTTTTCAGCAGCTGACGGATCTTGGCGCGCGCTTTCGAACTGACGACAAAGTTCAGCCAGGCGGCGTTCGGGCGAGCGCCCGGCGCGGTGATAATTTCGACAGTCTGACCGCTGGAGAGCGGCTGCGACAGCGGATAGGGCTGACGGTCGACGCGCGCGCCGACGCAGGCATGACCGATATCGGTATGCACCGCGTAGGCGAAGTCCACCGGCGTGGCGCCGGCAGGCAGTTCGACAATGCGCCCTTCCGGGGTGAAAACGTAAATCTCATCGGGGAACAGATCGGATTTTACGCTCTCGATAAATTCAAACGAGCTACCGGCGCTCTGCTGCAGCTCCAGCAGGCTTTGCATCCAGCGCTGAGCGCGGATTTGCGCGGTGGTGCTGCTTTCGCCGCCGTGCTCTTTATAAGCCCAGTGCGCCGCTACCCCCATCTCCGCCATCTGGTCCATGTCTTCGGTACGAATTTGTACCTCGACCGGGACGCCGTGGGGGCCGATCATCGAGGTGTGCAAAGACTGATAGCCGTTAGCTTTCGGAATGGCGATGTAGTCTTTAAAACGACCCGGACGCGGTTTGTAGAGGCTGTGCATCTGGCCGAGCACGCGATAGCAGATATCGGCATCATGGACGATAACGCGGAAGGCGTAGATATCCATGATCGAGTGAAAACGCTGCTCTTTGAGCACCATTTTACAGTAGATGGAGTATAGATGCTTCTCGCGACCGCTGACGCGGCAGGGGATCCCCGCTTCCTGCAAACGCCCTTCGATTTCGGAGAGGATCTTTTGAATCATCTCCTTACGGTTGCCGCGCGCCGCTTTGACCACCTCTTTAATGACGCGGTAGCGATTAGGGTACAGCGCTTCAAAGCCCAGCTCTTCGAGCTCGGTTTTGATGTGATGGATGCCTAAACGGTGCGCCAGCGGGCTGTAAATTTCCAGGGTTTCGCGGGCGATGCGTCGGCGTTTATCCGGGCGCAGCGAGCCCAGAGTACGCATGTTGTGGGTGCGGTCGGCAAGCTTGATGAGGATGACGCGGATGTCCTGCACCATCGCCATGATCATTTTGCGAAAGTTTTCGGCCTGCGCCTCTTTCTTAT
>ENA-UERS01000403-UERS01000403.1-human-gut-metagenome-genome-assembly--contig:-NODE-403-length-20225-cov-3.975630_pt1 | contig 20225 bp, 17 predicted proteins | sample MGYA00242991_ERZ507992 | MGnify/ENA primary metagenome ERZ507992 (study PRJEB26167, sample SAMN06115535) | human gut metagenome | host: Homo sapiens | place: China:Chongqing | collected 2015-10-24...
GTGAAGAACGCCTGATTCATGGCCCCCACCAGCGTATTGACGATGCCCACTTCCTTCATCCGCTCAAAGTCGGGTACGAGGAAGAAGGTCAGGCCCTCCTTTGCGCCGGGCATGAACATGCTGTTGACTGCCAGCACCACCATGATGACCAGCAGGGCGATCATCATGACTTTCGTGACTTTCTCGAGGCCGTTCTGCAAACCGCGGGCGCAGACGAAGATACCGATGGCCACAACGACCACCATCCAGAAGCCCATGGTCAGCGGGCTTGCCAGCATATCGGTGAACTTACCGGCCACCTGGTCGGTGTCAAGGCCCACCAGCTTACCGGCAGCGGTCATGTAGAAGTAGTGGAGCATCCAGCCGGCCACCGTGGTGTAGAACATCATCAGCAGGTAGCAGCCGATGAGAGTGAAGTAGCCGTGGATGTGCCACTTCTGACCGGGCTTTTCGAGGGCCTGATAGGCGCGCACCGGGCTCTTGTGGCTGGCACGGCCCACGGCGAACTCCATGGTCATGATGGGCAGGCCCAGAATGACGAGGAACAGCAGGTAGAACAGCACAAAAGCGCCGCCGCCGCCCTGACCTGCCATATAAGGAAATTTCCACACGTTGCCAATGCCGATGGCACAGCCTGCCGACAGCAGGATGAAGCCCAGCCGCGATTTCAGCGTTTCACGTTCCATAATAAATTTGTCCCCTCCAATAATTTCAGCCGCCCGCCTTCCGCGCGAAAAACAGACGAAATCAATTCATTATATCACAAATTGGAAGAGAATGGAGTGCTTTTTCGTATTTTCCCTTGCAAATTTCTTCCATCTTATATAAAATAGACAAGATGAAATGTGTACAACACGGAAAGGAACAACCGGATGGTCTCAGACGAAACAGCCTACCGGAAGTATCTGGCCGGAGACGAAGCTGCCGCTCAGCTGTTGGTGGAGCGGTATGGCGACGCGCTGACCCTTTACATCAACGGCGTGCTGGGCGATATCCACGAGGCAGAGGATCTGATGATCGAAGCCTTTGCCCATATTTTTGCAAGAGAGCGGCCCATTCAGGATGGCTGCTTCAAGGCTTACCTCTATAAAACCGGGCGCAATCTCGCATTGCGCTGCAAGACCCGGCGGCGGTTTTTTCTGCCGCTGGAGGAACTGCCTTTTGAACTGCCGGACGAGGCACTGGCCGAGACCGGGCTGTTCCAGAACGAACAGCACCGGCAGCTGTACGCCGCACTGGGCAAGCTCAAAAAGGAATACCGGGAGACACTTTTTCTGATCTATTTTGAAGAACTGAGCTACCGGCAGGCCGCACAGGTGCTGGGACGCACCGAGCAGCAGGTAACGAACCTTGTGTACCGGGGCAAGCAACAGCTGAAACAACTTTTGGAACAGGAGGGATATCAGTATGAAAACTGATGCCGAACGGATGGCACTGATCCGCCAGCGCACGGCCCAGCTGCAGCGTCAGGCGCGCGCACGGCAGATGCTGCTGATCGATGCAGGCTGTATGGCGGCCTGTCTTGTGCTGGTGGTCTGCCTGGGCCTTGCCATGCCCGGCTGGGCAGGCACATCGGTCGCGCTGCATGTTTCCCCCACCGGCACCGCCGGGATGCTGAGTGAGCGCGGAGCCGATGGTTATATCCTGGTGGGCGTACTTTCGTTCCTGCTGGGCTCCTGCGTGACCATCCTCCTCTACCGCCTGCGCCGCAGCAGTGAAAAGAAGCACACGAGGGACGACGATGAGCTTTGAGATCATTGACAACACCTTTCAGGTGATCGTGCTGGCTGCGATGGCGCTCCTCGCCTTTATCCTCGCCTTCCGGCGCAGCAGCCGCTCCTGCCTGATCCTGGCGTTCGGCTACGCCAGCTTTATGATGGGCACTTTGTACTACCTGCTCCATCTGATCATTCTGGGCCATGGGCCGCAGGTGTTTTATGTGGCCGAATGCTCCTGGATGGCCTCGTATTTCTTTTTTCTCTCGCTGGAGATCCTCTATTGGGAGGGCCTGCGTCCGCCGTTCTCGCCTTTTGCGCTGGCAGCTGGGGTGGTCTTTGCCGGAGTTGTCATGCGGGTGCAGGTGTTTGGCCCCTCTCCGCTGATGTCCGGTGCGCCGGCGCTCACCTTTGGCACGCTGGCCTACCTCTGTTTTTCGGCCCTGCAAAAGGAAAAACGGCTCCGGCCTTATGAGATCGCACTTTTGCTTGAAATGTCCTTGCAGATTCTTCTGTTCGTTGCCTCCGGGTTCATCCGTGATTACACCCAGTTCAGCCTTTACTATGCTGTGGACATCCTGTTGACCCTCACGCTGGTCAGCTTCCTGCCCCGTATCCTGCAGGAGGAGCCCCATGACCTACATTGAAAACATCTTTTTGTGCCTGGCGCTTCCCATGCTGCTCTCCCTGCTGTTCACATCGGGCAGCCCCCGGCGCTTTACCCTGTTCGTGGTGCTGGGCATGGCCACCTGCCTGCTTTCGGCTTATGTCAGCAGCTTTTTCATGGGGCGGCATCAGTGCAGTGCCGTGACCACCGCCATAGAGATCGCACCTGTCTGCGAGGAGATCCTGAAGCTGCTGCCTCTGCTGCTCTACTTTTTGATCTTTGAGCCGGATTCCCACAAGCTGACTCCTGCGGCCATTGGCATTGCAGTGGGCTTTGCCACCTTTGAAAACGTCTGCTACCTGACCGAAAACGGTGCAGGAAGTTTTGTTTTCCTGCTCATCCGCGGCATGTCCGCCGGGGCCCTGCATCTGGTCTGCGGCATCCTGACCGGTCTGGCACTGGCCTATGTGTTCCGCCGTCCATGGCTCACCTGCACCGGCACGGTGGGGATTCTGGGGGTCTGCATGGTGCTGCACGGCATCTACAATCTGCTGATCACCGCCGACGGCTTCTGGCAGATGGTCGGGTACTTCTTTCCTTCTGCCATCATCGTCACCCTGTTTGCGGCAAGGCTGCTCCACAGGGGCAGGCACACTGTTTTTCACTGACCGTTTCCCGCTCTTTTCCGGAGCGGGAAATTTTTTTGAACTTTTTTCAAATTTGGGTGAAAGGAATCGGCGCGAACTGTATTATAGGAGATAGAGAGGACGGAAAGCAGCCGCTCTGATGATCTCTCAAAAGGAGGGACTGTCCATGACCCAAAAGGCGAGTGTTCGTATGGTGGAAATTCGCCGCCGCACACGCAGGCTTCGTCAAAGGCGGGCACATCGAATCAACTGCACTCTCTCCGCAGTTTGTCTGTTTTTGACAGTCGGCATTGCGTCCCTGCTGTATCAGGAGCATGTTCCGGGTCTTTCCATCGTTCTGGCCGGGTACGGCTCGGTGCTGCTGCACAGCGGCGCTGATGCCTATATCGTGGTCAGCGTCGGTTCCTTTGTCACCGGCGTTGTATTCACGCTGCTCGGCATCCGGTACAGGCAGTACAAAGCACTGCACCGCCCCTTCTCCCCGGATGCTGCAGACAAGGCTTCCTCCCAAAGCCTCTCTGACGACCAGTAGCGCCCTCCATGCTCTTCTCCCACACACTTTTCTCCATACCCCGAAAAGGCTCTGCCGTTTCTCCCGGCAGAGCCTTTTCCCTTTTAACCAAAAACAGCACGCCGAAACCGAACGGCGTGCTGTTTTTTCTGGTTCTATGGTTATCTGTCCCACTTGTCGCACAAGGCGTTGATCTGGTCGGCAAACTTGGCAAGGTCCTTGTTGGCCCCGCCCTCGTTGTGCTCGATGACGCGGAGCAGCCGCTTGCCGGCGCTGACCAGCCGCTGGAACACCGTTGCGGCGCGGGATGCGCCCTCACTGGGCTTGTGCTCCAGCCGGACACGGGAGCCTTCCTGCAGGCAGACCGCACCCTCGGCCCCAATGGCCCACTGCTCCCCATTATATGGCGCACAGGCGGTAAAGCCCTGCTCAGTCAGGGTCTGGGCAAAGATGTTCTCCACCTCGTCCTCGCCATGGATGACAAACACCCGCTTGGGCTTGGGGCTGAACGCGTTCACCCAGGCCAGCAGGCCCTCGCGGTCGGCATGGCCCGAAAGGCCCGTCAGCTGACAGATCTCTGCCTGCACGTCGATGGTCTCACCGAACAGCTTGACATTGACAGCACCATCGATCAGGGTGCGGCCCAGCGTTCCCACGGCCTGATAGCCCACAAAAAGGATCGTGCACTCCGGCCGCCACAGATTGTGCTTGAGGTGGTGGCGGATGCGGCCTGCCTCGCACATGCCGCTGGCCGAGATGATGACCTTGGGCACCCGGTCGGCGTTGATCATCCGGGACTCATCGCTGGTCACGCTGACCTGCAGCCCCGGGAACTGGATGGGGTCGATGCCCTGAGCCAGCAGCGCCCGGGTATCCTCGTCAAAGCAGTCGGGGTCGGTATCTTTGAAGATGCGGGTCGCCTCAATGGCAAGGGGGCTGTCGATGTAGACCGGGAAATTGCCATGACCGGTGACCAGACCCTCTTTTTTGATCTCACGGATAAAGTAGAGCAGCTCCTGGGTACGGCCCACCGCAAAGCTGGGGATGACCACATTGCCGCCCCGGTCAAAGGTGCGCTGCAGGATCCTGCTCAGCTCCCCCACATAGTCCGGGCGGGGGCCGTGGCTGCGGTCGCCGTACGTAGACTCCATAAACACATAGTCCGCGTCCCGGATCGTTGTCGGGTCCTTGATGATGGGCTGATGCTGGTTGCCGATATCCCCGGAAAAGACCAGCTTGGTGGTGGTGCCGCTCTCAGTGACCCAGATCTCGATGCTGGAAGAGCCCAGCAGATGGCCCACATCGATGAAGCGGATCACAAGGCCCGGGGCCAGTTCGATCTTAGTGTTATACTCCATGCCCCGGAACAGCTGCATGGCCGCCTCGGCATCCTGCACGGTGTACATCGGCTCCACCGGCTCGGCACCGGCACGCTTCGCCTTGCGGTTCTTCCATTCAGCTTCAAACTCCTGAATGTGGGCAGAGTCCCGCAGCATGATGCTGCACAGCTGAGTCGTGGGCTTGGTGGCATAGATCCTGCCCCGGAAGCCGTTGCGCACCAGCAGCGGCAGCTGGCCTGTGTGGTCGATATGCGCATGGGTCACCAACACGCCGTCAATTTCACCCGGTGCCACAGGGAGGGGCTGGTTTTCGTAGACATTCTTGCCCTGCTCCATACCGCAGTCGATGAGGTAGCGCTGCCCAGCTGCTTCCAGCAGGGTGCAGCTGCCCGTGACCTCGTGGTTGGCTCCCAAAAATGTGAGCTTCATAGATACACCTCCCGGTTCAGTTTTGCACCCTTAGTATAGCACAACTCGCTACATCCATCTGCCCAAATCGTGTGAAGAGTTATCGGGCAAAGCGCCGAAATTTTGAAAAAGTTTTTATACAATCTTGACAAACCACCCCCAACTGAGATAAACTTTATTCGTATGACGTAACTTCTACAGAGATTCAAAATAGAGAGGTAGTTATTTATGGTTCGTAACGATTTGCGCAACGTCGCCATTATCGCTCACGTTGACCACGGCAAGACCACGCTGGTGGATGCCATGCTGCGTCAGAGCGGCGCTTTCCGCGACAATCAGGTCGTGGCAGAGCGTGTCATGGACAGCGGCGATATCGAGCGTGAGCGCGGTATCACCATTCTGGCCAAGAACTGCTCCTGCACCTACAAGGGTGTCAAGATCAACATCGTTGATACCCCGGGCCACGCCGACTTCGGCGGCGAGGTCGAGCGCGTGCTGAAGATGGTCAACGGCGTGCTGCTGCTGGTGGACGCTGCTGAGGGCTGCATGCCCCAGACCCGTTTTGTTCTGCAGAAGGCTCTGCAGCAGAACCTGAGCCTGGTGGTTGCCATCAACAAGATCGACCGCCCCGATGCCCGCATCAAGGAAGTCATCGATGAGGTGCTTTACCTGCTGATGGATCTGGGCGCTTCCGATGAGCAGCTGGAATGCCCCATCCTGTTCTGCTGCGGCCGTCAGGGCACCGCAAGCCTGGACCCCGATGTGCCCGGCACCGACCTGATCCCCCTGTTCGACACCCTGCTGGATACCATCCAGCCTCCTCAGGGCGATCCCGAGGCTCCCTTCCAGATGCTGGTCTCCTCTGTTGACTACAACGAGTTCGTTGGCCGCATCGGCATTGGCCGCATCCAAAACGGCGTTGCCAAGGTCGGCGAGGAAGTGGTCGTGTGCGATTGGCACAACCCCGACCTGAAGATGCGCGGCCGCCTGACCAAGCTGTACGATTTCCAGGCCAATGGCCGCCAGCCCTGCGACAACATCACCGCAGGCGATATCGTTGCATTCTCCGGCCTGCCCGATGTCACCATCGGCAACACGCTGTGTGCTCCCTCTCAGGTTGAGCCGCTGCCCTTCGTGAAGATCAACGACCCCACCGTGGAGATGACCTTCTCCGTCAACGACAGTCCCCTGGCCGGCCGTGAGGGCAAGTACGTCACCAGCCGCCAGATTCGTGACCGCCTGCAGAAAGAGCTGCTGAAGGACGTTGCTCTGAAGGTGGAGGATTCTCCCACCACCGATTCCTTCCGCGTCATGGGCCGTGGTGAGATGCACTTGTCCATCCTGATCGAGACCATGCGCCGTGAAGGCTACGAGCTGCAGGTCTCTCCCCCGCACGTTCTGACCAAGGTCATCGACGGCAAGACCTACGAGCCCATGGAGCACGTTGTCATCGACGTTCCCACCCAGTATCAGGGTGCTGTGATGACCGGCCTGGGCCAGCGCAAGGCCGTTCTGCAGCAGATGGAGTCCCTGGGCACCGACCGTGTCCGCCTGGAGTTCCGGATGCCCAGCCGCGGCCTGTTCGGCTACCGCAACCAGTTCCTGACCGATACCCACGGCGAAGGCATCCTCAACCAGATCTTTGATGGCTACGATGTCTGGGCCGGTATGATCGCCAACCGTTCCACCGGTTCTCTGGTCAGCTTTGAGACCGGCGATGCCGTTACCTACGGCCTGTACAACGCGCAGCAGCGCGGCACCCTGCTGGTGGGCGCTGGCGAAAAGGTCTACGAGGGCATGGTCATCGGCTACACCGCTTCCGGCGAGGATGTGGATGTGAACGTCTGCAAGACCAAGCACCTGACCAATACCCGTGCTTCCGGCTCCGATGACGCTCTGCGCCTGATCCCCGTCAGCAAGCTGAGCCTGGAGGGCTGCCTGGAGTTCCTGGCACAGGATGAGCTGCTGGAGGTCACCCCTGAGAATCTGCGCATCCGCAAGCAGATCCTGAACCACGACCAGCGCATGAAGGCAAAGAGCAAGCTGAAGTAAGCTGCTTTCCTTCCCGATCAACATAAAAAACGGCATCGCAAACCAATCGGTCTGCGATGCCGTTTTGCGTTTCGCTCTTTATTCAGCGCTGTATGCGCTGCCCATAGTCCAGGAGTTGGAAGCCGAATACTTTGCGTGGTTGCGCAGGTAGGTAACCCAGGCTCCATAGCCGTTTCCGGCCGAGAAGTGGACTCCATCGGGAGCCGCCAGCATCTCTTTCAGATTCCCGTTCTCATCGGCAAAGGTCTCCCACAGGTCAAGGTAGACACAGCCCTTGTCTGCGGCCAGCTTTGCCAGCTGCTCGTTCACAGAGCGCAGGACATCGGACGCAAGACCGGGCTTTTCCGCAGCAGCCTGGGGCCGCACCGGCGGGATGGACTGGACATAGATGACGCAGCCGGGCAGGGCCTGCCTGAGCTGATCCAACATCTGGCCATAGTAGGCCAGAAAGCGGTCTGCTGCCCCCAGCGTGGTCAGCGTGTTGGTGCCCAGCAGGATATAGAGCTTTTTCGGCTGGGCCGCTGTCAGCACATCCATTGCCACCTCTGAGCCGCGCACGCTGCTCTTGACCGCGCTGCGGTTCACGATGGCATCGGGACCCACGCCGGTATAGCCACAGATGAGCGCCCCGCCCAGGTTGATGCTGTAATCGGAAAAGCCCACGGTCAGGCTGTCGCCCAGCAGGGCCGCATCCGAAAAGTAACTCAGATCCACCTGCCCACAGCCGGGCTGACGGATCACGCTGCTGTCATACGCCTTGACCTGATAGGCCCCCGCTGCCTGCCGGGCGGGGCCGAACTGTTCCAGCGTGACAGCCGACGCATCGGCGGCTCCACTGCCTTCCCCTGCCGTACCGCCGGCGCTGTCTGCCGCAGAGGCTCCCGTATCTCCCTGCATGGGCAGCGGAGCCAGGATATTGGCCGCTGTGCCCGCCGCCGGGCTTTGCTGGACAGCCTCGCTCTGCTTTTCGCCATTTTCCAGAATGGCCGTGATGGCCAGCGACAGCAGCAGGATCGCTGCAATGACCCCCGCCAGCCGCAGGCCGGTGCCTGCCTTGCTGCGCCGTCTCCGGCCATGGGTGGAATGATATTCGTGTGAGATTCCCATTCTCTTTCCCGCCTTTCCCTGTTTTCTTTTCTCTATCATTACGGTCAGTATCCCCGAAAAATTGCAGAGTTTGCATTCTGCACTCCGACCGACCCTATGTTTTTGTAGGATACGCCAAATATTGTATCATAATTTTTTTGCCCGTGCAACCAATCAGGTCTTGCATACAACAGAGAAATAGTTTACAATAGTATTGTTGCAGGAATTGCACAGTTTTCATTGAATCAGATGCACATCCTGCATTCTTTTTGTACGACTTGCGGCGCGCATCCGCAATCTCCTTCCCCGGGCAGTGCAGGGCTCTGGGAGGACACAGAAGGACTTGCCGCGCTTTGCAGGACGTGAACTGTTGTTCTTTTGGATAAGGAGGACGTATGTCAAAAAATGTCATCATCGGCCAGAGCGGCGGCCCTACCGCCGTTATCAATTCCAGCCTGGCAGGCGTATACAAAGCCGCCTGCAGTCTGGGGGCCGATAAAGTCTACGGAATGAAGTACGGCATCGAGGGCCTTTTAAAGGAAGAGATGCTGGAACTGAACGTTCTGCTGGATGACCGCATGAGCATTGAGCTGCTCAAGCGCACCCCGTCCAGCTATCTGGGCAGCTGCCGCTACAAGCTGCCGGACCCGGATGTGGACTCTACCCCGTTCATCAAGCTGTTCACCCTCTTTGACAAGTACGATATCTGTGCTCTGTTCTACATCGGCGGCAATGACTCGATGGACACCATTGCAAAGCTCTCCCGTTACGGTGCCCAGGTGGGCAGCAGCGTCCGGTTCATCGGTGTGCCCAAGACCATCGACAACGACCTTTGCCTGACCGACCACACCCCCGGCTACGGTTCTGCCGCCAAGTACATTGCCACCATCCTGAAGGAGGTCATCCGTGACTCCTCCGTTTACAACATCCGCAGCGTGACGGTGGCCGAGATCATGGGCCGCCACGCGGGCTGGCTGGCCGGTGCGGCTTGTCTGGCCGGCGGCGATGACTGCGAAGGCCCCGACCTCATTCTGCTGCCCGAAGTTCCCTTTGACCCGGACAGGTTCCTGACCCGGGTGGACGAGCTGCAGCGGGTCAAGCCCAATGTCATCATTGCAGCCAGCGAGGGCGTTAAGACTGCAGACGGCACCTATCTGTGCGATCTGGTCTCCACCGCCGGGCAGCTGGATGCCTTTGGCCACAAGGCCATCCTCAGCGGCACCAGCCGGTACCTTTCCGACCTCATCCACGATAATCTGAACTGCAAGAGCCGTGCCATTGAGTTCTCGACCCTGCAGCGCTGCGCCAGCCATCTGGCCAGCCGCACCGATGTGAACGAGGCCTACGCCGTGGGCGGCGCTGCCGCTTCCGCTGCCTTTGCGGGCGAGACCGGGCGGATGATCTCGCTCAAGCGCATTTCCGATTACCCCTACCAGTGCATCACCGAGTCGGTGGATGTCCAGCAGGTGGCAAACCTGGAGAAAAAGGTGCCGCTGGACTGGATCACCCCGGACGGAATGCAGGTGACGGCGGCATTTGAGGAGTATGCCCGTCCGCTCATCTTGGACGAAGTGACACCGGTCTACGTCAACGGTACCCCGCGCCATATCTGCCTGTAAGTTTCATTTGCGCGCTTCCTCCCCCCTCGTGGTCTGTTTTCGTGCTCCTGCACGATAATATAAAAGCCGAAACAGAAGAAAAGGAGAAATCATCATGGGTAAAAATGCAATCGTTGGTCAGTCTGGCGGCCCTACCTCCGTCATCAATGCAAGTCTGGCAGGCGTATTCGAGAGCTGCAAGAGCCGCGGCGCTGAGATTGTTTACGGCATGTGCAACGGCGTTGCCGGTCTGCTGGAGGAGCGCGTGGTGGATCTTTCCACCGTGCTGACCGACGACCTGGATATCGAGCTGCTCAAGCGCACCCCGTCCAGCTTCCTGGGCAGCTGCCGCTATAAGCTGCCCGATTGGCACGATGACGAGACCGTTTACAAGAAGCTGTTCGCCATCCTGGAAAAGCTGAACATTGGCTACTTCTTCTACATTGGCGGCAACGACTCCATGGATACCATCGGCAAGCTGGCTGAATACGGCAACCGTATCCAGAGCGACATCCGTTTCATGGGCGTTCCCAAGACCATCGATAACGACCTGATGGTGACCGACCACACCCCCGGCTACGGCTCTGCGGCCAAGTACATCGGCGTGGTGATGAAGGAGATCATCCGCGATGCCACCGTTTACGGCACCAATTATGTCACCGTGGTCGAGATCATGGGCCGCAACGCCGGCTGGCTGACCGCTGCTGCTTCTCTGGCCAAGAGCGATGACTGCGAGGGCGTGGATATGATCTGCCTGCCCGAAGTCCCCTTCAACGTGGAGCACTTCATTGAGAAGGTCCGCGCCATGCAGGAGAAGAAGCCCAGCATCGTGATTGCTGTTTCCGAGGGTGTCAAGCTCGAGGACGGTCGTTATGTCTGTGAGCTGGCCGATGATGTGCACGCAGTGGACGCTTTCGGCCACAAGGCACTGACTGGTACCGCACGCTATCTGGCAAATGTGGTCGCCCGCAATCTGGATACCAAGACCCGCTGCATCGAGCTGTCTACCCTGCAGCGCTGCGCTGGTCACCTGACCAGCCGCACCGATATCACCGAGGCTTACCAGGTGGGCGGCGCTGCTGCCAAGGCTGCCTTTGAGGGTGTCACCGGTCAGATGGTCGCCCTGAAGCGCATCTCCAACAGCCCCTATCAGTACATCACCGAGCTGCACCCCATCAGTGAAGTTGCAAACCTCGAGAAGAAGGTTCCCCTGAGCTGGATGAACGAGAATCACACCCAGATGACCGAGGAATTCCTCGAGTATGCCCGCCCGCTGATCCAGGCTGAGCTGACTCCGCTGTACATTGCAGGTCTGCCCCACCACATCTACATGAAAAAGTAATTTCTCCTTTGAATCCTTCTAAGGCATAGCAAAACTCCCGCCCGGAGCCGGGCGGGAGTTTTGTTGCTGTATGGCTTATGAATTACTGTTTGCCCAGCTGCCAGAACGCCACGGCGCTGGCGGCGGCAACGTTCAGGGAATCGACCCCGTGGGACATGGGGATCTTGACCGTGTAATCGCAGGATGCGATGGTGGTATGGGAAAGGCCGTCTCCCTCCGTGCCCAGCACAATGGCAAGCTTCGGCTCCCGGGCAAGGGCTTCGTCATCAATGCTGACCGAACGGTCACTCAAGGCCATGGCAGCCGTCTTGAAGCCCAGGGCATTCAGCTGAGCAAGCCCCTTTTCGGGCCAATCAGCAGGAGTTTCACCGATCTGCGCCCAGGGCACCTGAAATACCGTGCCCATACTCACGCGCACGGCCCGGCGGCAGAGCGGGTCACAGCAGGAGGGATTGACGAGAACTGCGTCCATGTTCAGCGCTGCCGCGCTGCGGAAGATGGCACCCACGTTGGTGGAATCCACAATGCCCTCCAGCACGGCCACCCGCCGGGCATTCCGGCAAAGCTCCTCCACGGTGCGGGGCTTTGGACGTTGAAAGGCGCAGAGCACGCCCCGGGTCAGCTCGTAGCCTGTCAGTGCAGCCAGCAGCTCCCGGTCAGCAGTATAAATGGGTGCATCCCCGCAGCGGGTCAGGATCTCCGCCGCTGGGCCGGTGATCTGCCTGCGCTCCATCAGCAGGGAGACCGGCACAAAGCCTGCATCCAGTGCCCGGGAGATCACCTTGGGGCTCTCGGCAATGAAGATGCCTTTTTCGGGTTCCAGCCGACTGCGCAGCTGGTTCTGCGTCAGGCGGGCGTAGGGGTCCAGCTCCGGCGCGTGAAAATCCGTGATCTCGATGATATTGGGCATGGGGAGATTCTCCTTTTTCTGTATGAATGGTCTTATTGTAGCACAACCCGGATGCAATTGCAAAATACATGGCAGGCATATTCGTTTTACATAGTCAAAACTGCCAAAAAGCACCTTTTGTTTTTGACAAATCCGTCAACCCGCGCTATAGTATAGAGGTAAAAAAACAGAGGGGGAATTTGCATGAATTCCAAGAAAAAGCGCCGCGGCCAGATGTCGGAAGCCTTCTGCACGGCAATGTTCCTTTCACTGTCCGGCGGCCTGCAGGACGTATACACCTATCTGTTCCGGGGCAAGGTGTTTGCCAACGCCCAGACCGGCAACATCGTGCTGATGGCTGTCCATGCCTTTGCCGGGGAGTGGGGGCGTGTGCTGCATTATCTTGTGCCCCTGTGCTTCTTTGCGCTGGGCGTGTTCGCGGCAGAGCTGATGCACCAGAAGCTGCAGAATCTGCAGCGGCTCCACTGGCGGCAGCTGGTGGTGCTGTGTGAGATCGTGATGCTGTTCGTGGTGGGCTTTTTCCCGCAGGAGTGGAATCTTATGGCCAATGCGCTGGTCTCGTTTGCCTGTGCGATGCAGGTGCAGACCTTCCGCAAGGTGAACGGTTATGCCTTTGCCAGCACCATGTGCATCGGCAACATGCGCAGCGGCATGGACTCCCTCTGCAGCTGGGTGCTCAACCGCAATCCTGCCGCCCTGAAAAAATCCCTTTATTACTGGGGCATCATCCTCCTGTTTGCGCTGGGCGCGGGCCTGGGCAGCCTGGCGCTGGATCTCTGCGGCGCAAAGGCCATCTGGTTCTCCTGCCTGCTGCTGGCCGTCAGCTTCTGCCTGATGTTCCTGAAAGAAGATGTGGAAGAGATCAAAGAAGATCTTGAAGCACTGGAAGCAAAACATTAAATAAAACATTAAATCAAGGAGTTCCCCTCAGTTTCACGCTGTTTACCGCCATGCCAAAGGCTCCCCTGGTAGGGGAGCTGGCGAGCGCCAGCAAGACTGAGGGTTTATTTTTCTCCGGATCTATCCAACACTTCCCCGGTCTCCTTCGTCTTACAGGCAGAACGACGCAATGAAAGGAGGAAGCCCCATGTGGGAGCTGCTGTACGAGACCTTCTGGGACAGGCTGGAGCATTTCTGTTTCAATCTCTGCCGGGACGAAGCCCGGGCGGAGGATCTGACCCAGGAAGTCTTTCTGCGGGCACTGCAGAACCGGAGCCTTATCAACAGCTTTACAGAGCGGCAGTGCAAGGCCTGGCTGTTTACCACAGCGCGAAATCTCTACTGCGACCAGCTCCGCCGGACGGCAAAGGAGGAGCAGCTGCTCAGCACCTTTTTCCCGGAAGAGGACAGTGCCGAACCGGATTCCGCACTGGACACAGTGGAAGCCGCCAGTCTGCTGGCTCTGCTCACCCCGGAAGAGCGGCGGCTGTTCACCCTGCGCTATACAGCGGGCTACAATGCCAGCGAGATCGGTCAGCTGCTCAGTCTCCCGCCCGGCACGGTCCGCAGCCGCCTTGCCCAGATACGCCATCGCCTCAAAACTGAACTTACGGAGGATTAAATGATGAAAAAGAACCTGAATGTGGACGCTATGATCCTAGACCTGCGCAATGTGCAGGAGGATTTTCTTGACCGCTATGAGCAGATCAAGCTGGACTGCATGATCGCGCTGACCTCGCCCCGGGTGCAGGCGCTCCTGAGCCAGCACAACATTTCTCTGGATTCGATGCTCTGCAAAAATGTCCCGGAGGAGGCCTCGGTGGGTGTGGTCAATGGCAAGGTCACGCTGAGCTCTGCCAGCCAGACCACCGCCGGGCAGGTACTGGTGGTCAACGGCAAGCTGATGATCACCCCGGATGCTGCGGAGGTTTTACAGAAGTACGCCTGCATTCTGGTCAACGGTATGATCTACTGCCCGCAGTGCCTCTCGGCAGTGGTATCCGCCCGCTGCATCCTGAACGGAAAGCTGGCGGTCTACCCCGATGATGCAGTGCTCCTGCCGGGAAGCTCCATCAAGCTGGACAACACCTTCCTGCTGCGGGCACAAAGCCGCCTGTACTGGAATGAACATCGCTTCCTGGCGGTTGACCCCAGGCTCGACACTGCCGCACTGGCCGCAAAGGGCTGCAGCTTTTCCGCTCCAAAGGCCATCCTGTGCGCAAGCCTTGCGCCCGTTCTGGCCCCGCTCTTCCCGGATTCCACCGAGCTGATCATCGTGCCGGACGGCACCGCCGTGGTGGAGGACGACCTGGAGCTGACCGTCTCTTCCCTGCGCCGGTATGGCACCCGTCTCTATGTGCTGGGTGATGCTGTCATCCCCGCAGAGAGCGCAGACCTGCTGGCTCAGATCGAATTCCTGCATGTTACCGGTGAAGTAGAGCTGCCTGATGCTCTGGAAGCGGCCTTCTTTGCCATCCCTGAGCTGGAATGCGGCAAAGTAGTCCACGAGGACGCTCTGCCCAAACAGACCCGCGCCAAAGCAAAGGATGAGGAGCCCGATCCGGATACCGTGACCCTCAGCGGCATCCAGCTGACCCTGTAATCCTCACTGTTCCTCCCTGCCCCGCTCTTTCCGGCAAAAGCGCTCTGCCGGAAAGAGCGGGACTTTTGTTGATTTTTTATTGCACCCGCTCCTCTGATATGATATACTATTTTTTGTATTGTGTAATTCCCCGGGCACACTTCCGCTGTGGAACCCGCTGCCCGGGCAGGATATGGGAACCGAAATCAGGAAGAGGAGCAACGAATGAAAAAAGGATTTGACAACGACAAATACCTGCAGATGCAGTCGGAGCACATCCGGGATCGGATCGCGCAGTTCGACAATAAGCTGTATCTGGAATTCGGCGGCAAGCTGTTCGATGACTACCACGCCTCCCGCGTGCTGCCCGGCTTCCAGCCCGATTCCAAGCTGCAGATGCTGCTACAGCTGAAGGATCAGGCCGAGGTCGTTATCGTCATCAACGCTGAGGACATCGTCAGCAGCAAGGTGCGCGGTGACTATGGCATCACTTATGATCTGGACGTTCTGCGTCTCATCGACGCATTCCAGGAGCGCGGCCTGTTTGTGGGCAGCGTATGCGTGACCATGTACACCGCTGCCCCCGAGGTGGAAGCCTTTGAGAAGCGGCTGAACAGCCTGGGCATCCGCACCTTCCGGCACTATAAGATCCCCGGCTACCCCAACGACGTTGCCCGCATCGTGAGCGACGAGGGCTATGGCCGCAACGAGTACATTGAGACCCAGCGCCCGCTGGTGGTTATCACGGCTCCCGGCCCCGGCAGCGGCAAGATGGCCACCTGCCTGTCCCAGCTGTACCACGAATACAAGCGGGGCGTGAAGGCCGGTTATGCCAAGTTTGAGACTTTCCCCATCTGGAACATCCCCCTGAAGCACCCGGTCAACCTGGCTTACGAGGCCGCCACTGCCGACCTGAACGATGTGAACATGATCGACCCGTTCCATCTGGAGGCCTATGGCAAGACCGCGGTCAACTACAACCGCGACATTGAGATCTTCCCCGTGGTCAACGCCATGTTTGAGCTGATTGCAGGCAAGAGCCCCTACCACTCCCCCACCGACATGGGCGTGAATATGGCAGGCAACTGCATCGTGGACGATGCGGCCTGCTGCGAGGCTTCCCGCAACGAGATCGTCCGCCGCTACTTCAAGGCCCTGTGCGACCTCAAGAACGGCGCACAGATCCAGAGCGAGGTCTACAAGCTGGAACTGCTGATGAATCAGGCCGGGCTGACCCAGGGCAGCCGCCCGGTGGAGCAGGCCGCCCATGCAGTCTCCGAAAAGACCGGCGGTGCCCCCGCTGCTGCCATTGAGCTGCCGGACGGCACCGTTGTCACCGGCAAGACCGGCCCCCTGCTGGGTGCCGCTTCCTCCGCTCTGCTCAACGCGCTGAAAAAGCTGGCCGGCATCGACCAGGAGCTTGACCTCGTTTCTGCCGCTGCCATCGAGCCCATCCAGACCCTCAAGACCAACTATCTGGGCAGCAAGAACCCCCGCCTGCACACCGACGAGATTCTGATTGCCCTGTCCAGCTCGGCCGCGCAGAATCCCACTGCTGCAGCCGCCCTCAAGCAGCTCTCCCACCTGAAGGGCTGCGATATGCACTCCACCGTCATCCTGTCCAGCGTGGATATGGATACCGTGAAGAAGCTGGGCATGTATCTGACCTGCGAGCCCACCTATGAGGAAGCAGACCGGATGTACCACAAGAAGTAAAAAATAATGACCCTCTCTGTTATTGCTTTGCACTGCCGTCTTTCCCCAAGGGCTAGGCGGCCGCATCTGCGCGACGGAGAGGGTCATTTTTATTTCCGGGTCTGTTCCCAGTAGGCTCCCATGCTCTGGTCGGGCTGGTCGGTGACATCATCGTTCAGATAGTCTGCAAGGCCAAAGGCTTCCGGCTTCCAGCTGCGGGCAGCTTCCACGGTGGGGTATTCCACCTCAGCGTACCAGAACGCAGTGGGCTGGCCCTCATCCACGTGGTTCACCTCCAGCACAAGGCCATCGGGCAGGGCGTAGCTTCTGCGGATCTTCCCGATCAGGGGCTTACCGATGATCTTTGTTTCCAGTTCATCAAACAGTTTCTTGTCGATGGGGCGCTCGATCTCCTCCCGTGCAAGCCCGCTTCCGGACTTGAAGCAGAGGATATAGGCCGTCTCGCCGCCCTTCAGCGCTTCCTCCCGGATGCGCACGGTGGGCCGCACGCTGATATATCCCTGCCGCATGGCAAACTCTTCCTTGAGCGGCAGAGCCGGGAGGTTTCCGCCCTCCGGCCAGCCGTTCACCATCCATTTGCGTTCGATCTCCATGACGTTTTCCTCGTTTCTGTGTTTATGTATTTATTCTAGCACGTTTTTATGTTAGAATAAATATCAGTATGAAATTTTAGCATCCTCACCCTCTCAGTCAATGCCTGACGGCATTGCCAGCTCCCCCAAAGGGGGAGCCAAGAGCCGCTCTGTATTCAAGCTTGATGAGACTAAATCGAAAATCGCCAAAGGCTCTCCCTTTGGGAGAGCTGGCGAGCGGAGCGAGACTGAGAGGGCGAGCCAGTTATAACAGGAGCAACTATGAAATCTTCTCGCAATTACCCCGTTTACACCGTCAACAAACACGCCGAGGGCCTGCTGGTGGGCGGCCACCCCTGGGTGTACGAAAACGACATCCTAAGTTCCCCGGAGGCGGAGCCTGAAAACGGCACGCTGGTCGATGTGGTCAGCACAAAGGGTGCCTATCTCGGCACCGGTTTTCTCTCGCTGAAAAGCAAGATCCGGGTGCGGCTCATCTCCCGCAACGCCAACGACACCTTTGATGCCGCTTTCTGGAAGCGCCGGGTCGAATACGCCTGGGCCTACCGCAAGACCGTGCTGGAGCCCGCCGACCTGACCGCCTGCCGTGTCATCTTTGGCGAAGCTGACCAGTTCCCGGGCCTGACTGTGGACCGGTTCAGCAATATCCTTGTCACCCAGACCCTGAGCGTGGGCATGGAAAAGCTCAAGCCCATCCTCTTCCCCCTTCTGGCAGAAGTTCTGCGCGCCGACGGCCAGACCATTGACGGCATCTACGAGCGCAACGACGAGGCCCTGCGGGCCAAGGAGGGCCTGGTACAGCACAAGGGCTGGTTTGACCTGCCCGGCGAAACGCATCCCGACAGCACCCAGACCGAGATCTGCGAGAACGGCGTGTTCTACCACGTCGATTTTGAGAACGGTCAGAAGACCGGCTTTTTCCTCGACCAGAAATATAACCGCCGGGCCGTGGCCCGCATTGCTGCCGGGCACACCGTGCTGGACTGCTTTACCCACACCGGCAGCTTTGCGCTGAACGCTGCCAAGGGCGGGGCTGCCCGGGTCACCGCCGCTGACATCAGCGCCGAGGCCATTGCCATGGCCCAGCGGAACGCCCAGCGCAACGGCCTGACCAACATGGATTTTCTCTGCGAGGACACCTTTGAGCTGCTGCCCCGGCTGGAAAAGGAGGGCCACCCCTACGACTTTATCATCCTTGATCCGCCGGCCTTTACCAAGGCCCGCCGCACGGTGGAGAACGCCATGCGCGGCTATAAGGAGATCAACTACCGCGCCATGAAGCTGCTGCCCCGGGGCGGCTATCTGGCCACGGCCAGCTGCTCTCACTTTGCCACCGAGGAGCTGTTCATCAAGATGCTGCACGCCGCCGCAAAGGATGCCCACCGGCAGCTGCGGCAGATCGAGGTGAAGCAGCAGGCCCCGGATCACCCCATCCTGTGGGGCGTGCCCGAGACCGATTACCTGAAGTTCTTCCTGTTCCAGGTGATCTAAAAGTAATACCAAATACGATATCTCCCAAAAAAACGGGAGCGTGTTTGTGCAGAATCGTCAGTTTTGTCAATTGCCTTTTGGGCCGTTCCGGGATATAATCAAACCATAGACAGCAACGGCGCTGTGGGTCACCTCCTGACTCGCAGCGCCATTTTTGTTAAAAAGCTTTTCGCTGTTTCCGGGCCGCAGTTCGGCGGCGGGAGACAGTTTCGGAAGGGACAGACATAAGATCAAGTAAGGAGTAGGATTTATGGCAGCAAATGTTATGGAAATCTACGGCAGCAAGGTCTTTAACGAGCATGTAATGAAGGAGCGTCTGCCGAGCGCTACTTACAAGAGCCTGGAGCGCACCCTGCACAAGGGCGCACCTCTGGATATCGAGGTGGCAAACGTTGTGGCCAGCGTGATGAAGCGCTGGGCCATGGAGCTGGGTGCCACCCACTACACCCACTGGTTCCAGCCGCTGACCGGCATCACCAGTGAGAAGCACGACGGCTTTGTAAGCCCCGTGGGCGACGGCACCGCCATCATGGAGTTCTCCGGCAAGGAGCTGGTGCGCGGCGAGCCCGATGCTTCCTCCTTCCCCTCCGGCGGCCTGCGTGCCACCTGCGAGGCCCGCGGCTACACCGCATGGGACCCCACCAGCTACGCTTTCGTGAAGGATGACGTGCTGTGCATCCCCACCGCTTTCGTCAGCTACACCGGCGAGGCACTGGACAAAAAGACCCCCCTGCTGCGCTCCATGAACGCACTGTCCGGTCAGGCCATCCGCATCCTGAAGCTGTTCGGCAAGGATGTTGATTACGTCTCCACCACCGTCGGCCCCGAGCAGGAGTACTTCCTTGTCAAGAAGGAAGACTACGAGGCACGTCAGGATCTGATCCTCACCGGCCGCACCCTGTTCGGTGCCCCTTCTGCCAAGGGTCAGGAGCTGGAGGAGCATTACTTCGGTGTCATCCGTCCCGAAGTCTCCGAATTTATGAAGGAGCTGGACGAGGAGCTGTGGAAGCTGGGCGTTCCCGCCAAGACCAAACACAACGAGGTTGCCCCCTGCCAGCATGAGCTGGCCCCCATCTTCGACACCACCAATGTTGCCATTGACCACAACCTGCTGACCATGGAGATGATGAAGAAGATCGCGCCCAAGTACGGTCTGGTCTGCCTGCAGCACGAGAAGCCCTTTGAGGGCGTGAACGGCAGCGGCAAGCACAACAACTGGTCGCTGTCCACCACCGAGGAGAACCTGCTGGATCCCGGTGACACCCCCATGGAGAACCTACAGTTCCTGGTGTTCCTTGCCGCCGTCATCAAGGCTGTGGACGAGTACGCCGACCTGCTGCGCACCTCTGTAGCCACCCCGGGCAATGATCACCGTCTGGGTGCCAACGAGGCTCCCCCGGCCATCATCTCGATCTTTGTGGGCGAGGAGCTGGAGGCTGTCATCGATGCCATTGCATCTGATTCTCCTTATGCCGGCCCCGTGAAGATGAAGATGGATCTGGGCGTGGACGTGCTGCCTAAGTTCAGCAAGGACACCACCGATCGCAACCGCACCTCTCCCTTTGCCTTTACCGGCAACAAGTTCGAGTTCCGTATGCCCGGCTCTGCTCAGAACCTGAGCGACTGCGACACCATCCGAAATCAGAGCCGCTGAACGGCCCTGGGCGATGTTGTCGGCCACCAGACCA
>ENA-UERS01000423-UERS01000423.1-human-gut-metagenome-genome-assembly--contig:-NODE-423-length-19517-cov-3.563580_pt1 | contig 19517 bp, 16 predicted proteins | sample MGYA00242991_ERZ507992 | MGnify/ENA primary metagenome ERZ507992 (study PRJEB26167, sample SAMN06115535) | human gut metagenome | host: Homo sapiens | place: China:Chongqing | collected 2015-10-24...
ATTATGTGTAAATTGAAAATGGGGTGCTTTTTACGATGGGACAAATCGGTTTTGATAACGACAAATACCTTGCCATGCAGTCCGCGCACATCCGCGAGCGCATCAGCAAGTTCGGCGGCAAGCTGTACCTGGAGTTCGGCGGCAAGCTCTTCGACGACTTTCACGCCTCGCGCGTGCTGCCCGGCTTCCAGCCCGACAGCAAGATCCGCATGCTTCAGCAGTTGCGCGACGACGCGGAGATCGTCATCGCGGTCAACGCGAACGACATTGAAAAGAACAAGGTGCGCGGCGACCTCGGCATCACCTATGATGACGACTGCCTGCGCCTGATCGACGCGTTCCGCTCGCTGGGGCTTTATGTCGGCGGCGTATGCATCACGCAGTACGCGGGGCAGAACGCGGCGGATGCCTTCATCAAGCGTCTCAACACGCTTGGCGTTCGCAACTACCGCCACTACCCCATCGCGGGCTATCCCTCCGACGTCGCCCACATCGTGAGCGACGAGGGCTTTGGCCGCAACGAGTATATCGAGACGACGCACTCGCTCATCGTCGTCACCGCGCCGGGCCCCGGCAGCGGCAAGATGGCGACGTGCCTCTCCCAGCTCTACCACGAGCACAAACACGGCGTAAGCGCGGGCTACGCCAAGTTTGAGACCTTCCCCATCTGGAACCTGCCGCTCAAGCACCCCGTGAACCTCGCCTACGAGGCCGCGACCGCGGACCTTGACGACGTGAACATGATCGACCCGTTCCACCTCGAGGCCTACGGCGAGACGACCGTGAACTATAACCGCGACGTGGAGATCTTCCCCGTCCTGCGCGCGATCTTCGAGCGCATCTCCGGCAAGTGCCCCTACCAGTCCCCCACCGACATGGGCGTCAACATGGCGGGCAACTGCATCATCGACGATGAGGTCTGCCGTCAGGCCTCGCGCATGGAAATTCTGCGCCGCTACTACACCGCGCAGGTCGACGTCGCGCGCGGCATTGCTGACGCCTGCCAGCTCAGAAAGCTCGAGCTCGTCATGCAGCAGGCGGATGTGACGCCCGACCTCTGCCCCGCTGTGGCCGCTGCCAAGCAGAAGGCTGAAGAGACCGGCGCGCCCGCGGGCGCGATGGTACTGCCCGACGGCCGCGTCGTCACGGGCAAGACCTCTTCCCTTCTCGGCGCTTCGGCGGCGCTGCTGCTCAACGCGCTCAAGGCCATGGCGGGCATCCGCAGCGACATGAACCTCATCTCGAATCAGGTCATTGAGCCGATCTCAGCGCTCAAGATCCAGTCGCTCGGCCACCACAACCCGCGCCTGCACTCTGACGAGGTGCTCATCGCGCTGGCGATCTCGGCGCTAACGAACCCCCTCGCCGACATGGCAAGAGCCCAGCTCGGCACGCTCCGCGGCTGCGATGCGCACTTCTCCGTCATCATCTCGGAGGAGGACATCAAGCTCTACAAGCGCCTCGGCATTCACGTCAGCTGCGAGCCGAAGTATGAATCCAAGCGCCTTTATCACAAATAATTCGGAGAAAGCAACATCATGTCTAACGAAAAGAATCTTCCCTATGCCGTCGTCTGCGGCGGCGTGAATATCGACATCGGCGCGCACTCCTTCGCGCCGCTGCGCGCGAAAGACTCGAACCCCGGCAAGGTCGAGCTGAGCCTCGGCGGCGTGGGACGCAACATCGCGCACAACATGCGCCTGCTCGGCGTACCGACGTATCTTCTGACCGCTGTGGGCGGCGATTCGCGCGCGAGTCAGGTCGAGCAGAGCTGCCGCGACCTTGGCATCGACCTTTCGCACGCGCTGCACGTGCCGGATGGCCGCACCTCGACCTATGTCTTCGTCGGCGACAGCGACGGTGATATGGCCATTGCGGTCTCCGATATGGAAATTTGCAAAAAGCTGACGCCGGACTACTTCGCGTCGCAGCTCGACCTCCTGAACGGCGCTGCCGCCGTGGTCGTCGACGCGAACCTGCCGCGCGAGTCCATCGCGTACCTTGTCGAGCACTGCGCCGCGCCGCTCTTCGTCGATCCGGTATCCACCGTCAAGGCGGAAAAGCTCCAGGGCTTACTCAGTCACGTCCACACGCTCAAGCCCAACCGCATCGAAGCAGAGCTCCTCTCCGGCGTGAAGATCACGGATGACGCCACGCTCTATCAGGCCGCGCAGGCGCTTCTCGATCAGGGCGTGCAGCGCGTATTCCTATCGCTCGGCGGCGACGGCGTGTTTGCCGCACAGCAGGGCGAGACGCATTTGGAGCCCATCTGCAAGGCCGAGATGCGCAACGCCACCGGCGCGGGCGACGCGATGATGGCGTCCCTCGTCTGGTCGTTCCTCGCGGGCCGCGACCTTGCCGAAAGCTGCGCCGCCGGTACGGCTGCCGCGGCCATCGCAGTCGAGAGCGAGGAGACCATCAATCCGAACATGAGCGCCGAGGCCGTTCTGGCCCGCGCCGCGAAATAAACTTACTGTGATAAAAAAGGGCCGTCCGATCGGACGGCCCTTTTTTTGCTTATTTTCTCAGATCCAGCAGCATCGCGACGTGGCGATAGAGGCTTCTCTTGACCGCGGGGGTCATGCAGGCCTCCTTGATGGGCATGGCGAGCTTTCTGAGCTCGTCCTCGGCCTGCGCGATGACCTCGTCATCCGTGGCGTCGGAGTCGATCTTCGCCGCCGTCTCGGCCATCACGACCGGATGGGGCGCGACCGCGCCCGCGGCCAGACGCGCGGGGCGCTTGCCGCCGCAGCGGAGCGCGAAGTTGATGATCGGGAAGTCGATCGTCGTGCGCATGGCGTACTTATAAAAGCCGCTGCGCTCGCCCTCTTCCGCCGCGGGAACGAAAAAGCGCGTGACGAGGATGGGCAAATGCTCGTGGCAGGCAAGGCCGTTTGCCACGCTGTGGCGCTCGATGAGGGACTTTAGGTCGGTGCGGTGCGTCTCGCCGTCTTCGATGTACTCGACCTCCGCCTCGTAAGCGATGAGCGCGGTGGCGACGTCGGAATAGTAGATCGCGCGGCAGACCGGCGAGTTCGGGATCTGGTGGCAAATGCTGCCGCCGGTCTTGAAGCAGTAGGCAAGGCCGCTGCGCCACAGGTGCGGCTGGTTGAAGTAAATGCAGCGGCGGTCCTGCATGATGTTGCCGCCGACGGTGGCGATGTTTCTGATCTGCGGGGATGCCGTCAGCGACGCCGCCTGCGCGATGGCCGCATAGCGGCTGTTCAGAAGCTCGCTCTCGGCAAGCTCGGTGAGCGTCATCGTCGCGCCGATGATGAGCTCGCCGTCCTTTTCCTCCAAAACGTGCAGCTCCGGAATTTTCTTCAGGAAGACGAGGTCCCTGTCGTCGCGCACCTCGTTTTTCAGCAGCGGCATGATGTCTGTGCCGCCGCCGATGTAGGTCGGGTGCTCGGCGGAGACGACGTCGTGTAAGCTCGATAAAACCTGTCCGCTCATTTCACATTCCCCCTCTCGGTCGGCAGGATGGCAAATTTGTCGCACAGCGGCAGGCTGTTGATCTCAATGCCGCTTGCCCGGCGCACCGCGTTCACGATGGCCGGCGCCACGGGCACCGTGGCGAGCTCGCCGACGCTCTTCGCGCCGTGCGGGCCGTAGGGGTCGTGGCTCGAGACCATGTCGACATACGTGCGCGGCATGTCGCCCATCTGCGGGATGCGGTAGTGCAGAAAATCGGTCGACAGCGTGCGGCGCGAGCGCGGGTTGATCTCCATGCGCTCATAGAGCGCGTAGCCCACGCCCTGCGCGATGCCGCCCTCAAGCTGGCCGGCAACGGTCAGGCGGTTGATGGGCGTGCCGACGTCCACGACCTCGATGATGTCCATGAGGCGGATGGCGTTGAGCTTCTTGTGGTATTCCGCCTTGACAAAACAGACGGAGAACGGATTCGGGCAGGCCGCGGCCTTGTAGGTGCCCGCGCCGATGGGCACGCTGCCCTTGGGGTCGAACAGGATCTTGCGCGCGGCGTCTTTAAAGCTCAGCTCAAGCTCCTCGCCGCCGCTGATATAGTAGCGGTGGTCCTTTTCCTTGACTGTGCAGCCATCGTAGATGACCTTGAGCTGCTCGACCATCTTCTTTTTCAGATCGTCGCAGGCGAGCTTGACGGCGTTGCCGCAGATAAACGTCTGGCTCGAGCCGAACGTGCCGGTGTTGTAGGGCGTCAGACCCGTGTCCGCCGCGGTGATCTGCACGCTGGAGAGCGGGATGCCGAGGCATTCCGCCGCGATCTGGCTCTCCATCGTCTCGCTGCCCTGACCGATATCGGCAGAGCCGACGAGAAGATGCACGGACGCGTCGGCGTTGAGCATGACGACCGCGCCGCTCAGACCCTCTTTCGAGGACGGACCGGAGCCGTGGCAGCTGAACGAGATGCCCCATGCCTGACGGATGTTTTCGTCGTCAATCAGGGGCTCTTTCTCGTCGATCTCCTTCTGGATCTGCTGGCAGCGGCGCGCGCAGTCCTCAATGCCGTTGCTGCTGACTGGGATGCTCGCGCAGGGGAAGCACTCGCCCACCTGCACGTGGTTCATCAGGCGGAATTCGACAGGGTCCATATCGAGCTTCTGCGCCAGGCGGTCCATCAGAATTTCGCGGCCGAACGTGAGCTGCGTGTTGCCGTAGCCGCGGAACGCGCCGCCCGTCACATGGTTCGTGAAAACGCTCAGGCCGATGAACGAGTAGTTCGGCACGTTGTACTGCAATTTACGCGCGGCGGCGGCCACGACCGTCGGCGTGTGGGTGGTGTAGGGGCCGGCGTTCAGGCGGAACGTCGTATCAAAGAGCTGCAGCTTGCCGTTTTTGTCCGCGCCGATGCGAAGGTCAACGTCGGAGGCGTGACGCACGACGGAGTAGAAGTCCTCCTCGCGCGAATAGAGCAGCTTCACGGGGCGCTTGATCTTGCGGGAGATGAGCGCCGCGGCGTGCTGGGCGTGCAGCTGCTGGCGCGCGCCGAAGCCTGCGCCGACAAGCGGCTTGATGATGTGCACATCCACTTCCTTGAGGCCGAAAAGCTCGGCCAGAATGCGGCGCTCCTGGAACACCGTCTGCGAGCAACTGTAGATCGTCATGTGCTCGCCGTCGCTGAAGTCGCAGATGCAGCAGGTCAGCTCGATCATCGTGTGCTGCATCGGCGGCGTGACGAAGTGGTCTTCGAGAATGATGTCGGACTTTTCCTCGCCCACAGCGATGTCGCCCTGCGACACCTCGCGCCGCTGGACGACGTTCGTGTCGGAAAGATGCGGCTGCATCGCGGGCGCATTCTCTGCGAGCGCGGCCTTGACGTCGAGGATCGGCGTAAGGTTCTCGTATTCGACCTTCACTGCCTCGGCAGCGGCGCGGGCGGCCTCCTCCGTCTCCGCGGCGACGACGGCCACGCGGTCGCCGATGGTCAGCGGCTCGGTCGTCAGCACCTTTTCATCCGCCATCAGAAGCGGAGAGGGCGGGTTGCCCGAGCAGTTGAAGTAGGCCTGCGGGGCCTCCTCCGGCAGGGCGCAGCCGAGAAAACCGGGAACCTTTTCCGCCTCGCTCACATCGATGCTCAAAACCTTGGCATGGGAATACGGGCAGCGCACCAGCGCGGCGTAGGCCATGTTGGGGAGCTCTAAATCGTCGGTATACTTGCCGCGACCCAGCGCCTTATCCATGGACTCAAGGCGCGGTGTAGCGTGGTTGACAATGTCGAAATGACGCTGCTCCATCACTGCTGTGCCCCCTTTCCGTTCGCGTACTGTTCAATGACCCTGGAGGCCGCGACGATGGCCTCCTCGATCTTCGTGTAGCCCGTGCAGCGGCAGAGGTTGCCGGACATGGCGGCGTGGATCTCCTCGCGCGTGGGATGGGAGTTGCGGTCGAGCAGCGCCTTGGCCGCCATGATCATTCCGGGCGTGCAGTAGCCGCACTGGATGGCGCCGGCGTCGATAAACGCCTGCTGCAGCGGGTGCGGCTCGTCGGCGGTGCCGATGCCCTCGATGGTCTCGACCGTGCTGCCGTCCGCCTCGATGGCGAACACACAGCACGAGTTGACCGCGCGCCCGTCCATGATGACCGTGCAGGCGCCGCATTCGCCAAGGTCACAGCCCTTCTTCGCGCCCGTCAGGTGCGCGCGCTCGCGCAGCACGTGCAGAAGCGTCTCCTGCGGCTCCACCGTGAACGCGCGGCTCTCGCCGTTGAGCGTCAGGTGGATCGTGTGGTTGTTTTCAAGCATGATGTTCTATCTCCTGTGCAGAATTTGCTGTTTGTTCCGTATCGGCCCGTTTCTGCCGCTCTGTGCGCTGCGGTAGGTCTCTCACTCACTGGAGAGCGGGCGTCTCATATCCTCTTTTTCGCCCTCGGGCATATTCTTTCCCGCGCGGGCGCAACGGCCCTCAAGGGCCCTTTGGGGTGTACAGGCAGCAGTATACTATCTATTTTGAACAAAATCAAGCGTTTAAATTGCGTCAAATTCATTCAACTTTTGTACATTATGTCTTAAAGCGGTTATCAACGCTTTTTCCAACGCTCGAACGGGGCGTCCCCCCTCGTCTTTCTCCACATTAAAAAAAGGCACGGGACAGCCTTCGCTGCCCCGTGCCCTTTTCCCTTTTTGCGCAAAAAACGGGCCGCTGATACCTCAGCGGCCCGCCCTTCGCCTTTTCACTTTTCGATCAGATAGCTGCCGCTGTCCGTCGCCTCCGTCACGATGGGGACGAACTCGACGTCGTAGGCCTTCATCGCCTCGGTGACGCTCTCGAGCTGGTCTGCTGTGACCTTGACGTACACGCGGTCGAACTTTTCCGTGAGCTCGCTCATCACGATGCCGGACTTCTCTTCGCTGCCTGCAAGCGCGATGTCCGCGTCCACGCTGACGGAGAGCTTGCCCTTGTAGCCCGCCTGCTCAAGCGCGGTGTGGATGTCGTCGGCGAGCAGCGCAAGCGCCTCCTGCTGCGTCATGGTGCGCTCGTCCGTCTTGATGCGGCTCATGCGCCCCTCGCGCGGGTAGTGGAAATCGTCGAGCAGAAGCTCGTCAAAGCCCATCTTGCCGCATTCCGTGACGATATCGGTCACATATGCCCGCGCGGCCTGCTTTTCGGGTGCGAGCCAGTGGGTGCTGTTCGTATCGTACCAGACAAAGCCCGTCAGCTGGCACACGGCGGCGTCCGTCATGTGCTCGTAGGCGTACAGGCTGTCGTGCAGCGTGCTGATGCGCCCGATCGTATAGTAGTCCGAGTCGACAAGGCCCTGAATGGCCGTGTCCGATGTGCTGTTCCCGGCCACCGCGCCGCAGTCGATCGCGCCCTGCACTTTGGAATTATAGTAGAGCTTGCCGCTCGCGTCCTTGAGCTCGACCGCCACGGCGTTCACGTCCTTATCAAGGCCATCGAGCGCTGCCTGCCAATCGCCGCCGAGCGCGTCCGCACCCAGCTCGACCGCGTAGGTATCCTTGATGACGGGCTTTTGCACCGTGATCTCAAGGTCGTCCTGCTTCTTATCGTCGCCGCTGTCGCCGTCATTTACGCTATCGTCCTGTGGGGTCTTCTTTATCCAGGGGAACTCAAAGCGGACCGAGCCGTCCGCATCGTATACCATATAGCGCTGCGCAAACAAAAAGCCGCACGCCAACAGCAAAATGACCACCAGCACCACGGCCAGCACGCCTCTGCCGCGCCTGCGCCCGCGATAACCGGTATAGCCCTTCGTTCCGCTCGTTCTTCTTGCCATTGTCTGCATCCGCCTCCTTTTTCTCGTGCAACAGTTTACCTTTTGAGAGCAAAAAAATCAACAAAAACCTTTCGGTTTTTGTTGATTTTCCACTTTTGTGTGCTTTAGCCCTCGATAGCGTCCATCAGCGCGACGCGGCGGGCGTGGCGGCCGCCCTCAAACGCGGTGGAGAGGAACGTCTCGACCATGGCCGCGGCCAGCTTCGGGCCTGTGAAGCCCGCACCGATGGCCATCATGTTGGCGTTGTTGTGCTGGCGGCACAGCTGCGCTTCGAGCGTATCGGCGCAGTGCGCGCAGCGGATGCCCTTGACCTTGTTCGCCGCGATAGAGATACCGATGCCCGTCGTGCACACGACGATACCGTACTCGCATTCCCCGCTTGCGACGGCGCGCGCGGCAGCCTCGCCGAAGATGGGATAGTCGCAGCTCTCGGTGGAGTAAGTGCCGCAGTCCTTGACCTCGTGGCCCAGGCCCTCCAGCTGCTTTTTGATGTCTTCCTTCATGGCGTATCCGCCGTGGTCACAGCCCAATGCGATCTTCATAATGTTTCTCCTTTTGTCGGTCAGATTTTGTGCAAGACCGGTTTTTTCTTTTCAAACGTGCCCGCATAGTCGAGGCCGCAGCTCTTGAGTAATTCCTGCGTCTCGCGGGCGCGCATGCCGACGAATTCCGGCGTGTGCGCGTCGGTACCGATGGTGATGATCTCGCCGCCGAGCTCGTGATAGAGCCTCAGCCATTTTTGATCCGGCAGCGGCGTGTTGCCGCGGTTGACGTTGCACTCGATGCCGCAGCCGTTTTCAATGAGCGCGCGGAACACCTGCGCCACCTCGTCCTCGAAGCCGTCGAAACTCATGTGCATACCGTGGTTTTCGTTCATGTAGCGAAGCGGCAGCGTCAAGTGGCCGAGCACGGAGAATTTCCCCCACTTGGCCGTCTCCAGAACGAGCGTTAAATAGTCCGCGATCTGCTCGCGCGCCTCCTGCTCCGTGGCCTCGGGCATGAAGTAGAGGTCGTTCCAATCGTACTTTTCCGACAGCTGATGCTGCGAGCCGATGACAAAGTCGAGCTCCGGCAAACGCGAGAGCAGCTCGTCTGCGTAGGCAAAGTCGCGCATCGCCTCGCCGAGCTCGATACCGCGGCGGACGATGATCTTCCCGTCCGCCGCCTGGTCGGCGCGCGCAAAGGCCTCTTCACGATTCGAAAAATCGTGCTCCCAGTGCGCCGTCTCCCTCGGGCGGAACAGGTCTACATGGTCGGTCAGGCACATTTCCTGCAAGCCCTGCGCGATGCCCGCGCGCACCATGTCCTCCACCGGCGTTTTCGAGTCGAACGAAAGCGAACAGTGGGTGTGATAATCGGATAAATACATCTTCTATTCGTTACAGCTTGAACTTTCCGAAAAAGCTCTTGTGTTCCTCATAATTCTTCTCGCCGAGCGACTCGCTGAACTTCTTGAGCGCTTCCTTCTGCTCGCGGTTCAGGTTGCGCGGCGTCTCGATATACACGGTGACGTACTGGTCGCCGCGGCCGCGGCCGTTGAGGCCGGGGATGCCCTTGCCCTTCAGGCGGAACGTTGTGCCGCTCTGCGTCCCCTCGGGGATGGTGTACTTCACCTTGCCGTCAATCGTCGGGATCTCAAGCTCCGCGCCGAGTACCGCCTGCGTGAACGTAATGGGCGCTTCGCACAGGACGCTCGTGCCCTCGCGGCGGAAGATCTCGTGCGGACGCACGGACACAACGATCAGAAGGTCGCCCGCGGGGCCGCCGTTCTTGCCCGCGTTGCCCTGCGCGCGCAGCGAAATGGTCTGCCCATTGTCGATGCCCGCAGGAATGCTGACCTTGATGGTCTTGCGGTGGCGGATCATGCCCTTGCCGCCGCACTTGGGGCAGGGCTGATGAATGATCTTACCCTTGCCTCCGCAGCGCTGGCAGGGTGCCGACGTCGACATATAGCCCAGCGGCGTCTGGCGGCGCTGCTGGATCACGCCGCTGCCGCGGCAGTCAGGACATACCTCGGCGGTCGTGCCCTTGGCGCAGCCCGAGCCGCGGCAGTCAGGACACTGCTCGATGCGGTCGATGCTGACTTCCTTCTCGCAGCCGAAGGCCGCCTCTTCAAAGCTGATGTTCACGCTCGTGCGCAGGCTTTCGCCGCGCTGGGGCGCGTTGGGGTTCGCGCGCGCGCCGCCGAAGCCCCCGCCGAAGAAGCTGCCGAAGATATCGCCGAGGTCGCCGAAGTCGAACCCGCCCGCGCCGTAAGCGCCGCCACCGGCGCCTGCGCCGTAATTCGGGTCAACGCCCGCAAAGCCGAACTGGTCGTAGCGCGCCTTCTTGTCTGGGTCGCTCAAAACCTCGTTCGCCTCGTTGATCTCCTTGAACTTCTCCTCGGCTTCCTTGTCGCCGGGGTTCATGTCGGGGTGATACTTGCGTGCGAGCTTTTTGTATGCTTTTTTGATCTCTTCTTCCGAAGCGCCCTTGGAAACGCCGAGCACCTCGTAATAGTCTCTTTTATTTTCAGCCATAGACTACGCTCCTAAAAACGCCGCAATCGGGGGCAGTATAAACTGTCCCCGCTGCGTCGATCGGTTTCAAATTACTTTTTGTTGTTGTCGTCGTCATCCACAACCTTGTAGTCAGCATCGTAATATTGCTGGCCGTTCGGGCCGGTCTGCGCGCCGCCGTTCTGGCCGCCCATGTCGGGGCCGGCCTGTGCGCCGCCCTGCGGGTTCGCCTGCTGATAGAGCTTCTCGCTCATCTGGTAGAACATCTGCGTGAGCTCTTCGGTCGCGCTCTTGATGGCGTCGGTGTCGTCGCCCTTGAGGACTTCCTTCAGCTTGTCGATACCACTCTGGACCTTGGCCTTCTCGTCCGCGGGGATCTTGTCGCCCACTTCGCCGAGGGTCTTCTCGCTCTGGTAGACCATCTGGTCGGCCTGGTTGCGGACTTCGACCTTTTCCTTGATCTTGGCGTCCTCAGCGGCATACTGCTCGGCGTCCTTGACGGCCTTTTCGATATCCTCCTTGCTCATGTTGGAGGAAGAGGTGATGGTGATGTGCTGCTCGGTGCCGGTGCCGAGGTCCTTCGCGCTGACGTTCACGATGCCGTTGGCGTCGATATCGAACGTGACCTCGATCTGAGGCACGCCGCGGCGGGCCGGAGCGATACCATCGAGGTGAAAGCGGCCGAGGCTCTTGTTGGCAGCGGCCATCTCACGCTCGCCCTGCAGGACGTTGACCTCAACGCTCGTCTGGTTATCGGCAGCGGTGGAGAAGATCTGGCTCTTCTTCACGGGGATGGTGGTGTTGCGGTCGATGAGCTTGGTGCAAACGCCGCCCATGGTCTCAATGCCGAGGGACAGCGGGGTGACGTCGAGCAGCAGCAGGCCCTTGACATCGCCGGTCAGAACGCCCGCCTGAAGAGCAGCGCCCATGGCGACGCACTCATCGGGGTTGATGCCCTTGAAGCCTTCCTTGCCGGTGAGCTTCTTGACCATTTCCTGCACGGCGGGGATACGGCTGGAGCCGCCGACCATCAGGACCTTGTGGATGTCGTTGCCTGTGAGTCCCGCATCGCTGAGCGCCTGACGGACAGGGCCGGCAGTGGCTTCGACCAGGTGCGCGGTCAGCTCGTTGAACTTAGCGCGCGTGAGGGTCAGGTCGAGGTGCTTCGGGCCGGTGGCGTCGGCCGTGATATACGGGAGGTTAATATTGGTAGAGGTCACGCCGGAGAGCTCGATCTTGGCCTTTTCGGCAGCTTCTTTTAAGCGCTGCATGGCGACCTTGTCGCTCGAAAGATCAACGTTGTCGGTGCGCTTGAACTCGCTGACCATCCACTTCATGATGCACTCATCGAAGTCGTCGCCGCCGAGGCGGTTGTTGCCCGCGGTGGCCAGAACTTCAATGACGCCGTCGTCGATATCGAGGATGGAGACATCGAACGTGCCGCCGCCGAGGTCGTAGACCATGACCTTCTGGCTCTGCTCCTTGTCGACGCCGTAGGCGAGGGCCGCAGCCGTCGGCTCGTTGATGATACGCTTGACCTCGAGGCCGGCGATCTTACCGGCGTCCTTGGTCGCCTGACGCTGCGCATCGGTGAAGTAAGCGGGAACGGTGATGACGGCTTCGCTCACGGGGCCACCGAGGTAAGCCTCCGCGTCGCTCTTGAGCTTCTGCAGGATCATCGCGCTGATCTCCTGCGGGGTGTACTTCTTGCCATCGACTTCGACTTTATAATCAGAGCCCATCTCGCGCTTGATCGAAGAGATCGTGCGGTCGGGGTTGGTGATGGCCTGACGCTTTGCGACCTGACCGACCATACGCTCGCCGGTCTTACTGAACGCGACGACGGACGGGGTGGTGCGGTTGCCTTCGGCGTTGGGGATAACGACGGCTTCGCCGCCTTCCATCACGGCCACACAAGAGTTGGTAGTACCAAGGTCAATACCGATAACTTTAGACATAATGTTGTCCTCCTAAGATCTATCTTAATTTTTTTGTTAACCACTTTATATGTTCATTTCGCGTCCGCAGACGCGAAACAAATCCAAATCGTTTTTTCTGACGACACGCGCGTCAGAAAAAACACATCTCAGCCCTGAAACGTGCGAGCGCAGCGAGTGCGCTGCACAGGGCTGCAAGCCCTTTCAAAAATGTGTGCCACACATTTTTGAGGAACTTTTAGTTGGCCACTTTTACAATGGCAAATCGCAGCACCTTATCGCCCAGCGTGAAGCCCTGCTGGAGCACCTCGACCACGGTGTTTTCCCCGTAGTTTTCGTCTTCCACATGCATCACGGCGTTGTGCTTTTCAGGGTCAAAGGGCTTTCCGGCGGCGTCCATCGTTTCAACACCCAGCTTTTTGAGGCTCTCTTTGAACTGGTTGAACACCATCTCAAGGCCCTTGCGGTGGGGCGACTCCTCGTCGCCGTACTGGGCAAGGCCGCGCTCGAGGTTATCGTAAACGCCAAGCAGCGCCTTGATCGTGTCGATCTTCGCGTCGGCATAAAGGTTTTCCTTTTCCTTCGCGGTGCGCTTGCGGTAGTTGTCGTATTCGGCGGCAAGGCGCAGGTATTTGTCCTGCTCGTCGGCAAGCGACTTGGCAAGGCCTTCCATCTTCTCCATCTGCTCGCGCGTGACGGTGAAGGTCTCGGGCTCCGCGCTCTTCTCAGCGGCCTTATCAGCCTTGGCGGTCTCTGCGGTCTTAGCCGCTTCGTCTGCTGCGGGCTGCTGCGCCGTGTTCTTTTCCGGCGTGCTCTCCGCCGCGTTCTGCTTGTCTTTCTTACCCATTTCTTACTCCTTATCTTCTTCCTTGGGCGGAAGCTCGTTCTTGCCAAACATCCGCGTCAGGCTGTCTGCAAAATAACTCAGCCGCGCCGTCACTGTGGCGTAGTCCATTCTGGTAGGACCCACCACGCCGACAAGGCCGCGCATCCCGTCGCCGATATCGTAGCTGGCGACGACCACGCTCGTTTCCTTGAGCGCTTCGTTCACGTTTTCCGGCCCGATCAGGATCTTGAGCGGCGCGCCGTCATCCGGCACGGGAAGCTCTTCCTTGTTATCCACAAGGAATGTCACGAGATCGTGCGCCTTGTCGACATCGCGGTACTCAGGCATTTTCAAGATCTGGCTCGCGCCCGCGGTCTCCACATTGCGCTGCGCGCTCTGCTCAAGCACACCGATCGCATATTCGACCGCCTTGGACACCACTAAAAACAGCTCGGGCGAAAGCTGCTCGGAAAGGCTCATCAGCCTTGCACTCATCTCATCGGCGCTCCGGCCGGTGAAGTGCGTGTTCAAAAGCTCCTTGACGTCCGCAAGCCGCTGGCTGTCGAACGGGAGGTCTGAGCGCTGGAGCTGGCTCTTCACGCGGTTATCCTCGCCCATCACCACGACGATGAAGCTCATTTCATCGACCGCGATGAGCTCGAAGCGCTTGACGCTCGCCTCGCGCCGTCCGCCCGTCACGCTGTACACGGGGTAATTGACGATGCTCGACACCATCTGCCCCGCCTTGGCGATCACGCTGTCCGTGCCGCTGAGCTTGGACTTTAGCTGCTCGTTGATCTCCTCCGCTTCTGTTTCGGAGACCTCGCGCTTTTCCATCAGCTCGTTGACGTACAAGCGGTAACCTTTCGGCGACGGCACGCGTCCGGCGGACGTGTGCGGCTGCTCAAGGTAGCCCATTTCGACCAGATCCGCAAGCTCGTTGCGGATGGTCGCGGAGCTCACCGAACCGCCCATCTCCTCGGCCAGCGCCTTGGAGCCGACCGGCTCAGCCGCGGCGATGTAATCCTCGACAACGCGCTTGAGAATCTGCTTTTTGCGCTCGGTCAAGTCCATACGCCGCGCTCCTTTCGTAGCTTTAGCACTCCTTTCCCTCGAGTGCTAAACGCAGTGTACCACCGACATTTCCCATTGTCAATAGGAGGCAGTGTAAACAGTTTGTGAACTACGCAAAAGTCAGGCGAGCGCCGCCCCGAAAAAGCGCCTCTACGCTTTTTGCGCAAAAGAGGAACGCTTTCGCGTTCCTCTTTTTTTAAGAACCTTTATTCGGCCTTGGGCGCTTCGGCGGCTTTCGCGGCTTCGGCAGCCTTAGCTTCGGCGGCTGCCTTGGCGGCAGCGGCCTTGCGCTCGGCGGCAGCCTTCTGCGCGGCCTTGAACTTCTCCTTCTCCTCGGGAGTCGGGATGGGCTCGATGGCGTTACGCGGGCAGGCCTTGGCGCACATGGTGCAGTTTCTGCACTTGTCGTAGTCGATGACGGCCACGTTGTTGATGACGTGGATGGCGTCGAACTTACAGGTGCGCTCGCACATACCGCAGGCAATGCAGGAGTTGGCGCACACCTTCGTGACGGCGGGGCCCTTCTCCTTGTTCGAGCAGTTGACGAAGACCTTCTGCTTGTAGGGCACCTCGACGATCAGCTTGCGCGGGCAGGCCTCGCGGCAGGCGCCGCAGTTGGTGCACTTCTCCTTGTCGACCTCGGCGACGCCCTGCTCATTGATATGGATGGCATCGAACTGGCAGGCGGCAACGCAGGTGCCAAAGCCCATGCAGCCAAAGGAGCAGGCGGTCGGGCCGCCGGCGACCTTCGTCGCGGCGACGCAGTCGTGAAGACCGACATACTCGAAATTCTTCACAGAGGCCTCGCCGCCGTTGCACAGCACGTGCGCGACCTGCTTTTCGCCGCTGGGGGCTTCCATGCCCATGATCTCAGCGATCTTGGCGGCGCCCTCCGCGCCCGCAGGAGCACAGGCGGTGACGGGAGCCTTACCGGCAAGAATTGCCTCGGCGCAGCCCGCGCAGCCGGGGTAGCCGCAGCCGCCGCAGTTTGCGCCGGCGAGGCAGGCCTGGATCTTGGGCAGGCGCTCATCGACCTTGACCTCAAAGGCCTTGGCCGCAACGGACAGGATCAGGCCGAACACAACGGCGATCACGCCCAGCACGAGAACAGCGTAAATAACGTTTGTAATCATAATTTCGTTCCCTCCTTACATGGGCCACACCTGCAGACCCGAGAAGCCCATGAATGCAAGGGCGATCAGGCCTGCGGTGATCAGCGCGATGGGGAAGCCTTCAAATGCCTTGGGATAGTCGGCAAACTCCAGGCGCTCGCGCACCGTGGAGAACAGGTAGATCGCCAGCAGGAAGCCAAGGCCGCCGGTGATGCCGTAAACCACGGACCCGATGAAGTTGTAGTCGTTCTGCACGTTGAGCAGCACCACGCCGAGAACGGCGCAGTTGGTGGTGATCAGCGGCAGGTACACGCCGAGGGCCGTGTAGAGCGTCGGCATGGACTTTTTGAGGAACATCTCGATAAACTGCACGAGGCTCGCCACCACGAGAATGAAGGCGACGGTCTGCATGTAGCCGAGACCGAGCTTGACGAGGATGATGTTCACGCCGTAGCAGAACGCCGAGGCAAGGCCCATGACGAACGTAACGGCAAGACCCATACCGACGGCGGTGTCGCTCTTTTTCGACACGCCGAGGAACGGGCAGATACCCAGGAACTGCGAGAAGATGAAGTTATTCGTCAGGATCGCGCCGAGGGAAATAGCAAGTAACTTAGTCACACTCATTTTTATTTACCCTCCGTTTCTTTCTTTTCCGCGTTCTTCTTCTCGCTTCTGGCAAGCGCCCACTGCATGATGGCGATCAGCGTACCGAGGCAGAGGAAGCCGCCGACGGGCAGCGTGAGCATACTGGCAGGAACATAGGAAGAAGGCATGATCTGGATGCCGAGCAGCGTGCCCGCGCCGAGCAGCTCGCGGAACGCGCTCAGGATCAGCAGCACCACCGTGTAGCCGATGCCCTGGCAGATGCCGTCCACCGCGGAGGCGGCGACGGAGTTCTTGCTGGCAAAGGCCTCGGCGCGGCCGAGGATGATGCAGTTGACGACGATCAGCGGGATGAACACGCCAAGGCTCTCGGCGATGTCAGGGACAAACGCCTGCAGGCACAGATCAACGATCGTAACGAAGCCCGCGATGACGACGATGTAGCACGCGATACGCACTTCGTTGGGGATGATCTTGCGCAGAAGGGAAATAAAGATGTTGGAAAGCGTCAGGATGATGAGAACGGAGATGCCCATACCAAAGCCGTTTGCAACACTCGTGGTGATGGCCATGGTGGAGCACATACCGAGCACCTGCACCAGAACGGGGTTTTGATAGATAAGACCGTCTTTGAGCTGTTTCTTAAAATTCATTGATCTCGTCCCCCTTTCTTAAGCCATGGCTTCCGCGGCGGCCAGAGCGGCATTCGCGCCCTTTGTCACGCCCTTGGTGGAAACCGTCGCGCCGGTGACGGCGTCGATGTTCTGCTTGACAGCGAGCGTGCCCGCGCCGGACTTGCCGACGAACTGATCGAGCGCTCCGGTGCCGGCGGAGGTGGCCTCGTTGTTCATGACCTTGGAGCCGATGCCCGCGGTCTCGGAAGCCTTAACAATGGAAACGCCGGTGACGGTGAGGTCGGTGTCAACGCCGACGATCATCACGATGTTGCCCTGAGAGCCGCTCGCGGTGACCTTGAAGGCATAGCCAATGGTGTCGCCGCCGGACTTAACCTCATATGCCTCGCTCAGCTTGCCGCCCTGTTCGTTGGCAGCGTCGATCATGGCCTGCGGGATGTCTTCCATCGGGGGGAACTCACAGTCGGCCGCAGAGACGACCTTGGCGAGCGCCGCCTCGGTCTTCTGCTTGTTGATGGCCGCGATCTTGTCCGCGGTCAGCATGTTGGTCAGGCCCAGCAGCAGCGCGACGACCAGCGAGATCGCCGTCAGCGTACCGGCTACCTTGAAAATGAATTTACCTTCGATCTTCATTTCTTTGCCGCCTCCTTCGCTGCTTTCTTATCTACGCCGAAGCGGGTGGGCTTGGTGTACTTGTCAATGATCCAGGTGCAGCAGTTCATCACAAGGATGGAATAGCAAACGCCCTCGGGATAGGAGCCGAAGTAGCGGATGAACACCGTGATGAGACCGCAGCCGATGCCGAAGATCAGCTGGCCCTTCTTCGTGACGGGCGAGGTGACATAGTCGGTGGCCATGAAGAACGCGCCGAGGAACAGGCCGCCGCCGAGCACGTTGTAGAGCATCCAGCTCATCGCGTCGTTGCCCTGGGGGAAGAGGAACGTAAGCACGGCCACCGTGCCGATGTAGGCAACGGGGATCTGCCAGGAGATGACCTTGCGGAAAATTAAGTACAATCCGCCGATGAGCAGCATCATCGCGGAAATCTCACCGAGAGAGCCGCCGATGTTGCCGATGAACATATCGGACAGGCTGTACTGTGCCGTCACCTCGGCAAACTCGCCGCCCTTCATCATGGCGAGCGGGGTGGCCGCGGTCACGACGTCAGCGCCGCCGAAGAGGGGCGCCTTGCCGGAGGCCGGGTCGATCCAGGAGGTCATCTGGCTCGTGTAGCACGCGACGAGCGCGGCACGGCCGGCCAGCGCGGGGTTCAGGAAGTTCTTGCCAAGGCCGCCGTAGAGCTGCTTGACAAGGAAGATCGCGAAGAAGTTGCCGACGATCAGCATCCAGTAGGGAAGCGTCACGGGGCAGACGAACGCGAGCAGGACACCGGTGACGGCGGCGGACAGGTCGCCGAGCGTCTGCGTCTTGTGCATCAGCTTACGGTAGAGCCACTCGAAAAACATCGCGGAAACCACGCTCACGAGCACGGAGATCAGCGCGCGGAAGCCGAAGCGGATGACGCTCATGATGAGCGCGGGGCACAGCGCGATGATCACGTCGAGCATGATCGAGCGCGTGTCTTCATTGTTGCGGATATGGGGGTTGGAGGAAGCGATGAGCTTCAGACCCTTATAATCATTCAGCATCTCTTAAGCCTCCTTCTTTGCTTCTTCGGCAGCCTTGGCAGCCTCAGCCGCGGCCTTGGCCTTGGCGGCGGCTTCCTTGACCTTCTGCTTGCCGACCTTGAACGAATGCGTCAGGTGCAGGCGGCCCGGGCAGATGTAGGAGCACGCGCCGCACTCGATGCAGTCCATGACGTGGGCCGCCTCGAGATCCTCGATGCGGTTCTTCTGCACATATAAATAGAGGTACAGAGGCTCGAGGTGCATGGGGCACGCCTCAACGCAGCGGCCGCAGCGGATGCAGGTCGGGTCCTCGGAGACCTTGTTCTCGTTGCCCGCAAATGCCAGCACCGCGCCCGTGCCCTTGGCCACGGGGAAGTCGGCGGAGGCCTGCGCCATACCCATCATCGGGCCGCCGGCGATGAGCTTGAATGTCTCGTCCTTTAAGCCGCCGCAGGCGTCGAACAGGAGCGAAACGGGCGTGCCGATCGGGCACTCGAGGTTCTTCGGCTCCACAACGCCGCTGCCGGACACGGTGACGACCTTGCGCACCACGGGCATGCCGTCCTTGATGGCATGGTAGATGGCGATGGTGGTGTTGATGTTGAACACGGCGCAGCCGATGTTCGCGGGCAGACCGCCCGGGGGAACCTGCTTGCCGGTGATGGCCTGGCAGAGCTGCTTTTCACCGCCCTGGGGGTAGCGGCAGCGCAGCGATTCGACCACGACGGGAGCCTTCTGCTCGGCGATGACCTTGTTGAGGGCCTCGATGCCGTTTTTCTTGTTGTCCTCCACGCCGATGACGACCTTGCTCACGCCGAACATCTTGGCGAGGTAGCAGCAGCCGCCGATGATCTCGGCCGGGCGCTCGAGCATCGCGCGATGGTCGCCGGTGATGTAGGGCTCGCACTCCGCGCCGTTGATGATGACGGTATCGACCTTGCCGATGCCGCTGGAGATCTTCGTGTGCGTGGGGAACGTTGCGCCGCCCATACCGACGATACCGGCCTGCTTGACCATTTCGACCATTTCCTCCACGCTCAGCGCGTCGGGGTCGGCCGGAGCATGGACTTCCTCGCTCAAGTCGTCCTTGAAGTCATTATCGATGACAACGGACATGACCTTGCCGCCCATGGAATAGGGACGGGGCTCCACCGCAGCGACCGTACCGGATACGCTTGCGTGAATGGGAGCGCCGAGACCTTTGAATTCGCCGATCTTCTGTCCAAGCTTGACATAGTCGCCCTTGGAGACCGTCGGGGTGCAGGGTGCGCCGAAGTGCATCGACATGGGGATCACCACCTGAGCAGGGGCTTGTAACTGCTCGATGGCCTTTTCATTGGTAGCAGCCTTCATATCATTGGGATGAACGCCGCCAAAGAAAGCTTGTGCCATAGTCTTCACCTCATCTTTATACTGCCAGAGCAGCGGAAACACTGCTCCATAATCGGATAGATTATATCCCCTTTCTTTTCTCTTGTCCAGAAAATA
>ENA-UERS01000434-UERS01000434.1-human-gut-metagenome-genome-assembly--contig:-NODE-434-length-19112-cov-3.307644_pt1 | contig 19112 bp, 21 predicted proteins | sample MGYA00242991_ERZ507992 | MGnify/ENA primary metagenome ERZ507992 (study PRJEB26167, sample SAMN06115535) | human gut metagenome | host: Homo sapiens | place: China:Chongqing | collected 2015-10-24...
TTGATGAGGTCCGCCACTTCCTTTTCACGCACGGTCTTGAGGTAGGTGAGCTCCTTTTGCAGCTCTTCCTTGCGCTCCGCGCTCATCTTGTACTCTTTTTTCATGTTCGCCATATTGAGATCGTTCCTTTCTTTCGCGCCCGCGAAATTGCGCGGCGCGCACACGAATACCATTTTAGCGAAATAATTATAGTGATTTTGCCCCGTGTTGTCAAGGTAAGTTTGCGTTTTCTCCCCCATCGGGCGGCATTTTCACATCTTTTACCCAAATTTCGTCCGCGCGGCGCGCAAGCGAGGCGTAGAGTGCGCAGATGAGCTGATCTTCATTCCAGATCATCGCTGCATCGCCCAGGTTTTCCGTCCCATAGGCGACAGAAACCGCACCGCTCCCCAGCGGCAGCACAAGGCCGTCGGGCAGCGGGAAATCGTCGAAGCAGACGCTCAGGTCGGCGGCGATCCTCTCGTCCGTCTGCAATGTATGGACACTCGCGCCGCAGTCCCAGCGCAGCGTGCGCGCAAGGCGCTCGCCATTCGGCGCGCAGAGTGCAAGATAGCGCACATCTTTAGAGAGCTCGCGCGCCGCCGCTTCGAGCGCCGCACTCTGCGAGGGTGCGCACAGCGCGATACGTGCCCGCTCCGGTGCAAGGCCGAGCCGCGCCATCGCGCGGCGGATGATCTCCGCCGTCTTTGCCATGCGCAGCGGCTTTTCGGGCGGCGGCAGGACATCACAGCGCGCAAATACCTCCGCATATGGATAATCCTTGGGAAACACGGCATAACTCACGCGGCGCTTTTGCAGGTATTTTGCTGCGCGCTTGGCCGAAAGTGCAGCAAGCATTCCCTCGCCGCGCGATGCGTAGGCCGCGTCAAAGCGCACGCCGCAGAGCGTGCGCGCGCCGTTTTTCTCCCCCGTGTCCCGATAGCAGACCAATCCCTGCAAAATGACCCCTCCCCGCAAAAAAGCTCCCCGCCAGTATATGGCGGGGAGCTTGTGCGTTATGCGGTTTACCAACCCTTGATATAGTCCGTGAGGTACTTGAGCGGGTTGATAATCTGTCCGTTCTCGGTGATCTCAAAGTGCAGGTGCGGGCCGCTGCTCACGCCGGTCGTGCCGGTGATGCCGACGACCTGACCTTGCGCGACATACGTGCCCACGCTGACCGAGCGGGATGACAAATGCTGATACGTCGTCGTGTTGCCGCTGCCGTGGCTGACGACCACATAGTTGCCGCGGTACTTGTTGTAGGCCGAGACGATGACCGTGCCCGCCTTGGCGGCGACGGCCTGCGTCGTGTAGCCCACGCGGCCGATGTCAATGCCCGCGTGATTCGTCGACGCGCCCGCGATGCCCGTGTAGCGCGCGCCGAGCGGCGAGGTGACATACTTGCTCGAGCACGGCCAGATATAGCCGCCGTAGGTCACGGTGGTGTTGCCGTTCTTTTCAGCAAGCTCACGGGAAAGGCGCACGATCTCCGCCTGCTGGCGCTCCATCGCGGCATCCTTTTCCGAAAGGACCTGCTTATACTGCGCCTCGTTCGCCTTGAGCTCGGCAAGCACCTTCTCCGCCGCCGCGCGCTGGGTGTTCAGCTCGCTCTTTTTGGCAACGAGCGTCTCCTTGGCGCTCTGCTGCTCGGCAAGGGAGGTCTCGAGCGAAGCCTTCTTCTGCTCGATCTGCTCGCGCAGGGCACGCAGATCGTCGATGACCTTCTGGTCGCTGTCCATGATCTCGCTGATGAAGTCCATGGCGCTCAGCAAGTCGGAAAAGCTTGCCGAGTCGAACAGCACCGACCAGTAGGACACCGTGCCGCGCTCTTCCATTGAGCGCACACGCTCGCAGAACTTTTCGTACTGGCGCGCCTCTTCCTCTTCGTTCTCGCGGATCTCCTGCTCGGTCTGCGTGATCAGCGTCTCATACTCGCTGATGAGCGACTCAACGCCCTTGATCTCCGACTGAAGCAAGTTGATCTGCTTGTCGATGTTCTCCTTCTGCGCAAGCGCCGCGCTCTTGTCGTTCTGGATGGATTTTAGCTCTTTTTCCAGCTGCGACTTTTCCGAGTTCATACCGCTGAGCTCGTCTTTGAGCTTGTCGATATCCGCCTGCGTAACGGCGGAGGCGTCCTGCACCAGGGAAAGCGGTGTCAGCTCCGTCAGCGTCAGCGACGCGAAGACAGCCAGCACCAGGAGGATGCGTGCGATCTTTTTTCTGCTCATCGTCCGCCTCCCTCACACGTGCAGGAACTTGCGGATAGCCGTCAGGCTGCCACCCACACCGATCAGGATACCGGCGGCGGCAAAGATCGCAGCCACGGGCCGCCAGATCGACGTAAAGTCGACGATCGTGAGAAGCTGCAGCCGGTCGGACATCGCAAGGCTCTTTGCGACCGATTCATACAGCAGCCACTGCAAGCCAAAGCCAAGCACCGCGCTGAGAAGGCCGATCATAAAGCCCTCGTACACGAACGGCCAGCGGATGAAGCCGTTCGTCGCGCCGACCATCTTCATAATGGCGATCTCGTCGCGGCGGTCGAATGTCGTGAGCTTGATGGTATTCGAGATGATGAAGACCGACACGAGCAGCAAAATGGCAATGAGCGCGATGCACACTACGCTCGCAACATTTCGCAGCGTGATAAAGCCGCCCGCGATGTCTTCGTCCACGCGGACATTGGCAACGCCTTCGACATTGTCGAGGATATCCTGCGCAGTCTTGCCGGAAATGCTCAGATCGTCAACATAGACAGCGTAGCGGTCGCGCAAAATCTCGGGGTCAAGGTTCTGGAACATGTTGTCCCCCTCGTAACGCGCCTCAAAGGACTTCATCGCCTCTTCCTTGCTGATGAAGATGCATTCCTTCACGTTGGCGCGCTGCTCGATGGCGCGGCCCACGGCCTTGGTCTGCGCATCGTCGCAGCTCTCGTCCACGAAGGCGAGAATTTCATACTCACTCTCGAGCTGCTGGAGCTGCACCTGCGCATTGTACGCCACGAGCGAAAATGTACCCATGACGACAAGGCAGGCGACCGTGATGCCCACGGCCGCAAAGGACATGAATCCGTGCGAGAACATGTTGCGCATGCCCTCGCCGAAAAAGTAAGAAAAATCGTGTTTGCGCATAGCTTACCTCGCATTATAGCCGACGCCGTCGCCATCGCTCGTGATGATGCCCTGTTCGAGCGTGACGACGCGTTTTTTGAACTGATTGACAAGATCTTTCTCGTGCGTGACGACGACCATCGTCGTGCCGAGATGGTTGATGCGCTCGAGCAGGCGCATGATCTCCAGCGAGCGCGCGGGGTCCAGGTTGCCCGTCGGCTCGTCGGCGATGATGGTGCTGGGGTTGTTGATGAGCGCACGCGCAATGGCCACGCGCTGCTGTTCGCCGCCGGAGAGCTCGTTGGGATAACGGTCGGTCTTTTCCTCAAGTCCGACGAGCTCAAGCACATAGGGGATGCGCTTTTTGATCTCGCGCGGCGAAGAACCGACGGCGCGCATGGCGAAGCTCAGGTTCTCGTAGACCGTTTTCTTCTCGATCAGGCGGAAGTCCTGGAAGATGACGCCGACGGAGCGGCGCAGCAGCGGGATCTGCCGCTCGGCGATGTTCGTCAGGCTGAAGCCGTTGACGGCGATCTGGCCGGACGTCGGTACGATCTCGCCGGTGAGCAGCTTGATGATCGTCGACTTGCCGCTGCCGCTCGGACCGACCAAAAAGACGAACTCCCCATCCTCGATGCGAAGCGAAATGCCCTTTAAGGCCGTCGTGCCGCTCTCGTATTCCTTTACTACATCGCTTATGCGTATCATGCTCTTCCCTCTGTTTCCAGCAGGTTTTGACTCGATCCCGCAAATTTTCAGTCTTTATTATAGCGCGGCAAGTCCGCGATGGCAACAGGTAATTATGTAAACTTTCAACTTTTTTGCCGCAAAATGGCGAAAAAACAAGGACTGTCTGAAGACAGCCCTTGTCAAATTCTTTTTCTTTACGCTTCGATGCCGCGGGAGGCAAGGTACTTTTTGACCATGAGCGCGACCTTGAAGGTGATGGCGTCGTCAAACTCGCGCAGGTCGAGGCCCGTGAGCTTCTTGATCTTCTCGAGACGGTAGACGAGCGTATTTCTGTGGACGAACAGCTTTCTCGCCGTTTCAGAGAGGATGAGGTTGTTCTCGAAGAACTTGTTGATCGTAAAGAGCGTCTCCTTGTCGAGCGCGTCGATGGGGTTCTTCTTGAAGACCTCCTGCAGGAACATTTCGCACAGTGTCGTCGGCAGCTGATAAATGAGGCGGCCGATGCCGAGGTTTTCATAGCTGATGATGTACTTTTCGGTGTCGAAGACCTTGCCGACCTCGATCGCCATCTGCGCTTCCTTATAGGACTTCGCGAGGTCGCGCAGGTGCGTCGCCACCGTGCCGATACCGACGACCACGGTGCTCTCACCGTTCACGCGCAGCGTCTCTTCGATCTGCGCGGCGGTCTTTTCAAGGTCGCTCATCTCCACATTGTCGCCGAGCTGCTGCACGAGCACCACATCGTCCTCGCCCATGGAAAGGACAAAGCTCGTCTGCCGGTCGGGGAAGATGTTCTGCACGGTCTCGACGGGGATAGCGTCGGCCTTTTCGTCCGTGCGGCGGATGACGAACACGCCGCGGTTGAGCTCCGCCTCGACGTGCAGCTCCTTGGCGCGGACGTAGATATCGCTTAACAGAATGTTGTCGGAGAGGATGCTCTTGACAAACGACGTCTTGTCGTGCTTTTCCTCGTAATAGCTCTTGGCGGTGTTGAGCGCGACGGTCGCCATACTGCAGACGGTCGAGCTGAGCGCGTCCTCGCCGCGGGTGAAGGCCGCAAAGTCGAACTGACCGCCCCAGCCCTCGAGCGCCTTGAAGGTCTTGCCCTCGAGCGCGGTGCAGGCGCCCTCGGCCTCATTGATGGGCTGCACCAGATGCGGCCAGCGCTGGCCGATCTCCGGCAGGTCGGTGCAGGCGATGACCGTGCCCTCGGAGTCGATCACGCCAATGACCGTATCGGTCGTTTCCTTAAACTGTAAAACGATGTTCTGAAAAATCCTACCGGACATATTCCGTGCCTCCTTGATTTATTAGGGAGTTTGTGCATTCTGCCAACTTGATGGGACTATTATACTTTCTCCGTCTGACGATTGCAAGAACTTTTTTCTCTTTTCAACAATTTTTTTCTTCTTTTTTAGGCATTCCGTAAAGGAAGGACAAACGCTTACTTGTCCGCGCCCGCTTTTCCTTGGGCAAATTGCCCACTTTCCCGCAGGTTTTTGATCTCTTTCGCCGTGAGCAGGCGGTATTCGCCCTTGGAAAGCCTCTCGTCAAGCGTGAGTGAGCCCATGCTCAGCCGCTTTAAGTAAACGACCGGCTTTCCGCGCGAGGCCAGCATCCGCTTGATCTGGTGGAACTTGCCCTCGTGGATGGTGATGAGCGCCTCGCTCTGCGCGTCGCTCTTTAAAATCTCAAGCTTTGCCGGAAGGCATTCAAGCCCGTCGCCGAGCGTGATGCCCTGCTCGAAGGCTTTACAGTCGGCGTCGTCGAGCGCACCGTCGGTGCGGACAAAGTAGACCTTGTCGACGTGCTTTTTCGGCGCGAGCAGGTCGTGCGCGAGCGCGCCGTCGTCGGTCAGAAGCAGCAGCCCCTCCGTGTCCTTGTCGAGCCGCCCGACGGGAAACAGGCCGATCTTTCGATACTCGGGCGCAAGCAGGTCGAGCACTGTCTCCCCGTGTCCGTCCTCGGTCGCCGAGAGCACGCCCGCAGGCTTGTGGAGCATCACATACGTGTGCTCGCGATAAAAAAGCTCTTCGCCGTTCACGCTGATGCGCGCGGTCAAGGGGTCGCACTTGTCCTCCGCGCTGGCCGCGATGCGCCCGTCGACGAGCACGCGACCCTCGCGCACGAGGGTCTTGACCTCGCGGCGCGAATAGCGCCCGGTCGAGGCGATGATCTTGTCGAGTCTCTGCTGTGCCATGGTGGTTCCCGCCTTTCTGCATTCTGAAGTATCAGTGTAGCATACTTTTTCTTTCGGTGGAATAGCTTTTATCGAAAGGGTGTGGTCGCTTCATGTTCATCATCACCGCCAAGTGCTCCAAACGCCGCGTTGTAAAAATTCTGCTCATCTTCGCGCTGCTGCTCTCGCTCTTTCTGGCGCTGCGTGCGTGCCGGCATTCGTCTCCGCCGCCCGTCATCGCCGCCGGAACAAATGAAGAGCGCATTGCGTATCTTGCCTCCCTCGGCTGGGAGGTGAACGACCAGCCGATCGAAACGCTGAGCGTCACGCTGGGCGAAACGCTCGAAGAGCCGTATTTGAGCTACAACGACCTCCAGCTCTCGCAGGGCTTTGACCTCACACGCTATTGCGGGCAGGCGCTCTCGCGTTACACCTATGTTGTGACCAACTATCCTGACGCCTCGCTCCCCTGCCAGGCCGACCTGTACGTCTGCGGCGGCGTGCTCGCCGCGGGCGACATCGTCTGCACGGGTGAAAACGGCTTCATGGCGGGACTCGCCTTTCCCGCCAATTGACCGCGCTTCTCTCTCTCAGGGCCCCCCGTGCGGGGGCTTTTTCTTTTTGACTATTGCGCGCGGCTGTGGTATGATTTCGGTGAATTGATATAAAGGAATCGACCCATGGAATTTTACACCCTCGCCAGTTCGAGCGCCGGCAACGCCGCGCTCGCCTGTCACAACGATACCCACCTTCTCATCGACGCGGGCATCTCCTGCCGCCGCATCACGCAGTCGCTCGCAGTGCTTAATCTCACGCTTGATGATCTCGACGGCATCCTCATCACACACGAGCACATCGACCACGTCCGCGGACTGACGACGCTCGCCAAAAAATGCCCCGCCCCGCTGTATGCGACGTTCGGCACCGCGGCGGCGATCCAATACCCCGAGCCGCGCCTGCGCGCCTTTGCCACGGGCAAAGAGTTTACGATCAAGGACCTGCACATCCGCTCGTTCCACACGTCGCACGACGCGAAAGAGAGCGTCGGCTACCGCATCGAGAGCGACGCAGGCTCGCTCGCTGTGCTGACGGATACGGGCTTTGTCACCGACGAGGCGCACGATGCCGCCCTCGGCGCGGACATGCTGCTGCTCGAGTCGAATCACGACGTCGTGATGCTCAAAAACGGCGGCTACCCCTATTATCTCAAGCAGCGCATCCTGAGCGAGTACGGGCACCTGTCGAACGACGCCGCGGCGGAATTCGCCATCGAATGTGTCCGCGCGGGCACGAGCGACATTCTGCTCGCGCACCTGAGCGACGAGAACAACTCTCCCCAGCTTGCCGAATACACCGTCGGCCGCGCGCTGCAATCGAGCGGGCTGAGCGTCCGCCTTGCCGCCGCGCCGCGCGACACCATCAGCGAGGTACACGTATGCAGAAGATCACCGTCCTTTGCGTCGGAAAACTGAAGGAGGCCTTCTACGAGCAGGCCGTCAAGGAATACGAAAAGCGCCTTTCGCGCTGCTGTAAGTTAGAGCTTTTGGAGCTGCCCGAGCAGCGCCTTGGCGACGAGCCGAGCGAGGCGGAGATCCGCCAGGCCCTCAAAAAAGAGGCTGCGCTCGTCGAGCAGAAGCTGTCCAAGGGCGGCGCGCTCATCGCCATGTGCATTGAGGGGCAGGAGATGAGCAGCGTGGCGCTTTCGCAGAAAATGCAGCAGCTCGCCGCGCGCGGCGCGTCGCAGCTGACGTTCCTCATCGGGTCGAGCTTCGGCCTTGACGAGGACTTAAAGAAAAAAGCCGATCTGCGGCTCTCGATGTCGCCGATGACGTTCCCGCACCACTTAGCGCGCGTGATGCTGCTCGAGCAAATCTACCGCGCCTACCAGATCGAGGCCGGGACCAAATACCACAAATGACCCATCATCAACATAAAGGAGGACAACGCCCATGTCGGATGAAGTGAAGCTCACCTGGGGCAAGACAGAAAACGACCTTTTGCAGCGCTGGCCCAAATCCGCCGACGGCACGCCGGAGGAGCCCGCGCTTTTGACCGTCGCGATGGACACGAACGCCGAGACGGACATGCTCTGCGCCATGCTCCGCTCGTATGACATCCCCGTGCTGCGCAAGTACGAGGGCGAGGGCTCGTTCGGCAAGATCGTGCTCGGCATGCCCGGCAGCGGCACGTGGCTCTATGTGCCGTCCTCGATGCTCGAGGACGCGAAAAATCTGATCCGCCCCATCGACGAAATTCCGGAACAGGAGGACATGCAATGAATTACCGTCAGGAATATGAAAAGTGGCTCGCCTCCCCCGCGCTGAGCGAGGACGAGAGAAACGAGCTCAAGGCCATCGCAAACGACGAAAAGGAGATCGAAAACCGCTTCTACGGTCCGCTCGAATTCGGCACCGCCGGCCTTCGCGGCACGATGTACGTTGGCCTTCACAACATGAACCGCCACGTCATCCGCTGGGCGACGCAGGGCTTTGCCAACATCATCCGCGCTGAGGGCGAAGAGGCCATGAAAAAGGGCGTCGCCATCTGCATGGACTGCCGCAACCACTCGATGGAGTTTGCGCGCGCCGCGGCCTGCGTCATGGCGGGCAACGGCATCACCGTCAAGCTCTTTGAGTCCCTGCGCCCGACGCCTGAGCTCTCGTTCGCCGTGCGCGAATACGGCTGTGAGGCGGGCATCAACGTCACCGCGTCGCACAATCCCAAGGAGTACAACGGCTACAAGGTCTACTGGTCCGATGGCGCGCAGCTGCCGCCCCAGCACGCCGCGGCCATCGCCAAGGAGCTCGAGCACATCGACATTTTCACCGGCGTCACGTCGATGGACTTCGATGAAGCCGTCAACAAGGGTCTCATCACGATGCTCGGTGAGGACTGTGACAAGCGCTTCATGGCAAATGTCATGAGCATGGTCAACGACTATGAGACCGTCAAAAAGGTCGCCGACGACTTCAAGCTCGTCTACACGCCCTTCCATGGCTGCGGCCACAAGCTCGTGCCCGAGGCGCTGACGCATCTTGGCATCAAGCACCTTTTATGCGTACCCGAACAGATGGTCATCGACGGCAATTTCCCGACCGTCGTGTCCCCGAACCCCGAGAATCCCGAGGGCTTCTACCTCGCCATCGACCTCGCCAAAAAGAACGACGTCGACTTTATCCTCGGCACCGACCCCGACAGCGACCGCGTCGGCATCATGGTGCGCAACAAGCAGGGCGAGTTCGAGCCTGTCACCGGCAACCAGACGGGCGTGCTGCTGCTCGACTATCTGATCGGTGCGATGAAGCGCGCGGGCAAGTTGCCTGCGAACGCCGCCGCGCTCAAGACCATCGTGACGACCGAGATGGCGCGCGCCGTGGCGGAGGCGAACGGCCTCGACTGCTACGATACGTTCACGGGCTTTAAGTTCATGGCCGAGAAGATGAACGAGCTTGAGGGCGCGGGCAAAAACACCGTCATCTTCTCCTACGAGGAGAGCTACGGCTACATGATCGGCCACTACGTGCGCGACAAGGATGCAGTCACGGCCTCGCTGCTGCTCACCGAAATGGCCGCGTGGTACTACTCCCAGGGCATGACGCTCTTCGACGCGCTCAACGCGCTCTTTGAAAAGTACGGCTGGTACGGTGAAAAGACGCACAACCTCGTCATGCCGGGCCTCGACGGCGCGGAGAAGATGGCCACTCTTATGAAGTCCCTGCGCGAGACGCCGCCGAGCGAGATCGCGGGCGTCAAGGTCGCGACGTACAAGGATTATTCGGATGGCACCGCGCGCGACGCCGCAAGCGGCGAGGTCACGAAGATCGCGCTCTCGGGCTCGAACGTGCTGCGCTTCGAGCTCTGCGACGGCACGCACATCGTCGTGCGCCCGAGCGGCACCGAGCCGAAGATCAAGGTCTACATCCTCACCAAGGGTGCGAACGCGCAAGAGCGTGACGCGAACCTCGCCAAATACTCCGCCTGGGTCAACACCCTCGCCTGAGTTTCCCGTTTCCCAAAGCAGCAGAGGACGGCGCGGCACCGCGCCGTCCCCCGCTTATTTTTGCCTCACCGCGGCGAAAGGATGAATACGCCCTATGACTCTGCTCGCTCTCTACTGGTCTATTATGATCGCCTGCTACCTCATCGCAGGCAAGCTGCGCCGCCATAAGGACCGCTTTCATTTTCTGGACAAGCTCACGAGCTTTTTCATCTATCTGCTCATCTTCCTCATGGGGCTGCGCATGGGCGCAGACGAGGAGGTGACGTCGAGCCTCGGCAGCATCGGTGTGCAGGCGTTGTTCGTCACACTGCTCACCGCCGTCGGCAGTATGCTCGGCGCGACTGCCGCGCGCAAGATCGTGCACCTCAACCGCCACTCCCTGCCCGCCGGTACAGAGGAAGAAGGCGCCGAGGAGCACGGCGGCGGGGTCAACACCACGGGCATCAAGTCCTCGGTCATCATTTGCCTCATGGTCATCTGCGGGATGCTGTTGGGCTATTTTGTCCTCCCGCAGCTCATCTCGCCCGAGCGCTTTGAAGAAGTCTCCAGCACCCTGCTCGTCATAGGGCTTTGCATCATGCTCGGCTCGGTGGGCTTCAGCATGGGACTTGACGGCAGCATCGTGCGCGTTCTGCGCGGCGCGGGGCTGGGCGTCGTGCTCGTGCCCATTTTCTCTGTGATTGGCTCGCTGCTCGCAGGCGTTGTCTATGCGTTTCTCACCCCTATGACGCTGCGCGAGGGGCTCGCCATCAGCGCGGGCTTCGGCTGGTACACGATGGCGCCGAGCGTCATCTCCGGCTCGGGGCACGCGGTCGCGGGCGCGGTCTCGTTTTTGCACAATGTGCTGCGCGAGACGATGGGACTCATCTTCCTGCCGCTCGTTGCGAGCAAGATTGGCTATATCGAAGCCATCACGCTGCCCGGCACAGCGTCGACCGACCTGTGCCTGCCGCTCGTCGAAAAGTACTGCAATCCCGAGACCATGGCCTACTCGTTCTGCACGGGTATGCTGATGTGCATCACCTGCGCGGCGTTCGTCCCGATCATCATCGGCGCGTAAAGGCACGAGCCTGCAACCCAGAAAATCAAGTAAAGAAGGGGAGTTCTCTTTGCAAGAGAACTCCCCTTCTTTTTCGTTTTCACATACTATTAAGTACACCGCGCTCACTGTGCTGCCTCTGCCGGACACTGCCGGCCTTCGTGGTCGATGGTGTAGTCGCACGTGAGTAAGATCTTCGAAATCGGTACGATCTTATACCCCTCGGCGAGCAGGTAGTCGAGAATATCCGGCAGCGCCTCGGGCGTGTGCTCACCCGCGTTGTGGAACAGCACGATCGACCCGCTCTGCACCTTGCTTGTTACGCGCTTTGTGATCTCACCCGCCGAGATGCCCTTCCAGTCGAGGGAATCCACGTCCCACTGGATCGGCTCCATGCCTATCGAGCGGATGGTGGAGATGACGTGGTCGTCATACTCGCCGAACGGGCAGCGGATGAGCGTCGGGCGGACGCCGGTCAACGCCTCGATCTTATCGTTGCAGGTGTTCACGTCTGCGATGATCTGGTCGGCGGTGAGGGAATTATAATGATCATGCGCGTTGGAGTGGTTCATGAGCTCATTGCCGCTGTCCACGATGGCCTTGGCCTGTTCGGGATACTGATCCGCCCAGTTGCCCACGACAAAAAAGGTACAGGTGACGCCGTACTCCTTGAGCACGTCGAGGATCTTCTGTGTGTTGTCCGCCCCCCACGCCGCGTCAAACGAGATGGAGCACACCTTCTGGTCGCGCTGGACACAGTAGATCGGCAGCTGGCGCGCCGCGGCCGACGCACTGACGGCGGCGGGATAATTGACGGCGGCAAAGATCGCCGCGGCGGCCAGCACCGCCGCGCCCAGCGTCAGCCATTTGCGCCGGAGCACCAGAAAGCGCGGCGGCTTCTTCTCCTTTTCAGACTTCTTCCTGCGGTCAAAATGAAACAGCATCAGCATATCCTCCCCAATTCTCTTGGTAGAGGGTATGCTGGTGCTGTTCATATCATGCAAGGGGGACGGGCTTTACTCGATGCCCGCCAGCGTTTAGGCTTCGGCGACGTACTGGTCGATGAGGCCCTGCTCCTGCATCTCGGCGATCTTTTCGTTCAGGTAGGCGACAAAGTCCTCGTTGCCCTTCTGCACGCCGATGCACTGGCCCTCGCTGTCGCTTTCGATGCCGATGTCCTTGACCGTCAGGTCATCGTTCGCCGCGGCGAATGCGAGAGCCGCGGTGTAGTCGATGTACACAACATCGAGCTTGCCGCTCTTGAGCTCCATGATGAGATCCTGCGCCTTGACGAGGCCGACGACGTTCTCTTCGCCTGCCAGCTCGTTGGCGATGGGTACCTGAATGGTACCGTTCTGCACGCCGACCTTGTGACCACTCAGGTCTTCGGGCTTGTTGTAGAGCGCGTCATCCTCCGCGCGGATCAGAATGGCCTGCTGCTGCTTAAAGTACGGGTCAGAGAAATCGACGGACTTCAAGCGCTCCTCGGTCGAGGCCATACCGGCGATGACAATGTCAAAATCACCCTTGGCGAGGTTGATGCACAGGTTGTCGAACGACATGTCGACGACCTTGAGCTCGACGCCGAGGTCATCGGCGATGTACTGCGCGATAGCAACGTCAAAGCCGACGATGGTGTCCTTGCCGTCCACTTCCGTGTGGAATTCGTTCGGGGGATAGTCGGCAGAGGTTCCCATCACGAGCACGCCCGCCTCCTTGATCTGCTCGATCTTGGACTTGGCGGTGTCATCGGGCGACGCATCGCCGTCCGAGCTGCCCTGCGCACTGTCATCGCTCTTGCTGCCGCAGGCGGCAAGAGACAGGATCATCATAAGCGCCAGAAGCAGCGCCGCAAATTTCTTGAATGCGTTCATCTTTGTTCCCTCCTGCGTGTCTTATTCCCACAGGGGCTTGTCCCAAAGGTTCACCTTGGTGCCGATGCCCATTTCCGTCGCGTTCAGGTAGAGCTGATAGGCGATCATGATGTCCAGCGCGCCGAGGCCCATGGACGCGGCGGCGACGAACTGATCGTCCGAGGTGCGCAGCTTCTTCGTGCCGAGCACCAGCTCGCTCAGGTCCATGATCTGGCTCTCATCGAGCTTGCCCTCCTTCGTGAGCTTGGACAGCGGGTTCGTGTGCTGCTTGAGCTGTGTCCAGTAGTCGGCGACGATGCCGTCGGCCTTGAGGAAGACGTCTTCCATCACCTCGTTGGAGTGCATGGAGACGAGACCGCAGCCGGGCGTCAGCCAAGAGGTGTCCATGAACGGCTTGGGTGCGGTGGTCTCGCCGACAATGAGCTGGGACTTGAGCGCCGCGGCCTTGCTGTCGCTCGTCGGGATGATCTCGACGCCCAGGCTGTCGCCGTACTCCTTCGCGATGCCCTCGGCCTTGGCAAGGTCGATGTCGCAGAGATACATGGTCTTGATCTGGGGCAGCGCCTCGTGCACGGCGGAGATCATCGTGCGGCCGATGACGCCTGCACCGACGAGGCACGCGGTATCCGCGTTCGAGGGGGCGGCGTACTTAGCCATCAGGCCGCCGACGGCGGAGGTGCGCATCGCGGTGATGAGCGTGCCGTCCAGAATGCAGAACGGCAGCACCGTCTCGGGGTCACTCAGGATGGAAATGTCGATGCCGTAGGGGATACCGGGGATGGTGGCGTTCTTTTTGGACTCCGCCGCCCACTTGATGCCGCCGATGTTGACATCGCCGCCGATGTAGCAGGGCATGGCGTTAAAGAACGACTGCCAGTTTTCCTTGTCGGGAATGCTGGTGTTGGTCTTGGGCGGGTTCTTGATGAGGCCCTGTCCGAGCATCGCGTAGGTCTTTTCCGTAACGGCCAAGATCTGTTTCATATCGAGAAGTCCGGCCTTGATAACATCTTCCTGCTTGAGGAACAGAATTTCGGGATTGATCGTGTGAAGCATTTTAATTTTCCTCCAATAATATCGTAAATTTTTTAATTTTTGTTAAATGACGTTGATGACCTTGGATAAGAACTCTTTGGTTCGTTCGTTCTGCGGGTGCTCGAAGATCTCCTCGGGCGTGCCCTGCTCGGCGATCTGTCCGCCGTCCATGAAGAGCACGCGCGTGCCGACCTTTCGGGCAAAGCCCATCTCGTGCGTGACGACGACCATCGTGATGCCGTCGCGGGCGAGGTCGGAGATGACCTGCAGCACCTCGCCGACCATCTCGGGGTCGAGCGCGGAGGTCGGCTCATCGAAGAGCAGCATATCGGGCTCCATCGCCAGCGCCCGCACGATGGCGATACGCTGCTTCTGCCCGCCGGAGAGCTGGGAGGGATAGGCGTTCGCCTTGTCCTCAAGTCCCACGCGCTTTAGAAGCTTGAGGGCCTTTTCCTTGCTCTCCTCTTCCAGCTGCTTTTTGACCTTCGTGAGCGAGATCGTAATGTTTTCAAGCACCGTCAGGTTGTTGAAGAGGTTGAACTGCTGGAACACCATGCCGACCTTCTGTCGGTGCCTGTTCACATCAAAGCCCTTGGCCGTGATGTCCTCGCCCTCGAAGTAAATTTTGCCGGCGGTGGGCTGCTCCAGAAGGTTCAGGCATCGGATAAAGGTGGACTTACCGCCGCCCGAGGGACCGATGATGACGACCACGTCGCCCTTGCAGATGGTCTCGCTCAGCCCGTCGAAGACGGTCAGGCTGCCGAACTTTTTCTGCAAGTCCTTGATCTCGAACAATACGTTACCGTTCACTCTTTCTCAGCCTCCCTTCAAAGATGTTCAGGCCCTTGCCGAGGATGATATTCAGCGCCAGATAGATGATGGCGGAGATGTAGTAGCAAGGAAGCGGATTATAGGTAGAGGTGACCACGATGCCGTTGTTGTACATCAGATCGCCGATGCCGAGGTACTGGATGATCGAGGTCTCCTTGACCATCGTGACAAATTCATTGCCGATGGCGGGGAGAATATTTTTGACCGCCTGCGGCATCACCACGTAGCGCATGGCCTGCGCATTCGTCATGCCGCACGAGCGTGCGCCTTCCATCTGGCCCTTGTCCACCGCCTGAATGCCCGCGCGGATGATCTCGGCGACGTAGGCGGAGGAGTTGATCGAAAGAGCGATGATACACTGCAGCGCCCGCTCCAGATCGACGCCGAAGAGGGTTCCGGTGGGATAGCTGATAAAGTCGAGCTGGTAGTAAACGATGTAGAGCTGCACGAGCATTGGCGTACCGCGGATGACGGTGATATAGATGCTGGCGAACTTTTCCAGCGGCTTAAACTTGGATAGCCGCATGAAAGCGATCAGGCAGCCGAGGATCGAGCCGCAGAACACGGTGAGCAGAGAGATGAGGATGGTCGTTCGCGTCCCTCGCAGGAAGTATTGATAATAATTCGTTGCAATTTCCCAAATGTTCATGTGCTGTGGTTTCCTCCTTCGTAGGACTGACTGTGCCGCTGATTGTATATTTATGTTTCAGAAATGTCAATAGTAAGAATGATAATTCATTTTAAGATCGTAACAGTAAATAAAGCGTCGTTGTAAAGAAATTAGCGCTTTGGTAAAAATATACACAAAAATCAGCATAACTATGATAGCAAAAAATTGTGTGCCGCATGAAAATACCTATTTGCAGCGAAAACAGCAAGATCACTTGCATGAAAACACGCAAAAAAAGAAAGATGCCGGGCTGAAACGTTCACTGTTTCAGTCCGACACCTTTTTCATAAAAGTGCAAAATGCGCAAATGACCCCTGCCATCCCCAAATGGCAGGAGCCGTCTGCGTGATCGTGTGGGGCGCGCACGCGCCCTGGTATCATAAAGCCGCGAGCGGCTCTATCATCATGCGTCGTTTTCGAGCATCCGGTAGCCCACGCCGATCTCGGTGAAGATATACTCGGGCGAGGCGGGATTCTTCTCGATCTTGCGGCGGATGTTCGCCATATTCACGCGCAAAATCTGATTGTCGGCCTTGGCCTTCGGCCCCCAGATCTGCTTGATGAGATAGTCATACGTCAGCACCTTGCCAGCGTACTTGCCGAGCAGCGCCACGATCTTGAACTCGTTGAGCGTCAGGTGCACATCCTGATCGCCGATGAGCACGTGGTGCTTGTCATAGTCGATGGTCAGGTCCTTGACGGTGAACTTGCCCGACTGCGCGATCTCGTTGTTGTCGAGCGGCGTGCGCGTGTGACGGATGGCCGTGCGGATGCGCGCGAGCAGCTCGCTCGTGCCGAACGGCTTTTCGATGTAGTCGTCCGCGCCGAGGTCGAGCGCCATGACCTTGTCATGCTCGTGCGTGCGCGCCGAAACGACGATGATCGGCAGGCTCGACCACGAACGAACCTCCTTGAGGATGTTCATCCCGTCCATGTCGGGAAGTCCCAGATCGAGAATAATGAGATCAGGGCAATGCGAGGTGATCATCGAGACCGCCTCGGCGCCCGTCTGCGCCACCAGCACGTCGAAGTCGTTCGCGGTGAGAACCGTCGAAATAAAGTTGCTGATGTTCTGCTCGTCTTCCACCACGAGCACTTTATCCTTCAATTTCACTGTTGATGCCCTCCTCCAGCGGCAGATAGAAGCGGAAGCACGCTCCGCCCGAATCTAAGTTTTCTGCGGTCATCGTGCCGTCATGCGCCTTGACGATGGTGTAGCACACGGAAAGGCCGATGCCCATGTTTTTCTTCATATCAAAGTTGTTGTGCGACACGCCGGAAAGCCCGCCGTTAAAAATCGTCGAGAGCCTCTCCTTCGGGATGCCGACGCCGTTGTCGCTGATGGCAAAGCAGGCGTTTGTCCCCTCGCGCGAGAGGCAGACGCGGATCTGCGTGACGTTTCCGCCGTGAATGGCGGCGTTTTCCAGCAGATTCATAATGACCTGACGGATCAGCGTCGCGTCCATCGGCACCATCAGCACCTCGTCCGGCACCTCGATTGAGACATGAATCGCCGGGAATCGCTTGGTGAACTTGCTGACCGAGACGCCGACGATCTCCTCGGCCGCCTCACAGTCCTTTTCGATCTTTGCCTGTCCGCCGCTCATGCGCGTGATGGACAAAAGATTTTCGACCATGCGGATGAGCCACTGCGCGTCCTCGTTCACGTCTTCCAAAAGGCGGCGCTTCTGCTCGGGAGAAAACGAATCCTCGTTTTCGAGGATCGCGGCGGTGTTGCCGACGATGCTCGTCAGCGGTGTGCGGATATCGTGCGACATCGCGCGCAGGAGATTGGCGCGCACGGCTTCCTTTTCTGTTTCGATGCGCAGCCGCTCCTGCTTTTTGATCTGCGTGTTCATCGCGCTGATCATCATGGACACCGTCAGCATCGCAAGGAAGGTAAACGGGTAGCCGGTGATCGTGAAGTTGAATTCCCAGTAGGGATATGTAAACACGTAGTTGACGAACAGCACACCGGAGACAGCGCTGAATATCCCCCAGAAATAGCCCTCCGTCCAGCGCGAGATGGTCGCGACCGCCAGCACGAAGATGAGGTTCACGTAGCCGCTGCCGTCGTCGATCCTTCGCAGCAGCGTGCAGAGCACCGTCGCCGTAGCCAGGATCGCCGCCGTCAGCAAAAGGTCGTAGATCCAACGCATTTTTTCGGGGATTTTTGCCATGTCGCCGCCTTCTCTCGCTTGATCATTGGCGCGGAGAAAGACTCCGCATGCTTTCCGTCCCCATTATAGCATACAGCCTGCTAATTTTGTGCTAAATCGAATATTTTTTTCATGGTAGCAAAAAGGACGGCGCGATGCCGTCCCTTTCGCTGATAAAGGAAGAAGTGGAATTCAAAATTAAATCTTGCGGATGCTGACATTCGTCACATTCGCCATGTTGAAGCCGGGCTGCTGGGCGATCGCCGCCATGATGGCGACCTTGACCTCGTCGGTCAGACCGTCAGCGGGAACGGCGGGCGCTGCCGGTGCGGCAGCTGCAGCGGCGGGCTTGGGAGCCTCGGGCTTCGAGAGGATTTTGCCCATCAGGATCGTCAGGAAGATGATGCAGGTAAGGCCCACGAATGTGACGCCCATACCCATGATAACAACAAATGCGCTGGAAACTTGCATCGGCGGATACGCTCCTTTTATGTATTCTGGCGCTATTATAGCGCGCAGAATTTGCATATCAACCGTTTGGAAGTCCTCTTAGCATTGGCTTAACGCGAAGAGTTTTTCCCTTAACATCGATTTTATTGATGTTCAGTTTCCGCTAACGATAAAACAGTCAGCACGCCGTCCTTTACGCGGAACTTAACGTCCCAGCCGCCAAAGCTCATACCGTACACGCGCTCGGGGTCGTTCTGGTACTGTGGGCGCGGGTCCTGCGCGAGCACACCGAGCAGCGCCTCGCGCTGCCCCTCCGGCAGCTTTTGCAGGAGCTCCGGCGGGCACTCCACTTCGATCGTCTCCTTCGGCGACGGGGCAAAGCCGCCCAGCGCCTCGGGGTGCGCGTCGGCGTAAGGAAGGTAGGGCTTGACATCATAGATCGGCGTGCCGTCCATCAAATCTGCGCCCGAGACGATCAAAACGTCACCGAAGCCATCCTCATGCTGCACGCTTTCGAGCTTCACGCAGGAAAGTCCGATGGCGTTCGGCCGGAACGGCGAGCGCGTCGCAAACACGCCCACGCGCTCGTTGCCGCCAAGGCGCGGCGGGCGCACCGTCGGCGACCATGTGTTGCGCACGGCGGCGGAGAACTGCCAGATGAGCCACAGGTGCGAAAAGCCCTCGATGCCGCGCAGCGCGTCTGGATTCCGGTACTCCGGCTCGAAGACGATCTTCGCACGAAGTGCGGGGACGAGCCCGCTCTGGCGCGGGATGCCGAATTTTTCCGGAAAGTCAGAGTGGATTCTGGCAATGACTTTCATTGTATATTCCATAGAATGCTCCTTTTTTCGCACCTGACAGAGGTGCGAGAGTTTTGCAGCGCCGTGGGCGCTGTATGGGGGTCCCCACCTGCCGTGGGGACGCGGGACAAAGGGGTATTCTCTTCTCGAAGAGAATACCCCCTTTAAATCCCCCAGAGAAGGACGAGGGGCGTCCCCCTCGACCCCCTACATTGGCAGTCGGGCGCTTGAATGACTGCACGCGCTGCGCAGTGTGGGTGCGGTGTACATGGCTTCGCCATGAACCCCTGCAATTC
>ENA-UERS01000438-UERS01000438.1-human-gut-metagenome-genome-assembly--contig:-NODE-438-length-18962-cov-2.666031_pt1 | contig 18962 bp, 14 predicted proteins | sample MGYA00242991_ERZ507992 | MGnify/ENA primary metagenome ERZ507992 (study PRJEB26167, sample SAMN06115535) | human gut metagenome | host: Homo sapiens | place: China:Chongqing | collected 2015-10-24...
CAAAGTGGACCAGCCGGGAACGCAGTTTATCCAACACAAGCTTTACTCCATGAATGCAATAGTTCCGCTATTGTGCCATATCACATAAACAACATAGCGGCGTAAATCAACAAAAACGCGATGACGGCCGCCAGTTATTGGCGCCGCCAATACACTTTTAACTGCCTCAAATCAAAAATTGTCACCAGAAGGTTAACTAAAATCCCTGCTCGTTAACCATTCAGCGTCCCTGACGGGCCGCATTTTTCAGGAAAAATTATGGAGCTGCTCTGCCCAGCCGGTAACCTTCCGGCGCTTAAGGCGGCCATCGAAAACGGCGCCGATGCCGTCTATATCGGGCTGAAAGATGACACCAACGCCCGCCACTTTGCCGGCCTTAATTTCACCGAAAAGAAACTGCAGGAAGCCGTCAGCTTTGTGCATCAGCACCGTCGTAAGCTGCATATCGCCATCAATACCTTCGCTCATCCCGACGGCTACGCCCGCTGGCAGCGAGCAGTGGATATGGCTGCTCAGCTGGGCGCCGATGCGCTCATTCTGGCCGATATCGCCATGCTGGAGTACGCTGCGGAGCGTTACCCACACATTGAGCGTCACGTTTCGGTGCAGGCTTCCGCCACCAATGAAGAGGCCATTCGCTTCTATCATCGCAACTTCGACGTCGCGCGCGTCGTACTGCCGCGCGTGTTGTCTATTCATCAGGTGAAACAGTTGGCCCGCGCTACGCCGGTGCCGCTGGAAGTCTTCGCCTTCGGCAGCCTGTGCATCATGGCGGAAGGCCGCTGCTATCTCTCTTCCTACCTGACCGGCGAATCGCCCAACACCGTCGGCGCCTGTTCGCCTGCCCGCTTCGTACGCTGGCAGCAAACGCCGCAGGGGCTGGAATCGCGTCTCAATGAAGTGCTGATTGACCGTTATCAGGATGGCGAAAATGCCGGTTATCCGACGCTGTGCAAAGGCCGCTACCTGGTTGATGGCGAGCGCTATCACGCGCTGGAGGAGCCCACCAGCCTCAACACCCTGGAACTGTTGCCAGAATTGATGGCCGCCAATATCGCCTCGGTGAAAATCGAAGGCCGTCAGCGCAGCCCGGCTTACGTGACCCAGGTGGCGAAAGTCTGGCGTCAGGCGATCGATCGCTGCAAAGCCGATCCGCAGAATTTCGTACCGCAGTCCGCCTGGATGGAGACCCTGGGCGCCATGTCCGAGGGGACACAAACTACCCTTGGCGCTTATCACCGTAAATGGCAGTGAGAAACATGAAATATTCATTAGGGCCGGTGCTGTACTACTGGCCAAAAGAGACGCTGGAAGATTTTTACCAGCAGGCGGCAAACTGCAGCGCCGACACCATTTATCTCGGCGAAGCGGTATGCAGCAAACGCCGCGCCACCAAAGTTGGCGACTGGATCGAAATGGCGAAAACGCTGGCCGCTAGCGGCAAGCAGGTGGTGCTCTCCACCCTCGCGCTGGTGCAGGCCTCTTCTGAACTGGGCGAGCTGAAGCGCTATGTCGATAACGGCGAATTTCTGATTGAGGCCAGTGATTTGGGCGTGGTAAATCTCTGCGCCGAACGCAAGCTACCATTCGTCGCCGGGCATGCGCTGAACTGCTACAACGCCGTCACCCTGCGCCTGCTGCGGAAACAGGGCATGGTGCGCTGGTGCATGCCGGTGGAACTCTCCCGCGACTGGCTGGCTAATTTACTGACCCAGTGCGAAGAGCTGGGTATCCGCAACCAGTTTGAAGTCGAAGTGCTGAGCTACGGCCATCTGCCGCTGGCTTATTCCGCGCGCTGCTTTACCGCCCGCTCGGAAGACCGGCCAAAGGACGAGTGCGAAACCTGCTGCATCAAGTACCCTACCGGGCGCAGCATGCTGTCGCAGGAGAACCAGCAGGTGTTCGTGCTCAACGGTATTCAGACCATGAGCGGCTACGTCTATAACCTGGGCAATGAGCTGACCTCCATGCACGGCCTGGTGGATATGGTGCGCCTGTCGCCGATGGGCAACGATACCTTCGCCATGCTCGAGGCCTTCCGCGCCAACGAAAACGGCGCTGCGCCGCTGGATCTCACCAGCAATAGCGATTGCAACGGCTACTGGAAACGATTGCCAGGACTGGTGCTTCAGGCCTGATAAACCGCTCACTTTGTTAACAACAGTGCTCAGATTTTAATGCATTATTAAAGATGCAGCTTTTCTGGCTGGCGCGTCCAGGATGCGCCAGGCTGGAAGAAGACCTTCAATCTGATGACGATGCTGTAGCAAAGTGAGCCTTTATGACTGACAAATCTGTTCCATTCTCGGTGCTCGATCTGGCGCCGATCCCGCAAGGATCTTCTGCCAAAGAAGCCTTTACCCACTCTCTGGATCTCGCCCGGCTGGCCGAATCGCGCGGCTATCATCGCTACTGGCTGGCGGAGCACCATAATATGGTCGGCATTGCCAGCGCAGCGACCTCGGTGCTGATTGGCTATCTCGCCGCCAACACCACCACCCTGCATCTCGGGTCCGGCGGCGTGATGCTGCCTAACCACTCTCCACTGGTGATAGCTGAGCAGTTCGGCACCCTGAACACCCTTTACCCCGGGCGGATCGACCTCGGCCTTGGCCGCGCGCCGGGCAGCGATCAGCCGACCATGCGCGCCCTGCGTCGCCATATGAGCGGCGATGTCGATAATTTCCCGCGCGATGTAGCGGAACTGGTGGACTGGTTTGACGCCCGCGATCCGAACCCGCACGTGCGCCCGGTTCCCGGCTACGGGGAGCGCATTCCAGTATGGCTGCTGGGCTCAAGCCTCTATAGCGCGCAACTGGCGGCGCAGCTCGGCCTGCCGTTTGCCTTCGCCTCGCACTTCGCGCCGGATATGTTGTTCCAGGCCCTACATCTGTATCGCAGCAATTTCAAACCTTCGGCGCGGCTGGAAAAACCGTACGCGATGGTGTGTATCAATATCATCGCCGCCGACAGCAACCGCGATGCGGAGTTTCTCTTCACCTCCATGCAACAGGCGTTTGTGAAGCTGCGTCGCGGCGAGACCGGTCAGTTGCCGCCGCCGGTGGAAAATATGCATCAGCTGTGGTCAGCGTCCGAGCAGTATGGTGTGCAGCAGGCACTGAGCATGTCGCTGGTCGGCGATAAAACTAAAGTCCGCCATGGGTTAGAGTCGATTCTGCGTGAAACCGAGGCGGACGAAATCATGGTCAATGGCCAGATCTTCGACCACCAGGCGCGTCTGCATTCTTTCGATTTAGCGATGCAGGTGAAAGAGGAGCTGTTGGGGTAACACACACGTCAGCCCGGTGGACGTCGCGCCACCGGGCAATAGCTTTACTGATAAACCGGCAGCAGATTGACGCTCGACAGGATATGTACAATCGCATTGCCGAGGCCAAAGAGCAGGATCAGCACAATCATTGGCGTTCCGCCCCAAACGCGGAACTGTGGGCTGCCGAAGCGTTTGCGTGAGGCGTGAGCCAGCAGCGCCGGTACAATCGCCGCCCAGATCGTCGCCGCCAGGCCAGCATAGCCGATGGCGTAGAGGAAACCATCGGGTTTCACCAGCCCGCCAATCATCGGCGGGATAAAGGTCAGCAGCGCGGTTTTAAAGCGTCCCATCGCGCTATCGTCAAAGCCAAACAGATCCGCCAGGTAGTCGAACAGCCCCAGCGTCACGCCGAGGAACGAACTGGCGACAGCAAAGTTCGAGAACACCACCAGCAGCAGATCCAGACTCCGACTATTCAGCACGCCGCTCAACGCCTGCACCAGCACATCAATGTTGCCGCCCTTCTGCGCAATGTCGATAAACTGCGGACGAGGGATGTTACCCATCGTCACCAGCAGCCAGACCACGTACAGACCCAGCGCCAGCAGCGTACCGTAGGTTAAGCAGCGGATGATGGTGCGCGGATCTTTTCCGTAGTATTTCATCAGGCTCGGCACGTTGCCGTGATAGCCAAACGAGGCCAGGCAGAACGGGAGCGTCATCAGCAGGTATGGCGCATAGGAGGCATTCTTCTCCGCAACGTTAAATAGCGTCGTCGGCTCGACGTGCCCGAGCAGGCTACCGAAGGTCAGGAAGAAGGTGATCACCTTAGCGCCCAGTACGATAGCCGTCATGCGGCTCACCGCTTTGGTGCTCATCCAGACGATAAACGCCACCAACAGCGCAAAGCCGAAGCCCGCCGCGCGCGCCGGCACCTTCAGCGACAGTTCACTGAAGGTGTGGTGGAGGATCGAACCGCTCGCCGAAATATAGGCGTAGGTCAGGATATAGAGCACAAAGGCGATTGATACACCGTTCACCAGGTTCCAGCCCTTGCCGAGCAGGTCTTTGGTAATGGTGTCGAAGCTGGAGCCGATGCGGTAGTTAAGATTGGCCTCGAGGATCATCAAACCGGAGTGCAGCATGCAGAACCAGGTGAAGACCAGCGCCGCCAGCGACCAGAAAAACCACGCGCCGGACATCACCACCGGCAGCGAGAACATGCCCGCGCCGATAATCGTGCCGCCGATAATCACCACGCCGCCAAACAGAGACGGACGGGTTGCCGTAGTGGTTAGTGTCGCCATTTACCGAATTCTCCAGTCGAAAATACTTCGCTCACGTTGAGCATGACGCACTGTACCAGTACACGAGTACAAAGGGAATAAAAAAAGCCCCAATCATGACGATCGGGGCTGTATTATTTAGTTTACGCTAGCGGGCGGCGTTGATTACGCATCGCCACCGAAGCGACGGCGACCGGCTGAGTCATCGCGGCGCGGCGCGGATGCATCGTCACGACGCGGCGCACGGCCTTCACGACGTTCGCCGCTGAAACGACGTCCTTCACCACGACCGCCTTCACGACGTTCGCCACCGAAGCCACGGCCGCCTTCACGACGCTCGCCGCCGAAGCCACGGCCGCCTTCGCGACGCTCACCGCCGCCACGACGTTCGGTGCGCGGCTGCGCATCGCCCAGCAGCTGCATGTTCATCGGCTTGTTCAGGATACGGGTACGAGTAAAGTGCTGCAGCACTTCGCCCGGCATCCCTTTCGGCAGCTCAATGGTGGAGTGAGAAGCGAACAGCTTGATGTTACCGATGTAACGGCTGCTGATATCGCCTTCATTGGCGATCGCGCCAACGATATGACGCACTTCAACGCCGTCATCGCGACCCACTTCAATGCGATACAGCTCCATGTCACCCACGTCACGACGCTCACGCTTCGGACGATCTTCGCGATCGCCGCGCGGGCCGCGATCATTACGGTCGCCACGACGGTCGAAACGATCGTCACGATCGCGGAATTCACGACGTGGACGCATCGGCGCGTCCGGCGGAACGATCAGCGAACGTTCGCCCTGAGCCATCTTCAGCAGCGCAGCAGCCAGCGTTTCCACGTCCAGCTCTTCACCTTCCGCCGTCGGCTGGATTTTCGCCAGCAGTGCACGGTACTGATCCAGATCGCTGCTTTCCAGCTGCTGCTGAACTTTCGCGGCGAATTTTTCCAGACGACGCTTGCTCAGCAGCTCCGCGTTAGGCAGTTCCACTTCAGGAATGGTCAGCTTCATGGTGCGTTCGATGTTGCGCAGCAGACGACGCTCGCGGTTCTCAACGAACAGCAGCGCGCGGCCAGCACGACCGGCACGACCAGTACGGCCGATACGGTGAACGTAGGATTCAGAATCCATTGGGATGTCGTAGTTCACCACCAGGCTGATACGCTCAACGTCCAGGCCACGGGCCGCAACGTCAGTCGCAATCAGGATATCCAGACGACCATCTTTCAGGCGTTCCAGAGTCTGCTCACGCAGCGCCTGGTTCATGTCACCGTTCAGCGCGGCGCTATTGTAGCCGTTACGCTCAAGAGCTTCTGCCACTTCCAGAGTCGCGTTTTTGGTACGAACGAAGATAATCGCCGCATCAAAATCTTCCGCTTCCAGGAAACGTACCAGTGCTTCGTTTTTACGCATACCCCAAACAGTCCAGTAGCTCTGGCTGATATCCGGGCGAGTCGTCACGCTGGACTGAATGCGCACTTCCTGCGGCTCTTTCATAAAGCGACGGGTAATGCGACGGATAGCTTCCGGCATGGTGGCGGAGAACAGCGCGGTCTGATGCCCTTCCGGGATCTGCGCCATAATGGTTTCTACGTCTTCGATAAAGCCCATGCGCAGCATTTCATCTGCTTCATCCAGTACCAGGCCGCTCAGTTTGGAGAGGTCCAGGGTGCCGCGCTTCAGGTGGTCCAGCAGACGACCCGGGGTACCGACGACGATCTGCGGCCCCTGACGCAGGGCGCGCAGCTGCACGTCATAACGCTGGCCGCCGTACAGGGCAACCACGTTTACGCCGCGCATGTGTTTAGAGAAATCCGTCATTGCCTCAGCAACCTGTACCGCCAGTTCGCGGGTCGGTGCCAGCACCAGAATCTGTGGTGCTTTCAGCTCAGGATCAAGATTCTGCAGCAGAGGTAAAGAGAATGCTGCAGTTTTTCCGCTCCCCGTCTGGGCCATACCCAGAACGTCGCGGCCGTCCAGCAGATGCGGAATGCACTCAGCCTGGATCGGAGATGGTTTTTCGTAACCCAGATCGGTGAGCGCTTCAAGGATAGGAGCCTTCAGGCCCAGATCTGCAAAAGTGGTTTCGAATTCAGCCATGTAGTACGTGTGCCTCAAAATTAATGGCGGCCAGTCTACATAACTCATCGTGAAAATTTACGGTAATTTTCATTGAAAAGTGTGAACCGGCTCAAAGTAGGTGTATTAACGAACAACAACGCCCTCACCCGCAAAGGTGATGGCAAGCAAAAAACTATGGGCTGATGTGTTCGTCAGCTATTGCTGGTCCGATTCTGCCAGGTCATCTTGCTCCTGGCCCAAGAGCGATAATTCCAACAATGCGTATCGGTGCTCAACGTAGTTGTGTACGTTGTTGGCGACCGCCAGTTTGAACAGTGCCGTAGCGCTGTCCTTGTCCCCCAGACTTAGGTAGTACTTACCTAAATAGAAGTTGGTTTCACTGAGATGCTCAGCGAGCGAGGTGTTATCCGTTGCGTCTGCCTTCAGACGAGTCATCAGCTCTTTTTCGCTAATGTCGCCAAGGTAGAACTCGACAATGTTCCATCCCCATTGCTCTTTATCCGACTTGTTTAAGCGCTCTCTGAGTGCTTCAAGCGCCCGCTTCTCGTCGAGTTTACGCTCGGCGATATAAAGCCACAGGCTACGGAAAGGATCATTGGGATCGTCTTGATAAAACGCCAGCAGATCATCTTGCGCTAACTTGTCACGACCGCCGTAATATAATGCGATCCCGCGATTCAAGTGCGCGTAGTTGTAAGTTGGATCAAGCTCAAGTACAGAATCAAACGCTTCATAGGCAGCATCAAAATTGCCTGCCTGCGTTAAGTAAATGCCTAAGTAATTGAATACTTCCGGCATATCGGGTCGGATTGCCAGCGCTTGTGAAAAATCATTTCGCGCAAGTGCCCTCAGACCGAGACTATCATACAACACTCCGCGCTCATATAAAAGCTGTGCGCGTTCGTCATCGGATAAAGCCCGACTGGCAAGAATTTGTTCCATGCGTGCCAGAATCACTTCTTGCTGTAAAGTCGGTTGCAATGGTACTGCGAGGACGGCGTCCTTACGCCAGGCGGTGCTACTGCATCCTGCCAGCGTGAGAGCTGTCGCCACGAAACACCAGCGCAAAAAAGGCTTCATTTCCCACTCCCGAAGACAACGATTGGATGAACGTCCTGTTCCCCGGCTGCAAACGAGGCGTCCTGCCCGTAAAACGCCCTCCGCAAAAGCGGAGGGCTAACGGCAACCTTACTCGCCCTGCTCGGCAGCCGGAGCTTCCGGCGCTGCGGCAGACGGAGTCTGTTCAGTTGCTTCTTTAATGCTCAGACGGACACGGCCCTGGCGGTCAACTTCCAGAACCTTAACCGGTACTTCCTGACCCATCTGCAGGTAGTCAGTCACTTTCTCAACGCGCTTGTCAGCGATCTGCGAGATGTGAACCAGACCTTCTTTACCGCCGCCGATGGCAACGAATGCGCCAAAGTCAACGATACGGGTCACTTTACCATTGTAGATGCGGCCAACTTCGATCTCAGCGGTGATCTCTTCGATACGACGGATAGCATGCTGCGCTTTGTCGCCGTCGGTCGCTGCGATCTTCACAGTACCGTCATCTTCGATTTCGATGGTGGTGCCAGTTTCTTCGGTCAGGGCACGGATAACAGAGCCGCCTTTACCGATAACGTCTTTGATCTTGTCCGGGTTGATCTTGATGGTGTGGATACGCGGTGCGAATTCAGAGATATCGCCGCGCGGCGCGTTAATCGCCTGCTCCATCACGCCCAGGATGTGCAGACGCGCACCTTTAGCCTGGTTCAATGCAACCTGCATGATTTCTTTGGTGATACCTTCAATTTTGATATCCATCTGCAGCGCAGAGATACCGTCGCGGGAACCCGCAACTTTGAAGTCCATATCGCCGAGGTGATCTTCGTCACCGAGGATGTCAGACAGCACGACGAAATTGTCGCCTTCTTTCACCAGACCCATTGCGATACCCGCCACAGCGGCTTTTACCGGCACGCCGGCGTCCATCAGCGCCAGAGAGGCGCCGCAGACGGAAGCCATGGAAGAGGAACCGTTAGATTCGGTGATTTCCGATACCACGCGCACGGTGTACGGGAATTCTTCAATAGTCGGCATCACGGCCAGTACGCCGCGCTTCGCCAGACGACCGTGACCGATTTCACGACGCTTCGGAGACCCCACCATGCCAGTTTCGCCTACGGAGTACGGAGGGAAGTTGTAGTGGAACAGGAAGGAGTCGGTGCGCTCGCCCATCAGTTCGTCGATGTTCTGCGCATCGCGTGCGGTACCCAGAGTCGCGGTAACCAGCGCCTGCGTTTCGCCACGGGTGAACAGCGCGGAACCGTGAGTACGCGGCAGAACGCCGGTACGAACGTCCAGACCACGGATCATATCTTTTTCACGGCCATCGATACGCGGCTCGCCGGCCAGTACGCGGCTACGAACCACGTTTTTCTCGATGGCGTGCAGGATTTCACCCAGCTCGTTAGCGTCCAGGGTTTCATCTTCAGCAACCAGCGTGGCGATGGTTTCAGATTTGATCACGTCAACCTGAGCGTAACGCTCTTGTTTGTCGGTGATACGGTAAGCATCGCTCAGACGGGATTCAGCCAGCGCAGCCACGCGCGCGTTCAGCGCTTCGTTGACCGCTTCCGGCTGCCAGTCCCAACGCGGTTTACCGGCTTCTTTCACCAGGTCGTTGATGTTCTGAATAACAATCTGCTGCTGCTCGTGGCCGAAGACCACCGCGCCCAGCATCTGGTCTTCGCTCAGCAGTTCCGCTTCGGATTCCACCATCAGCACGGCCGCTTCGGTACCGGCAACCACCAGGTCCAGTTTGCTGGACTTCAGTTCTTCCTGGGTTGGGTTCAGTACGTACTGGTCGTTGATGTAACCCACGCGCGCAGCGCCGATTGGGCCATTGAACGGAATACCAGACAGCGACAGCGCAGCGGAAGCACCGATCATCGCGACGATGTCTGGGTTAACCTGCGGGTTAACGGAAACGACGGTGGCGATAACCTGAACTTCGTTAACGAAGCCTTCCGGGAACAGCGGGCGAACCGGGCGGTCAATCAGACGCGCGATCAGGGTTTCGCCTTCGCTTGGACGGCCTTCACGACGGAAGAAGCTACCCGGGATACGACCAGCAGCGTAGGTACGCTCCTGATAGTTAACGGTCAGTGGGAAGAAGTCCTGACCTGGTTTGGCTTTTTTCTGGCCAACAACGGTAACAAATACCGCGGTGTCATCCATGCTAACCATAACAGCAGCAGTAGCCTGACGAGCCATCATGCCGGTTTCCAGAGTCACGGTGTGTTGACCGTACTGGAATTTACGAACGATCGGATTAAGCAAAATTCTATCCTTTTTATCTATAAATCACGCCATATCCACGACATAGCGTCTATTGACCCGATCTTCTGCATCCTCGCGACTAATGACAACCTTTACCCGCCCCTGCGGATGAAGCCTCTCATTAGCCGCGCGAACCTCTGCATGAAGATCATTACTAGCAACAATACATGAGTTTTGAATGAATTGCTGCCGCCCGGTCGAAAAAAGGGGCCGTCAGGCCCCTTTTTCTGAAACTCGCAGAATTAGCGACGCAGACCCAGACGCTCAATCAGCGCAGAGTAACGGGCAACATCTTTACGTTTCAGGTAGTCGAGCAGTTTACGACGCTGAGAAACCATGCGCAGCAGACCACGACGGCTGTGGTGATCTTTTTTGTGCTCTGCAAAGTGGCCCTGCAGGTGGTTGATCTGTGCGGTCAGCAGTGCAACCTGAACTTCGGTAGAACCGCTGTCGTTTTCGCCACGACCAAACTCAGAAACGATTTTTGCTTTAGCTTCAACGCTTAGAGACATTTTATAACTCCAAAAATTAAAAGAAAGAAAGGGTGCCGATCTCTAATTCAGCGACCCCTGATGCAACGCCCGAAAATGTTAAAACACGTTAGCGGACGTTAAGCGGCGATATTCTACTCGTAGCAGGCTTTTATCGCAAGAAAAGCGCTTACGCCGGGTATTCCACCACCAGACGACGCGGGGCCACGCGGCCTTCATCGTCAATTTCGCCCATGCCGAGAAACTTGCCGGACTCGCTCTCCATCACTCGCACCAGCCCGTTAAGCGGCGCGCCTGACTGACGTACCGGGTTGCCGTTCTTAAAGTAGACTGCGGAGGTTTCTGGAATATTAACCAGCGGGTAATCCGAGGCCGGGCTGTCCATCGGCATCAGCAGCGGATCAAGCAACTGAGCGGCAGGAATATCCTGCGCCGCCGCCTCATCGACCAGCGCCTGCAGCTGCTCGAGGGTCACCATCCGCTCGACCGGGTATTTGCTTACCGCCAGGCGACGCAGGAAAATCACGTGCGCGCCGCAGCCGAGCTTCTCACCTAAATCATCGATAATCGTCCGGATGTAGGTGCCTTTCGAGCAGTGGATCTCCAGCTCCAGCTCATCGCCTTCGCGGCGAATAAACAGCAGCTCATAGACGGTTATCGGCCGGGCTTCCCGCGGAACTTCAATACCCTGGCGAGCATATTCGTATAGCTTCTTGCCCTGATATTTCAGCGCCGAATACATCGACGGCACCTGCTGCGTCTCGCCGCGGAAGCTGTCCAGCGCCGCCGCCAGCTGTTCGTCGCTAAAGGTCAGCGGGCGCTCTTCCACCACCTGACCGTCGGCATCGGAGGTATCCGTGCGCTGGCCAAGTTTGGCGATCACGCGGTAACGCTTATCGGAGTCCAGCAGATACTGGGAAAACTTGGTCGCTTCGCCAAGGCAGATCGGCAGCATACCGGTCGCCAGCGGATCCAGCGCGCCGGTATGCCCGGCGCGGTTGGCGTTATAAATACGTTTTACTTTTTGCAGCACATCGTTACTGGAGGCGCCCTGAGGCTTGTCCAGCAACAATACGCCATGCACGTCGCGGCCGCGACGACGAGGACGACTCATCAGTCCTCCTTGCTGTCGTCCGGGTTCACACGACGCTCATCGTCGTGTTTCACCACGCTGGTGACCAGGTTGGACATACGCATCCCTTCCACCAGTGAGTTGTCGTAGAAGAAAGTCAGTTCCGGTACGATGCGCAGACGCATCGCTTTCCCCAGCAGAGAGCGGATAAAGCCAGAAGCTTCCTGCAGCGCTTTGATGCCCGCTTTCACCGCGGCTTCATCTTTGTCGTTAAGGAAGGTGACATACACCTTGGCATAGGCCAGGTCACGGGACATTTCCACACCGGAAACGGTGGTCATCATGCCCAGACGCGGATCTTTAATTTCACGCTGCAGGATGATGGCAATCTCTTTTTGCATCTCCTGGGCCACACGCTGCGGGCGACCAAATTCTTTCGCCATAATAAGTTCTCCAGAATAAAGACAAAAAAGGGGCCAAAAGCCCCTTTTTAAAATGATTGCCGGGTGGCGCTTCGCTTCCCCGGCTGCTTAGCCATCAAATGATTAATCGATGCTACGCTGGATTTCGATGATTTCGAACACTTCGATCATATCGCCAACGCGAACGTCGTTGTAGTTCTTCACGCCGATACCACATTCCATGCCGTTACGGACTTCGTTAACGTCATCTTTGAAGCGGCGCAGGGATTCCAGCTCGCCTTCATAGATAACCACGTTGTCACGCAGAACGCGGATTGGGTTGTGACGTTTGATCGTCCCTTCAGTAACCATACAGCCCGCGATGGCGCCGAATTTCGGCGATTTGAAGACATCACGCACTTCAGCCAGACCGATGATCTGCTGTTTCAGTTCCGGAGACAGCATGCCGCTCATCGCCGCTTTCACTTCGTCGATCAGGTTATAGATGACGGAGTAGTAACGCAGATCCAGGCTTTCCGCTTCGATAACTTTACGCGCAGAGGCATCGGCACGAACGTTGAAGCCAACCAGAATCGCGTTGGATGCTGCTGCCAGGGTAGCGTCGGTTTCGGTGATACCACCTACGCCGGAACCGATGATCTTCACTTTCACTTCGTCGGTAGACAGTTTCAGTAAGGAATCGGAAATCGCTTCGACAGAACCCTGTACGTCCGCTTTCAGTACGATGTTCACTTCGTGAACTTCGCCTTCGGTCATGTTAGCGAACATGTTTTCCAGTTTAGATTTCTGCTGACGCGCCAGCTTAACTTCACGGAATTTGCCCTGACGATACAGCGCCACTTCACGCGCTTTTTTCTCGTCACGCACTACGGTCACTTCATCACCGGCAGCCGGCACACCGGACAGGCCGAGGATTTCCACCGGAATGGACGGACCCGCTTCCAGCACTTCGCGACCCAGTTCGTCACGCATCGCGCGCACACGGCCATATTCGAAGCCGCACAGAACAATGTCGCCCTTGTGCAGAGTACCTTCGCGAACCAGAACGGTAGCTACCGGACCACGACCTTTATCAAGGAAGGATTCGATGACCGCGCCGCTCGCCATACCGTTGCGGACCGCTTTCAGCTCAAGAACTTCAGCCTGCAGCAGGATCGCGTCCAGCAGGTCGTCGATGCCGGTACCCGCTTTCGCGGAAACGTGGACGAACTGGCTCTCGCCGCCCCACTCTTCCGGCAGGATGCCGTACTGGGACAGTTCGTTCTTCACGCGATCCGGATCGGCTTCTGGCTTATCGATCTTGTTCACCGCCACTACCACCGGTACCTGCGCCGCTTTAGCGTGCTGGATAGCTTCGATAGTCTGCGGCATCACGCCGTCGTCTGCCGCCACCACCAGAACCACGATATCCGTCGCCTGCGCGCCACGAGCACGCATGGAGGTAAACGCGGCGTGGCCCGGGGTATCCAGGAAGGTGATCATGCCGTTGTCGGTTTCGACGTGGTAAGCACCGATGTGCTGGGTAATACCACCCGCTTCGCCGGAGGCAACCTTGGTAGAACGAATGTAGTCCAGCAGCGAGGTTTTACCGTGGTCAACGTGACCCATAATGGTCACGACCGGTGCGCGCGGTTCAGCCGCCGCGCCGGTGTCACGGTCGCTCATTACGGCTTCTTCCAGTTCGTTTTCACGACGCAGGATAACTTTGTGGCCCATCTCTTCGGCAACCAGCTGTGCGGTTTCCTGGTCGATGACCTGGTTGATGGTCGCCATGGCGCCCAGCTTCATCATCGCTTTGATGACCTGAGAACCTTTCACCGCCATCTTGTTAGCCAGTTCGCCAACGGTGATGGTTTCGCCGATTACGACGTCACGGTTAACGGCCTGCGCTGGCTTCTGGAAGCCCTGCTGCAGAGCGGAACCTTTACGGTGCTTACCGCCTTTACCGCCGCGCACGGCCGCGCGGGCTTCTTCACGATCAGCTTTCGATTCAGCGTGTTTGTTGCCTTTCTTCGCCGGACGAGCCGCTTTGCTGCTACGGCTACGGCCGCGACCGCCTTCGACTTCACGATCGTTATCATCTTCAGCCTGACGAGCATGCTGTGATGTGGTGACGTGATAGTCGCTGCTATCTTCCGGGCTGTCTGAGGTTTCAGACCAATTTTTTTCGTTTTCTTCAGCCATACGGCGTGCTTCTTCCGCTACACGGCGCGCTTCTTCTTCAAGTTTGCGGCGTGCTTCTTCTTCCGATTTGCGCTTCAATTCCGCGGCTTCGTTCTCGCGACGGATCTTTTCAGCCTGGGCGGTTTTGGTCATTTCGTCGGTATGTTGATTGCTCACTTTGTCTTTTTCCGCAGCTTCACGTTTCGCTTTATCAGCGACTTCACGTTTAGCTTGTTCTGCGGCCTCACGTTCAGCTTTTAATTGCGCCTCGCGTTTCGCTGCTTCTTCAGCTTCACGACGGGCCTGCTCTTCCGCTTCACGCTGCGCCTGCTCTTCCGCGGCCAGGCGTTCAGCCTCTTGCGGATCGCGTTTCACAAAGGTGCGTTTCTTGCGGACTTCGATTTGTACCGATTTACTCTTTCCACCGGTACCTGGAATATTCAACGTACTGCGCGTCTTACGCTGTAACGTCAGCTTGTCTGGCGCCGAGCCGTGTTCACGGTTCAGGTGCGTCAACAAAGTTTGTTTCTCTTGCGAGGTCACAGAATCATCAGCCGATTTGCGGATGCCTGCGTCAGCAAATTGCTGTATCAGGCGATCCACAGAGGTCTGAATCTCTGAGGCCAGCGCTTTAATAGTCACATCTGTCATGCTGTTCCTTCCTGCTACAGTTTATTACGCTTCGTCGCCGAACCAACAAATGTTGCGAGCGGCCATGATGAGCTCGCCAGCTTTCTCGTCGGTCATCCCTTCGATATCAGCCAGGTCATCAACGCCCTGCTCGGCGAGATCTTCCAGCGTACAAACACCACGGGCAGCCAGTTTGAATGCCAGGGCACGATCCAGACCTTCGAGATTCAACAGATCATCGGCAGGTTTGTTATCTCCCAGGCTTTCTTCCTGAGCCAGCGCCAGCGTAGTCAGTGCGTTTTTCGCACGCTCACGAAGTGCTTCAACGGTGGCTTCATCCAGACCGTCGATTTCCAGCAGTTCTTTCATCGGCACATAGGCCAGTTCTTCCAGCGTCGAGAAGCCTTCTTCTACCAGAACAGTCGCGAAGTCTTCGTCGATGTCGAGATATTTGGTGAAAGTGTCGATCGCTGCGTGCGCTTCCGCCTGATGCTTAGCCTGCAGGTCGTCAACGGTCATCACGTTGAGTTCCCAACCGCTCAGCTGCGAAGCCAGACGCACGTTCTGACCATTACGGCCAATCGCCTGCGCCAGGTTACCGGCTTCAACGGCGATATCCATGGTGTGTTTATCTTCATCCACCACGATGGACGCGACGTCTGCCGGCGCCATAGCGTTAATCACGAACTGCGCCGGGTTATCATCCCACAGGACGATATCGATGCGTTCACCACCCAGCTCAGTCGACACGGCCTGCACACGCGCACCGCGCATACCGACGCAAGCGCCAACCGGGTCGATGCGCTTATCGTTGGTTTTCACCGCGATTTTGGCACGAGAGCCCGGATCGCGAGCCGCCGCTTTGATCTCCAGCACTTCTTCACCGATTTCCGGCACTTCGATGCGGAACAGTTCGATCAGCATCTCAGGTTTGGAACGGGTGACGAACAGCTGGGCGCCACGCGCTTCCGGACGGACAGCGTACAGTACGCCGCGAATGCGGTCGCCCGGACGGAAGTTTTCACGCGGCAGCATATCTTCACGCAGGATCACGGCTTCAGCGTTGTTACCCAGATCCAGTGTGATATTGTCGCGGTTCACTTTTTTCACCACGCCGGTGATGATCTCACCTTCGTGCTCGCGGAACTGATCGACCACCATCGCGCGCTCGGCTTCGCGGACTTTCTGCACGATAACCTGCTTAGCGGTCTGGGTGGTGATACGGTCGAAGGTGACAGATTCGATCTGATCTTCGACATAGTCGCCGACGTTCATGCTTTCATCTTCGAAACGCGCTGCTTCCAGCGTGATCTCGCGCGTCGGCTGGGTGACTTCTTCTACAACCAGCCAACGACGGAAGGTATCGAAATCGCCGCTCTTGCGGTCGATTTCAACGCGAACGTCGATCTCTTGTTCGTATTTTTTCTTGGTGGCCGTTGCCAGCGCGCTTTCCAGCGCTTCGAAAATTTTCTCACGCGGCAGCGCTTTTTCGTTGGAAACGGCTTCAACAACAGCCAAAATTTCTTTGTTCATCGGGGCCTTTCACCTCAATCCAGACTGTTAAAAGTGGGGAACCAGGTTCGCCTTCTGGATGTTACTCAGCGCGAACACTTCATCTTTGCCTTCGACGGTTACCGTGATCATCTCACCGTCTACCGCTTTGATAATGCCCTGCCATTTGCGGCGGTTCTGAACCGCCATGCGCAGCACCAGCGCAACTTCTTCGCCGGTGAAACGTTGATAGTGTTCGGCGGTGAACATCGGACGGTCAAGACCAGGCGAAGAGACTTCCAGGTTGTAAGCGACAGTGATCGGGTCTTCGACATCCATGACGGCGCTTACCTGGTGGCTCACATCAGCACAATCATCAACATTGATGCCATCTTCACTATCAATATAGATGCGCAGTGTGGATGTGCGACCGCGAATAAATTCGATGCCGACCAGCTCAAAGCCAAGCGCTTCAACCGGCGCCGTGAGCATCTCTGTCAATTTTTGCTCTAATGTGGACAAACCCACCCCCAAGACATAAAAAAAGGGCGTATAGCCCAGTTATTCTGAAGTCAGATAACAAAAAACCCCGATAAATCGGGGCTTTAGATAACTGAACCCTGAGATCGCCATGGCGATCTGGAACACCTTCCGCAAGAATTCTTTCAAATTCGGCTACGAAGGACACCTAGTCCTCACAGTATATTTGAAAAAGTACTTAATGGGAAAGTGGTTGCGGGGGCCGGATTTGAACCGACGACCTTCGGGTTATGAGCCCGACGAGCTACCAGGCTGCTCCACCCCGCGCCTGAAACGTGGCATATTTTACTCTTTATGAGCAATAGACCCTAATACTGCTGGGATTTGGTACCGAAGACTGGACATAAAATCGAGATGAATTGTAACGGCGATTAGTATATTTTGTCAACATGCTTTTTAGCGCCCCCGATTGCCGTTTGTGCTGGTATTTCAGGCTTTTTTAGCAAAAAGATGATGAAGCACTTCCTGTCGCCAGTAAAAGATGGTTAAATGAATACTCACAATTAATGCATAAAAATGCAGTTAAGGTTGTTGAGTCGAACTCACCACAGTCTATCGAGCAGGGTTTTATTTTATGACGACGATTCTCAAGCATCTCCCGGTAGGTCAACGTATTGGTATCGCTTTCTCTGGTGGACTGGATACCAGCGCCGCGCTGTTATGGATGCGCAAAAAAGGCGCCGTGCCTTATGCATATACCGCTAACCTGGGTCAACCGGACGAAGACGACTACGATGCTATCCCGCGCCGCGCGAAAGAGTACGGCGCTGAAGGCGCCCGTCTGATCGACTGCCGCAAACAACTGGTGGCCGAAGGTATTGCCGCTATTCAGTGTGGCGCATTTCATAACACCACCGGCGGCCTGACCTATTTCAACACGACGCCGCTGGGCCGCGCCGTGACTGGTACCATGCTGGTTGCTGCCATGAAAGAAGATGGCGTGAATATCTGGGGTGACGGTAGCACCTATAAAGGAAACGATATCGAACGTTTCTATCGTTACGGCCTGCTGACCAACGCTGAACTGCAGATTTACAAACCGTGGCTGGACAGCGACTTTATCAATGAGCTCGGCGGTCGTCACGAAATGTCCGAATTTATGATCGCCTGCGGCTTTGATTACAAGATGTCGGTCGAGAAAGCCTACTCCACCGACTCCAATATGCTCGGCGCGACCCATGAAGCGAAAGATCTCGAATTCCTGAACTCCAGCGTCAAGATCGTCAACCCGATTATGGGCGTGAAGTTCTGGGACGAAAACGTGAAGATCCCTGCGGAAGAGGTCACCGTACGCTTTGAGCAGGGCCATCCGGTGGCGCTGAATGGTAAAACCTTTGCCGATGACGTCGAGATGATGCTGGAAGCCAACCGCATCGGCGGTCGTCACGGCCTGGGCATGAGCGACCAGATTGAAAACCGGATTATCGAAGCGAAAAGCCGCGGCATTTATGAAGCTCCGGGGATGGCGCTGCTGCATATTGCCTACGAGCGTTTGCTGACCGGTATCCATAACGAAGATACGATTGAGCAATATCACGCCCACGGTCGCCAGTTGGGCCGCCTGCTGTATCAGGGCCGCTGGTTTGATTCCCAGGCGCTGATGCTGCGTGACTCTCTGCAACGCTGGGTTGCCAGCCAGATCACTGGTGAAGTTACTCTGGAGCTGCGCCGCGGGAACGATTATTCAATCCTGAATACCGTCTCAGAGAACCTGACCTACAAGCCAGAGCGTCTGACGATGGAAAAAGGCGACTCGGTGTTCTCGCCAGATGATCGTATCGGTCAATTGACCATGCGTAACCTGGATATCACCGATACCCGCGAGAAACTTTTCGGTTATGCCAAAACTGGCCTCCTCTCCTCCTCTGCCGCTTCAGGCGTGCCGCAGGTGGAGAATCTGGAAAATAAAGGCCAGTAATTCGACATCAACCCTGCCCTTCAGGGGTGGGGTTACCTTGCTTATCCTCTGTAAACTCCTTTCTGAGCATCACATAATCGAAAACATCATGGTTTGCATCCACAACCCGTGAGTCTCCTTTATAGTGTGCAATCACTTCCTCAAGCGTTTGCGGCTGTTCCGGCTTTGTTACCCCCATCCACGCATTAATAAGGTAATTATTGTACGCAGTGGAAAAGATATCGTTTTCCGTTGTACGATCAACGCCATCCCCAAGAACGGGGCTATCCCAGATA
>ENA-UERS01000444-UERS01000444.1-human-gut-metagenome-genome-assembly--contig:-NODE-444-length-18798-cov-2.934298_pt1 | contig 18798 bp, 16 predicted proteins | sample MGYA00242991_ERZ507992 | MGnify/ENA primary metagenome ERZ507992 (study PRJEB26167, sample SAMN06115535) | human gut metagenome | host: Homo sapiens | place: China:Chongqing | collected 2015-10-24...
TTGTCACATCGGTGATATTTTATTTTTGTATGATATTTAATGTAATTGACTGATAGCCACATCACTTCGTGTGTGGTTATCTTTTTATCTATTGGGCTAATTTTGACCGATTGAGGTTTCCTATAGGTATTCATTCAAATATATCTCAGTCAGGAGTACTACTATTGTGAGTAAACGTCGTTATCTTACCGGTAAAGAAGTTCAGGCCATGATGCAGGCTGCTCGTCAGGGCCCTACCGGCGAACGGGACTACTGCCTCATTCTGCTGGCCTTTCGCCATGGCATGCGCATTAGCGAACTGCTGGATCTGCATTATCACGATCTGGATCTCCATGAAGGGCGGGTTAATGTGCGGCGATTAAAGAATGGTTTTTCGACGATTCATCCACTGCGTTTTGATGAGCGCGAGGCGATTGAGCGCTGGAGCCTGGTCCGTGCCGGCTGGAAAGCGGCGGACAAAACGGACGCACTGTTTATCTCCCGCCGCGGCACCGCGCTCTCCCGCCAGCAGGCGTATCGTATTATTCGCTCCGCCGGGGAAAATGCGGGTACCGTCACGCACACTCACCCCCATATGCTGCGTCACGCCTGCGGCTATGAACTGGCGGAAAGAGGGACAGATACGCGTTTGATACAGGATTATCTAGGACATCGCAATATTCGTCACACAGTACGTTACACCGCCAGTAATGCGGCACGTTTCGCTGGCATCTGGGAAAGAAATAATCTTTTAGAGGAAAAAGACCAGAAGAAGAAAAATGAATTAACAGATTGATTTTAAAGAATTAAAAAAATAACGAACAGGTCAATTGGGGCCAAACTGTTTATATCATAAAAATGTTTTGACATATTTTGCAACTCACTGCGCCATATTTCCGCAAAAAAAATCATATCTCATTGATTATTATCTATTTTTAAACCTGCAATTACTCAATTTTCTCTAACCATATCTCTGCTGCACCGGCGATCCGTCGCCAACGCCATCGCTATTCCTTTCGCACCCCCTCCCACCACACCAGATTATATACCATAAAAATCAAATTTTGCAGAATTTAAAACTACAGAATACCAGGTTGACACAAAATACAGATCATTTATCCCAACGAGTCAAAATGGCCCCAATTGTCTCATCGGTTGGGCGAAAACTGTGCAGAGCCGGCAGCCGGACCACTCGGCTGAAATCTGAAATGCCTGGAAGGCACAACGGCTGCCAATCCGGTTCGTTATTTCGACATCGTTCAAAGGAAAACAGTATGAAAATCAAAACACTGGCAATGATTGTTGTGTCAGCCCTGTCACTGAGCTCCACGGCAGCTCTGGCCGATACCACCACGGTCAACGGCGGGACCGTGCATTTTAAAGGAGAAGTCGTTAATGCGGCCTGTGCGGTGGATGCCGGCTCTATCGATCAAACCGTTCAGTTAGGCCAGGTGCGTTCCGCGAAACTGGCCACAGCGGGGAGCACCAGTTCGGCCGTCGGTTTCAACATCCAGCTGGATGATTGCGACACTACGGTAGCCACCAAAGCGTCCGTCGCCTTCGCCGGTACGGCCATCGACAGCAGCAATACCACCGTTCTGGCCCTGCAAAACTCTGCCGCCGGCAGCGCAACCAACGTCGGCGTGCAGATCCTCGACAATACCGGTACGCCACTGGCACTGGACGGCGCCACCTTCAGTGCTGCGACCACGCTGAATGACGGCCCCAACATCATCCCGTTCCAGGCACGTTACTACGCGACCGGCGCAGCGACGGCTGGTATAGCGAACGCGGATGCCACGTTCAAAGTGCAGTACGAGTAAGACCCGAGTCAGGCAGGGAAGCTATTCGGGCCAGGAGGGCCCGCTCTCTATTTTCAACCGGAGTGAAACGATGCAGGGAATGAAATCTGGTCTGCTGCTGCTACTGCCTCCGCTGGCGCTGGCCGGTAATCATTGGAACGTCACGCTGCCGGGGGGCAGCATGCGTTTTCAGGGCCTGATAATGGCGAGCTCCTGCCGCGTCGAAGCCGGCGATCGGCAGATGACGGTCAATCTGGGGCAGATCAGCAGTAATCGATTTCATGGTGTCGGCGAAGACAGCAACCCAATCCCTTTCGCGATTCATTTACAGGATTGCAGTACGGCGGTCAGCCAGCATGTGGGTGTGACCTTTCACGGCGTGGCTGATGGAAAAAACCCCGACGTGCTGTCGGTGGGTGAAGGTCCGGGGATCGCCAGTGGGATCGGTATTGCGCTATTCGACAGCCAGGGCCAGCAGCTCCCGCTCAATCGTCCAGCGGATCGCTGGATATCACTCTACCGCGGACCGACGACGCTAAATTTCGTCGCCAAATATCGGGCGACCGGACGCCAGGTCACCGGCGGTGCAGCCAATGCCCAGGCCTGGTTCTCATTGACCTATCAGTAATTAATCCGCAGACAAACAGGACAACACGGTGAGCAGACAAGGAGATAATGTGAGAAAAACGGCAACGATGGCGCATGGCTTACTGGCAGGATGTGTGCTTTTCGCCGCCAGTATCTTTAGCGCCAGCGCGCAGGCGGGCGTTGCGCTTGGCGCGACCCGGGTTATCTACCCGGCGGGACAGAAGCAGGTCCAGCTCGCGGTGACCAATAATGATGACAACAGTACCTGGCTTATTCAGTCATGGGTGGAAAATGCCGATGGTCAGCGAGACGGCCGGTTTGTCATCACTCCTCCGCTGTTTGCCATGCAGGGTAAAAAAGAGAACACCCTGCGCATTATCGACGCCACCAATAACCAGCTGCCGCAGGATCGGGAAAGTCTGTTCTGGATGAACGTGAAGGCGATCCCTTCGATGGATAAATCAAAGCTCAGCGACAATACCCTGCAGCTGGCGATTATCAGCCGCATCAAGCTCTACTACCGTCCGGGAAAACTGGCCCTGCCTCCGGATCAAGCGGCGGAAAAGCTGACCTTTAGCCGTAGCGGATCGTCGCTGACGCTAACGAACCCCACCCCCTATTACCTGACGGTGACCGAACTGAACGCCGGGACACGCATTCTGGAGAACGCCCTCGTACCGCCGATGGGCAAAACCAGCGTCAAGCTACCCGCGGATGCCGGGAACACCATCACCTATCGCACGATTAATGATTACGGCGCGCTGACGCCGAAAATGAATGGCGTGCTGCGCTAACCCAGAAGCGCCCCGCCGCGCGGGACACGCTGCGCATGACCAGAAGCAATGACAGCCGGGCAACGTCGGACCGGAGGGATAATGTCACATCGGAAATATGGACTGGATCATTTAGGTTGCCGAACTGCCCGGCGCCTGGTATCTCCGGCGCTGGCGCTGTGGCTCTGCTCACAGCCGTTTGCCGCGCGGGCGGACCTCTATTTTAACCCCCGCTTTTTAGCTGACGATCCGGCGGCGGTGGCTGACCTGTCGGGATTTGAAAAAGGCCAGGAGGTTCCGCCAGGCACCTATCGCGTCGATATTTATCTCAACAATGGTTTTATGACCACCCGGGACGTCACTTTCCAGGCCGATGCCCAGGGTCACGGTCTGTCACCCTGCCTGACGCGCGGCCAGCTGGCGAGCATGGGTGTGGATACCGGTCGGGTGCCGGGCATGGCGACGCTGAACAGCACGGCCTGCGTGCCGCTGACCACGCTTATCAGCGAAGCTACCACGCGCTTCGACGTCGGACAGCAGCGCCTGTACCTCACCGTCCCCCAGGCATTTATGGGTAACCATGCGCGCGGCTATATTCCGCCGGAGCTGTGGGATAACGGTATCACCGCCGGGCTGATTAACTATAACTTCACGGGCAATAACGCCCATAACACCACAGGTGGCAGCAGCCGTTACGCCTATCTGAATCTACAGAGCGGCCTGAACATTGGCGCCTGGCGTCTGCGCGATAACAGCACCTGGAGCTACAGCAGCGGCGGTAGCACCTCATCCAACGAGAATCGCTGGCAGCACGTTAACAGCTGGCTTGAGCGGGACATCACGCCTCTGCGTTCGCGACTCACCCTAGGGGACAGCTACACCAACGGCGATGTCTTCGACGGGATCAACTTCCGCGGCGCCCAGCTGGCCTCCGACGACAATATGCTACCGGACAGCCAGAAAGGCTTTGCGCCGGTGATCCACGGGATCGCCCGCGGCACGGCGCAGGTGTCAATCAGGCAAAACGGCTACGAAATCTACCAGAGCACAGTGCCGCCGGGACCATTTACCATCGACGATCTCTACGCCGCGGGCAATGGCGGCGATCTGCAGGTCACGATCAAAGAAGCGGATGGCTCCCGCCAGGTCTTCAGCGTGCCCTGGTCAACGGTGCCGGTTCTCCAGCGTGAAGGCCATACCCGCTTCGCCCTCACCGCCGGGGAGTACCGCAGCGGCAACAGTCAGCAGGAAACGCCCGATTTTTTCCAGGGCACGGCCATGCATGGCCTGCCGGCAGGCTGGACGCTCTACGGCGGCACCCAGCTGGCAGACCGCTATCGCGCCTTTAACCTTGGGGTGGGGAAAAACATGGGCTATTTCGGCGCCCTGTCGCTGGATATCACTCAGGCCAACGCCACCCTGGCTGACGACAGCGAACATCAGGGGCAGTCGGTGCGTTTTCTCTATAACAAATCCCTGGATGAGACCGGCACCAACCTGCAGCTGGTGGGCTACCGCTACTCTACCCGCGGCTATTATAACTTTGCCGATACCACTTACCGCCGGATGAGCGGCTACAGTGTGGAAACCCAGGACGGCGTTATCCAGGTAAAACCGAAATTTACCGACTACTACAATCTGGCTTACAGCAAGCGCGGCAAGGTGCAGCTGAGCGTGACCCAGCAGTTGGGGCGCACCGCCACCCTCTATCTCAGCGGTAGCCACCAGACCTACTGGGGCACCGACGATGCCGATGAGCAGCTGCAGGCCGGCCTCAACGCCGCCGTGGACGATATCAACTGGTCGCTAAGCTACAGCCTGACAAAAAACGCCTGGCAGCAGGGGCGCGATCAAATGCTGGCGATCAATATCAATATCCCCTTCAGCCACTGGCTGCGTTCCGACAGCCGCTCGGTCTGGCGGCACGCCAGCGCCAGCTACAGCCTGTCGCACGATCTCAATGGCCGCATGACCAATCTGGCGGGCCTGTACGGCACCCTGCTGGAAGACAACAACCTCAGCTATAGCGTGCAGACCGGCTATGCCGGCGGCGGCAACGGCGACAACGGGAGCACAGGCTACACCGCCCTCAACTACCGCGGCGGCTACGGCAACGCCAACGTCGGCTACAGCCGCAGCGATGGCTTTAAACAGCTCTATTACGGGGTCAGCGGCGGCGTGCTGGCGCACGCCAACGGCATCACCCTGAGCCAACCGTTAAACGATACCGTGGTGCTGGTGAAAGCCCCCGGCGCCGGCGGCGTGAAAGTGGAAAACCAGACCGGGGTACGCACCGACTGGCGCGGGTATGCCGTCCTGCCTTATGCCACTGAGTATCGTGAAAACCGGATCGCGCTGGATACCAACACCCTGGCGGACAATGTCGACCTTGACGATGCGGTGGTCAGCGTGGTGCCCACCCATGGGGCGATTGTCCGCGCCAACTTTAACGCCCAGGTGGGGATGAAGATCCTGATGACGCTGACCCATCGCGGCAAACCGGTGCCGTTTGGCGCCCTCGCCACCGGCGACAGCAACCAGAGCGGCAGCATCGTCGCGGACAACGGCCAGGTCTACCTGAGCGGGATGCCGCTGGCGGGCAAAGTGCGGGTGAAATGGGGCGATGGCCCGGACGCTCAGTGCGTGGCCGATTACCGTCTGCCGCCGGAGAGCCAGCAGCAGGCGCTCAGTCAGCTTTCGGTCGCGTGCCGCTAAGGAGATCATGATGAGAACACTGCAGTATCTGCTGGGCGCCCTGTTCACCCTGGGCGCACCGGCTGCGCTTGCCGCCGATAGCACGATCGCCATCAGCGGCTATGTCCGCGATAACGCCTGCGCGGTAGCCGGCGAATCGAAGGATTTTACTGTCGATTTACAGGATAACGCCGCGAAGCAGTTTTATGCCGTTGGGGCGACGACGCCGCCGGTGCCGTTCCGCATCGTGCTGTCGCCCTGCGGCACTTCCGTCACCGCGGTGAAGGTCGGTTTCACCGGCGTGGCGGACAGCATCAACACCAGCCTGTTAAAACTCGATGCCGGGGCCTCGGCGGCGGCAGGAATGGGGGTGGAAATTCTCGATCAGCAGCAGTCCCGGCTGCCGGTCAATGCGCCGTCATCCACCATGACCTGGACCACGCTGACCCCGGGCCAGACCAATATTCTCAACTTTTACGCCCGGCTGATGGCCACTCAGGTGCCCGTCACCGCCGGGCATGTCAATGCGACAGCGACATTCACCCTGGAATTTCAGTAAGCGGAGGCTGAAATGAAATGGACTCATGTGGGCTGGCTGCTGGCCGGCCTGTTAACCGCGAGCGCTTCCCTGCGGGCGGCCGACGTCACTCTCACCGTCAACGGCAAGGTGGTGGCCAGACCCTGCACGGTTTCCACCGTCAATGCCACCGTCGAGCTGGGCGATCTCTATACCTTTAGCCTGATCGGTGCGGGCTCGGCATCGGCCTGGCACAGCGTGGCGCTGGATCTGAGCAACTGCCCCGTGGGTACTTCACGGGTGAAAGCCACCTTCAGCGGAACGGCGGACAGCACCGGCTATTACAAAAACCAGGGAACGGCGGGCAATATTCAGCTCGAACTGCAGAACGAGGACGGCACCACGCTGAACAATGGCAGCAGCCAGTCGGTACAGGTGGATGAGGCCAGCCAGTCCGCTCGCTTCCCGCTGCAGGTCAGGGCGCTGTCCGTCAACGGCGGCGCCACGCAAGGCACCATTCAGGCGGTGATTAACGTCACCTATACCTACGCCTGAGCCAGGAGAGCATCATGATGAAAAAAATAATCCCCCTGTTCACCACCCTGCTGCTGCTGGGCTGGTCGATGAACGCCTGGTCCTTTGCCTGCAAAACGGCCACCGGGGCGACGATTCCCATCGGCGGCGGGTCAGCCAACGTCTACGTTAACCTGACCCCGGCGGTGAACGTCGGGCAAAACCTGGTGGTCGACCTCTCCACGCAGATTTTTTGCCATAACGACTATCCGGAAACGATCACCGACTACGTGACCCTGCAGCGCGGATCCGCCTATGGCGGTGTGCTGTCGAGTTTTTCAGGCACCGTGAAATATAACGGCACCTCTTACCCGTTCCCGACCACCACGGAAACCGCGCGGGTGATTTATGATTCACGGACCGATAAACCCTGGCCGGCCGTCCTGTATCTGACGCCGGTGAGCACTGCCGGTGGGGTGGCCATCACCGCAGGATCGTTAATCGCGGTGCTGATCCTGCATCAGACCAACAACTACAATAGCGACTCCTTCCAGTTCATCTGGAACATCTACGCCAATAACGACGTGGTGGTCCCCACCGGCGGCTGCGACGTCTCCGCCCGCGATGTCACCGTCACCCTCCCCGACTACCCGGGCTCGATGGCCGTGCCGCTCACCGTCCACTGCGCGCAAAGCCAGCAGCTGGGGTATTACCTCTCCGGCACCACCGCGGACAGCGCCAACGCGATCTTCACCAATACCGCCTCCGCCTCGCCGGCGCAGGGGATAGGCGTTCAGCTGACGCGCAACGGCAGCGCCGTCCCGGCGAACAGCACGGTCTCGCTGGGCACCGTCGGCACCTCGCCGGTCAATCTCGGCCTGACGGCCACCTATGCCCGGACCACAGGCCAGGTTACCGCCGGCAACGTGCAGTCGATTATCGGCATCACCTTTGTCTATCAATGATGACCGATTATATCCTCTCGCCCTGCTCGCTGGCCGCCCGCGGGTTGAGCCAGCTGATGCTGAACGCCGCGAAGCGGCCCGTTGAGCTGCCGGTCGAGGGCGTGTCCCTGCGCGAGCTGGCTGCCGTGAAGCGGATCGTGGTGTATCTTCCTGACGATCCCCTGTGGATGCTCACCACGCTGCGCCAGGCGGCAAGGCTACTCGACGAGGCCTTGCCGCCGTTACCGATGTTGATTCTGAGCCGCAGCCCGGCCATCTGGCTGTGGCAAACGCTGCTCTATCAGGTGAGTCATCCGGATCGTCTGCGCAACGTCCATACTGCCCCCGCCGATCTGTCCTGCGCGGAGCTGGCCCATCGGCTGGAGAATGCGCCGCGGCTTGAGCGGCTTGCCGGCGAAGCCGCCCTGATCCACGGAAAACGGGTCGTCGGGTTGACCCACGCCGAGCTCAAGGTGATCCTCGCCCTGCTGCAAGGGCAGACGATAGGCGAGCAGGCCCAACGTCTCGGATTGAGCCAGAAAACGCTCTACACCCAGCGGCTGGCTGGGGTGAAAAAGCTGGTGGAATGTCATCCGCATCTGGCCCCCCGCTTTCCGCGCACGCTGCTGCCGCGCTCACCCGCAAACGCACTGACGGCGTTTGAACAGGAATGGGTACAAGCGATTCACGATCGCCAGGTCTTCCCGGTTTTTCAACCTATCGTCGATAGTCGCTCACAGCTACAGGGGGTGGAGATCCTGATCCGCTGGCGCCACCGCGGCCAGGTACTTCACCCCCAGACCTTTCTGCCGCACTTCCGCGCCGACTACACCTGGCTGCTGCTTACGGCCTTTGTTCTGCAGGAGGCCGTGCAGAATATTAATGAGTATCCAGGCACCTTCTATTTTTCGGTCAACATACCCTCCTCGCTCGCCGACAGTGACAGCCTGCTGCGGATGGTGGAAGCCGCTCGCCAGCAGCTTCGGCAGCCAGAGGGCGTGGCAAGGCTGGTGCTGGAATATGCTGAAACTATCGATTTTCGCCATCAGAGCCGCTCCGCCGCCCACGTGGCGCAGCTGCAACGTGCTGGCGTGCGCGTGATGCTGGACGACTGCTTTTCTCAGGGGAGCGTTATCTTTCCGGCGCGTCGACTGCACTTCAATGCGTATAAACTGGATATGAGCATCGTCAATGACGCCCAGCACGATCCAAAGGCGCTTGCGCTAATAAAAAGCCTGGCCTACTACTGCCAGTTGAGCGGCAGCCGCTGTGTGGCGGAAGGGGTGGATTCACTGGCGAAATTTACGCAGTTAAAATCGCTGGGGATTGATCGCTTCCAGGGCTATCTGTTTTCACCACCGATGCGGCGCGAACATCTCCCGGAACTGATCCGCCGCTTTTCCCACCAGCGCGATCCGGCGAAACGTTGAGGGTGCGAGAAAAGCGCACCGGTTAGCACCGGTGCCGGTACGTCATGCGCGAATATCGTCGTATTCGCGGGTGTTATCGAATTCATGTTTGGCAAACGGGCAGAGAGGGATAATCTTCCGCTGCTCCTGGCGCATTTTTTCCACTACCTTCGCCACCAGCTGTTTCCCCACGCCCTGGCCTTTCAGGCTGGGATCAACATCGGTATGTTCGATAATGCTGAGGTGTTCGCCGGTGGGAACAAAAACAATCTCCGCCACCTGGTTTCCCTGCGCATCGTTAACATAAAATTTGTTATGCCCTTCCAGTATTTCCATCTTCTCCTCGCTTATTTATGACGATATTGCAGAGCGCCGCTCGGGCAGGTATCAATCACGTTTACCACCGTCGCGACATCCACTTCATCCGGGATAATCCACGGCTTACGCTTCAGGTTGAAGAGCTTCGCGCTGCCGCGCACGCAGTTCCCGGAATGCTGACAGATCGCCGTATTAAAGTAGACGTCGATTTTCTCCCCGGTGTAGGCCCGGTAGCCGGCTTCCAGTAATTCCTTATCCATGACATTGCCTCGGTCGTTTTTATCTTTCAGGCTAAGCATAGCCCTCGCCGTGGCGGCTGACTATGCGCAAGCGCGGGAATTGACGCCTCACATCATGCTCTCCCATCGCGCAAGGATCCCGCAGTCAACGATCGGTTGACTTTCATTCCCGCAACGAGGCGATTACACTCATGACACACTGGTATGATCACTCAGGGATGTTCCATTGAATCATATTGCCACCATCGCCCGCCCGGCGCGGTTACTGCTCGTCTTGCCGCTTTCCGGCTGCTCACTTTCGCCAGAGATCCCGGTATTGGGCGCTGCTTTTCCCGGCTGGTTTTTCTGCTTACTGGGCGGTGCGTTTTTACTGATCCCCTGCCATATCCTGATTACCCGTAAAGGCTGGCAGCCGCGCTTTTCTCCCCTGGTCTTCAGCTACGTCGCGCTGATGTTCCTGTTCGCCACGTTGCTGTGGTTTCTGTTTTTTGTTCACTGATCGCTTATGACAACTTCCCGCACTTCCCTGTTACGCAAAAAGTGGCCTCTGCTGGCGCTGGTCCTTGCCGCCATCCTGGCGCTGATCCTCGTTATCTGGCAGTTGCAAACCTCGCCGGAGACCAATGACGCCTATGTCTATGCCGATACCATCGATGTAGTGCCCGAGGTCAGCGGACGCATCGTGGAGATGCCCATTCGCGATAACCAGCGGGTGAAAAAAGGCGATCTGTTGTTCCGCATCGACCCCCGCCCCTATCAGGCAATGCTCGATGACGCGAAGGCCCGGCTGACGACCCTCGACGCGCAGATCATGCTGACCCAGCGCACCATCAAAGCGCAGGAGTATAACGCCCAGTCGGTGGCGGCCGCCGTCGAGCGCGCCAGAGCGCTGGTTAAGCAGACCACCTCCACGCGTATCCGCCTTGAGCCGCTGGTGCCGCAGGGGTTCGCTTCCCAGGAAGATCTCGATCAGGCGCGCACCGCTGAGAAAGCGGCGCGGGCGGAGCTGGAGGCCACGCTGCTGCAGGCCAAACAGGCCTCGGCGGCCGTGACCGGCGTGGATGCCATGGTGGCGCAACGCGCCGGGGTCCTGGCGCAAATCGCCCTCGCTGAACTGCATCTGGAATTTACCGAAGTGCGCGCGCCGTTCAACGGCGTGGTGGTGGCGCTGAAAACCACCGTCGGCCAGTACGCCTCGGCGCTGAAGCCGGTCTTCACCCTGCTGGATGACGACCGCTGGTATGTGATCGCGAACTTCCGCGAAACCGACCTGAACAACGTGCGCCCCGGCGTGGCGGCGCGGATCACCGTGATGACCAACCACAACCGGACCTTTAACGGGGTGGTGGATTCGGTCGGCTCCGGGGTCCTGCCCGAAGGTGGGAGCGTCATCGAAGGGCTGCCGCTGATCCAGAAAAGCATTAACTGGGTCCACGTCTCGCAGCGCTTCCCGGTGAAAATCGCCGTCAGCGATCCCGACCCGGCACTGTTCCGCCTGGGCGCCTCGGCCAGCGTAGCCGGGCGACGCTATGTTTCCTCTCGCCCATTTTTTACGCCAGGAACTGCGCGACGCGCCGGGACGCGCCAGCTACACGCTGCGCCTGACGCTAAGCTGCGCGGTGCTCATCACCCTGTTTATGACCCTGCAGATCCCTTTCCTGGCCGTTGCGCTGATCGTCGTGTTCTACGTCAGCCAGCCTAACGTGTTGATGATTAAGCTGGTCAGCGTGGTCTTTTTTGTCACCGTCACCGTGGCGCTCGGCGGCGTGCTGCTGATCATCAAGTGGACCTATGACTACCCGCTGATCCGCCTGGCAGCCTCCGTGGCGCTCTTTTTCTGCGCCCTCTATCTGATGCGGGTGCTGGGCAAGCTGGGACTGGCCTTTTTCGTGGTGGCGCTGGCGGTGATTTACGCTCAGACCTTCCCGTCGATGACCAGCCAGAGCGAGATCCTGGTGCGGCTGCTGCTTTGGCTGTGGGTGGCGATTAACACCGCGATCCTCGTCACCCTGCTGGTCAACGCCTGCTTTCAGCAGGCCTTTCCCGGTAACCAGTTTAAGGCGCGTCTGGCCGGGATGCTGCACGAGGTCGCCCGGCGGCTGGCGGCCCCGGACGCTGAAGCGCCACCGACCTTCGGCGAGACCGCCGCGCAGTTCAATCAGCTGCAGTCGCTATTCGCCCAGGCCAGCCGGGCGACACCGGAGATCGCCGCCGATCCCCAGGCCTGGCGCTCGCGGCTGGCCGCCACTTTGCGCTGCTACCAGCTGGCGGCCCTGCTGCAAGCAGACGAGGCGGATAGTGACGATCGCCAGCAGCTGTCGCAGGCGGTACTTCAGCTGAAGAACGCCCTTAGCGAGGGGCCGTTTGACGGCGCTATTCCTCCCCTGACGCTCAGCGGTCGCGGCGTCAATCGCGCTGTTCTGCAGGAGATGGCTACCACTCTGCAGCGGCTGGCGCAGGGTGAGCCGGTTGCCCTGCCGCAGGGTGAGGTGGAGAAGGCGCCCCTGCTGGCGCCGGACGCCTGGCGCAACCCGGCATATCTCCATTTTGCGCTCAAGACCCTGCTGGCGACCCTAATCTGCTATGTCTTCTATACCGCTGCCGACTGGCAGGGTCTACATACCATTATGCTGAGCTGCGTGATCGTCGCCCAGCCCGGGCTGGGCGCCACGATGCAAAAGACATGGCTGCGCATCGGCGGGGCGCTGCTCGCCTCCCTGCTGGCGCTACTGTTAATCGTCTTTGTCCAGCCCTGGACCGATTCGCTGACGGGCCTGCTGGCGATGTCCCTGCCGGTGCTGGCGCTGGCGGCGTGGATTGCCGCCGGCTCGGAGCGTATCGCCTACGCCGGGATCCAGATTGGTTTCACCTTTGCGCTGGCCTTTCTCAGCTGGTTTGCTCCGCTGACGAACCTCACCGAGCTGCGGGATCGGGTGCTGGGCATCCTGCTCGGGGTGCTGGTCTCCTCCATTGTTCATTTGTATCTCTGGCCGGACAGCGAAGCGCCGCAGCTGAAAACCCGCCTTGCGGCACTTTATCGCCGGCTGGCGGACTGCCTCGCCGCCCCGAAGGAGGCGGTTCCGCTGGCTCCCCTGCTTGTCGCCTTCACCGACAGCGAAGCGCTGATCCACCGGGTTCGCGCCGAACCGCTGGGCACGTATGCTCACCCCTGGCCCCAGGCGAAAGGCTGGCCGATGCGCGCCACCCTCGCCCAGGCCGAGGAGATCGCCCGCCTCAGCGAAGGCTACCGACTCAACGCCGCGCCGGGAGACCCGACCCTGGCCCGCTGCGCCGAACAGCTGCGGCGCTACGCTGAACGTATCGAACAGGAGGCGACGGCGCCTGGCGAACAGCTGACCGCCGACCTGACTAACCCCTTTGGCCCGGCGCTGGCCGCCGCGCTGGCCGCCCTGCCCGACTGGGGGCCGACACCGATAGCGACTGAGCAACAGGCTAAAACGTCATGATGATCCTTCCTTTCTCCGCGCGCCTGCGCGGCACTCTTTTTACCCTGACGCTGACGCTGCTCAGCGGCTGCGCGCTGATCCAGGATGAGCCTGCCCAGGTCGCCATCGTCAATCCGCAGCAGGCCCAGCTGGCGCAGGTGATCCACCTGGCGAACAGCGACTGGCCGGCCGCCCGCTGGTGGGAGGCCTATGATGATCCTCAGCTCAATATGCTGATCAACCGGGCGCTGCAGAACTCGCCGACCATGCAGGCCGCCCGGCTGCGCATCTCCCAGTCGCAGTCCACGGTGGAACTCGCCCGGTCGGCGATGGGCCTGCAGGCTACCGCCGTCGCGGCGCAAAACCGCCTGCGGATCACCGACAAATCCTTTAGCTGGCCCTACTCATACTCCCTGCCGGTGGATAAAAACGGCCCCTGGTATACGCTGAATACCGTTGGCGTCGGGGCGCAGCTGAATATCGATCTCTGGGGGGCCGATCGCGCCCGGGTCGCCGCCGCTATTGGCGAGAAAAACGCCCGGCTGGCGGAGACCGCCGGCATTGAGCTCGACATCGCCAGCAGCGTGGCGCAGCTCTATTTCGCCATGCAGGCGACGTTCCAGAAAATCGCGCTGCTGCAGGAGCTGGAGGGCATTGCCCGATTCTCGGTGGAAGCCCACGAGCACCGGACCCGGCGCGGCCTGGAAGACAGTGTGGATGTGGCCAACGCCCAGGCCGAACAGCTCGCCGCTCGCCAGCAGATCATTAGCGCCGAGGGGATGCTGACCCAGTATCGTGAAACCCTGCGGGCGCTGATCGGCGCCGATGCGCAGAGCATGCCGGCCATCCATCCGGTGGCGCTGCCGGCGCTCCAGGAGACGCTGCCGCCGTCGCTTTCTTTCGAGCTGCTGGCCCGCCGTCCGGACCTGCAGGCGCTGCGCGGCTACGTCACCGCCTCCCTGAGCCAGGTCGATGCGGCGAAAGCGGCCTTCTACCCCCATTTTGATGTCAAAGCGTTCTGGGGCTATAACGCCCTGAGCGTCGGGGATCTGTTTAAGTCCTCTTTCCAGCAGATCAACCTGCTGCCCGGGCTGTATCTGCCGATCTTCGACGGCGGTCGTCTGAACGCTAATCTGCAGTCGGTACGCACCGCCAGCAACATCCTGATCAAACAGTACAACCAGGCGGTGCTGGATGCGGTTCGCGATGTCGCCATCAGCTCCAGCCAGCTTAACGACCTGAATCAGCAGCGCGCGCTGCAGCAGCTAAAAGTCACCGCGGCGCAGACCACCACCGATAGCGCTCGCGCCCATTATCAGCGCGGCCTCCTCAGCCGCTACGCCGCCGAAGAAGCCCGCCGGGCGGTCCTCGCCCAGCAGCTGTTGCTGCTGGACATTGAGGCCCAGCGGCTAAGCACCGACATTACCCTGATCAAAGCCCTGGGCGGCGGCTATCGAGGGCAGTAACAAAAATGCCTTCCCAATAGGGGAAGGCATTAAGCTGAAGAGGCGGGGTGGATGCGCGGCGATTACACCAGGGCGCGCAGCTCTTCCCGCATATAGGTGGAAAAGAATTCCGGATGCTTAATCACCAGCCGTTCGCCGGCGGCGACCCGTTCAGCCCACTCCGCCACTTTGTCGGTAAACCCAGCGCTCCAGCCCTGCTGTTGGCCGCGCGCAGCGACGTCGGCCGGGGTGGCGGGTACGCCCAGTTCTTTTAAATATTTGAGAATTCCCTTCGCGGTACTTTCATCCATAGACTGTGGTACTGGCTCAGACGTATTCATACCACCGATGAAATCCAATGCTTTATCAATGACTGCTGGCATAGGTGTGTCCTTATATTAACCACATAGTAAACCTGACTACACTATGGACCGGAAAGCGACGTGATTTCAAAGAACACGCTCACGTTATGGGACATCGCGCATTGTGAAAAGGGGATTTTGTTCTGCTGGGGCGGGGATTGGACAAAAAACAAGCCGGCCCCACCGGGCCGGCCTGAGGCTTGCGTCAGGCGTTGCTGAGGGATTTTTGCGCGGCGCTGGACCGACTGTTCTCCAGCATCCGGCGGACCGGGACAATCAGCACGGCCAGCACGGCGGCGCAGATCAGCAATGCGATGGAGCAGCGGGCGAAGAGGTCCGGCAGCAGCGACAGCTGATCGGCCTTCACATGACCGCCGATCAGGCCCGCCGCCAGGTTACCCAGCGCGCTGGCGCAGAACCACAGCCCCATCATCTGGCCGCGCATTCTCTCCGGCGCCAGCAGAGTCATGGTCGCCAGCCCAATCGGGCTGAGGCACAGTTCACCGAGCGTCAGCATCAGGATGCTGCCCACCAGCCACAGCGGCGACACACCGGCCCCGCCGTTGCTCAGAACGTTCTGCGCCGCCAGCATCATCAGGCCAAAGCCCGCCGCTGCGCACAGGATGCCAATCACGAATTTGGTCATACTGCCCGGACGAACGTTTTTACGCGCCAGCGCAGGCCACGCCCAGCTGAATACCGGCGCGAGGAGAATGATAAACAAGGCGTTAATCGACTGGAACCAGACCGCCGGGATCTCAAAATCGCCGATCATCCGGTTGGTGTAGTCGTTAGCAAACAAGTTGAAGGAGGTCGGTTTCTGTTCAAACGCGGACCAGAAAAAGGCCGCCGAGACCAGCAAAATAAAGCATACCAGCAGGCGCGCCCGCTCTTTACGGTTGAGTCCGGCGAAGACGAACAGCCAGATGAAATAGAGCGCCACGGAGGCGGCAATTACATAGACCAGCACGCTGGCCACCGCCACCGGGTTAATCACGATCGTGCCCAGGCTGATAAGCGTGACCAGCACCGCCACTCCCAGTGCCAGCAGCCACGCTCCAACGCCATTCTTTTTCGCCACCGGGCTGTTCCAGGTGGAATCGAGGCCAACCTCCGCGTCATAGCGCTTCATCGACGGTACGGCAAAGACACGGAAAATGATCAGCGCCACCAGCATCCCGATCCCCCCGATGCCGAAGCCCCAGTGCCAGCCATGCGATTTGATAAGCCAGCCAGAGATCAATGGCGCGATAAACGAGCCGATGTTGATCCCCATGTAAAACAGCGAAAAACCACCGTCGCGGCGCGCGTCGCCCTTTTTATACAGGGTGCCGACCATCACCGAGATACAGGTTTTAAACAACCCGGAACCCAGGACGATAAACATCAGACCGATAAAGAACAGATCGTTGCCCAGCCATGCTGACAGAGCGATCGACAGGTGCCCCAGGGCGATCAGGATAGAGCCGTACCAGACGGCGCGTTGTTGGCCAAGCCAGTTATCCGCCAGCCAGCCGCCCGGCAGCGCGGCCAGATACATACTGCCGGCAAAAATCCCAACGATCGCCGAGGCGTTCTCTCGCGCCAGGCCCATGCCGCCGTCGTACACTGTCGCCGCCATAAACAGGATCAGTAAAGGACGGATGCCGTAAAACGAGAAGCGCTCCCACATTTCAGTGAAGAACAGGGAGCCCAGCGGATAAGGATGGCCGAAAAAGGTACGGCTTTCGTTTTTATTAACAGAGGAATGCATAAATTCTCCAGGTAAGGTGCGCCGCAGCGCAAGTTAACCGTATAAAGCAGGCTGACGATTTATAATTTGTTTGTATTAACATCAAACACGAGCATTTTTAACCATTTGATAACCACGCAATGGTTTTGTCCAGCCCCTTACCTTCCCTTTTTAGATGAAAAGTCGACAAACATCTAGTTTTACAGATTTAATGTTCGCAATAATGCAAACGACGTTGACTTTATATCATTACGCACAAAACGAAATTTTACCCATTGAAAACAAACAGTTAATAATTTATCGAGAGACATAAACCACCGGCGCAGAGGCGGTGTATAACGGCAGGAAAAGTAAGGGAAACAGACTGGATAGTGGAGAAATAGCGCTAAGCGAGAATATTGTCAGCAATCCAGGCGCTACATACCTGGAGAGCCTACCATACAGGAGGATTAACACGGCATGCCGGCTGCTACAGCCGGCGCCATTCTGCGCGCTATTTCACACGCTGCCCTGCGGCATCAATGACTGGCTCACCGTCCTCCTTCACGAATGCGCCTTTTTGCGGCGCCGTCAGGATCTCCAGCACCACCTCTGACGGGCGGCAGAGTCGGGTGCCCTGCGGCGTCGTTACGATCGGACGGTTAATCAGGATCGGATGCTGAAGCATAAAGTCGATTATCTGGTCGTCAGTAAACCGGTCTTCCGCCAGGCCCAGCGCGTCGTAGGGTTCGACGTTTTTCCGCAGCAGCGCGCGCACCGGGATCCCCATCGCGGCGAGCAGCTGGCGCAGCTCATCACCCGACGGCGGCGTCTCCAGATAATAGATAACGGTGGGCTCGGCGCCGCTGTTACGGATCAGCGCCAGCGTATTACGCGAGGTGCCGCAGTCAGGGTTATGGTAAATGGTGATGCTCATAGTACGTTCTCATGGCTGGTTGAAGGAGAGACGCAGCGCCAGCGCGGCCAGCGTCACGAGCAGTACCGGCAGGGTCATGATAATGCCGCAGCGAAAATAATACCCCCAACCGATGGTAATGTGCTTTTGCGCCAGCACGTGCAGCCAGAGCAGCGTGGCCAGGCTACCAATTGGCGTGATCTTGGGCCCCAGATCGCAGCCGATGACGTTGGCATAAATCATGGCTTCTTTGATCGTCCCTGTTGCCGCGCTGCCTTCAATCGACAGGGCGCCGACCAGTACGCTGGGCATATTATTCATTATTGAAGAGAGGAAGGCCGACAGGATACCGGTGCCCAGCGTCGCGGCCCAGAGCCCGCGCTCCGCCAGCATGTTCAGCACCGTGGTCAGATAATCCGTTAACCCGGCGTTTCGCAGACCATACACCACCAGATACATTCCCAGCGAGAAGATCACTATCTGCCACGGGGCGCCGCGCAGCACCTTGCCGGTGTTAATTACCCGCCCGCGCTTCGCGACAGCAAACAGGATCCCGGCGCCGAGCGCCGCGATGGCGCTGACCGGGATCCCCAGCGGTTCAAGGATGAAAAAGCCAGCCAGCAACAGCAGCAGCACGCACCAGCCGGTGCGGAACGTCGCTGGATCTTTTATCGCCGTGGCCGGCGCTTTCAGTAACGCCATATCCCAGGCCGGCGGGATATCCTTGCGAAAGAACAGGTGCAGCATCGCCAGGGTGGTGAGGATCGCCGCGAGATCGACCGGCACCATCACCGAAGCGTACTCCCTGAAGCCGATGGCAAAGAAATCTGCCGAAACGATATTCACCAGATTCGACACCACCAGCGGCAGGCTGGCGGTATCGGCAATAAATCCGGCGGCCATGACAAAGGCCAGCATCGTTCCCTTGCTGAACCCCAGCGCTCGCAGCATGGCAATCACGATTGGCGTGAGGATCAGCGCCGCCCCGTCGTTGGCAAACAGCGCTGCCACCGCCGCGCCGAGCAGGATAATCCAGGTGAACAGCAGTCGACCCCGGCCTCTTCCCCAGCGGGAAACGTGCAGCGCGGCCCATTCGACAAAGCCAGACTCATCAAGCAGCAGGCTGATAATGATAACGGCGA
>ENA-UERS01000448-UERS01000448.1-human-gut-metagenome-genome-assembly--contig:-NODE-448-length-18732-cov-5.651514_pt1 | contig 18732 bp, 18 predicted proteins | sample MGYA00242991_ERZ507992 | MGnify/ENA primary metagenome ERZ507992 (study PRJEB26167, sample SAMN06115535) | human gut metagenome | host: Homo sapiens | place: China:Chongqing | collected 2015-10-24...
GCAAGGCACTTCAATTCCGGCGGTGCAGACACCGAGCAGATCCGGGCGAAACTCCTTGACGAACTTGCAGACCTGACTGCATTCCGGCTCCATGCCGAGAAAGTTCTGGGTGAACTGTATGGCAACGCTCAAGCATATCGCCTCAGTCGCAAGTGCAGCTGCATTGTTCAACCATAAACCGCATATTTGCGACATACAATTCGATGTTGTTGCCAACGATTTGAATAATCGAATTGTAATAAAAACTCGGACTATACCGCCATCGAAGCGTACCTCGTTTATCAGCACGATGCGTTCACTGGAAAGCAACTTCTGGATGAACAGGGCAAGCCGAAGCTGCGGGATTCGTACCTGCTCGACACCCTTGAGTGCGGCGATTTCTCGTTTGCAACGGCCTGTCTGCTGGCAAACCGCAAGTATGGTAAGAACACCCAGCATGGTGATATTAAGAGCCATCAGTATATCATCAGCTTTGACCCCAGAGATGCAGCCGACAACGGCTTGACCATGGAAAAGGCACAGGCACTTGGCCTGAAATTCTGCGAAGAAAACTTCCCCGGTCATCCTGCCATCGTCTGCACTCACCCGGATGGGCACAACCATTCGGGAAACATCCATGTCCACATCGTGATCGGAAGCATCCGAACGCGAGAGGTGGAACGCAAGCCCTATATGCAAAAGCCCCGCGACTGGCGCGAGGGTATGAAGCACTCCAGCACAGCCCAGACCATGCGGCACCTCCGTGTCGAAGTCATGGAGCTGTGCGAGGGTGCCGGACTGTACCAGATCGACCTACTCAACGGCTCGAAGGAGCGTGTCAGTGAAGCCGAGTATTGGGCAAGACGGCGTGGGCAGCAGAAACTTGACCGTGAAAACGCAGCCCTCACCGCAGCCGGACAGTCGCCCAAGCAGAAGAAGTTTGAAACAGTAAAAGATACCCTGCGGAGACAGATTTCGTCTGTATTGTACCGCGCTACCAGCTTTGAGGATTTCTCTGACAAGCTCATGCAGCAGTACGGCATTGCCGTTAAGGAAAGCCGTGGGCAGCTCAGCTATCTGCCTGCTGGCAGAACCAAGTTTATCCGGGCGAAACATCTCGGTGACAAGTTCGATAAGGCGGCAGTGCTTGCCACGTTGCAGGCAAATGCCGAACGCAAACCCCAGGTTCAGTTCAAGCAGGATACCATCTGGAAATTGATCGACATCCAGTCGAGGATGACCGAGGGCAAGGGCATCGGCTACGAGCGTTGGGCGAAGAAGCACAACCTCAAAGCCATGGCACAGACCTTGATCCTCTTAGAAGAAAAGGGCTTGACCGACGAGGACGCCCTGAACCAGCGCATCGCTGAACTGGAAACCAAGTATCACGACGCACTGGCGGTGGTGAAAGACCTCGAAGGTCGCATGAAAACCAACAAAGAGCTGCGCTATCACGTCGCAGCCTACACCAACACCAAGAACATCGCACAACAGTTAAAAGCCGCAAAACGACCCGCAGCCTTTGAAGAACAGCACCGTGCAGAACTGACAGCATACCGGACGGCAGCAGCCTATCTCAAGGCAAACAACATCACGAAGCTGCCCAGTCCGAAAAAGCTGGAAGCCGAGTATGCGCAGCTGGCATCCGAAAAGGCAAAGTTCTACGAGCAGTACAAAGAAGCCAAGGAAGAACTGCTCAAACTGAAAACCGCAAAGCAGAATGTTGCGTCCTTTTTCCGGGAGGAAGAACAGGCGCAACAGGAGAGATAAAGGAGTGTGCGTATGATCAATCTGAAAATTGACCCGGAGTTCCAGTCCCAGATTCCTCCTCTGACCGATGATGAATTCAAGCAGCTTGAAGAAAACATCCTGAAAGAGGGCAAGCTGCTCTCTCCTTTGATCGTTTGGGGTAACACCCTTGTTGATGGTCACAACCGTTATGCAATCCTCCAAAAGCACCCAGAGATTTATTTCTCCACCATGCCGCTCCGATTTGAGAACCGCGAAGAAGCCATTGCGTGGATTTGCCGGAATCAGTTGGGACGGCGAAACCTGAGTCCCGAACAGAAACGCTATTTGCTTGGGAAGCAGTACGAAGCCGAGAAGAAGGCTGCAAAAATCTTTCGGGGCAATCAGTACACTTTAGCAAAGAAAAGTGGTGGTGATCACGGTGATAACCACCACTCCGGGAAGAAAACCTGCGACCGGATCGCAGAGGAAAACGGTGTCAGCCGTGCCTCCGTTCTTCGTGCCAGCCACTATACACGAGGCATCGACATTGCGGACAACCTCTCTCCCGGCATCAAGCAGAAAGTCTTTTCCGGTGAAGTGAAGTTCACCAACGAAGAAATGTCCAAGCTTGTGCAGGCAAGTGTCGAGCATCGTTCAGATGTCCTTGCTCAAATCCTGCATCCAGAGGCATTGGAAGTGTTGGAATCTGCCAGCGCTGAATTTGAGCCTGAAAAAGCGGAACCCGTTCCCATGCCCACGCCACAAACAGAAGAATTCCGGTGCTATCATGTGCCGGACGAGTTTATGAAGGTTTACAAATCTTTAAGCCGTGCGACCGAAATGATGAAAAACTCATGGAAGAAAACGCTCAAAAACAATCCCAGCTATTTCACTGACCCGGAAAAGCAGAAGGTTCTCCGCTTCGCAATGCAGCGACCTGCTAACTACCTGACTGAAATCGAAACCTATCTGGAAAAGGCTCTTGCAGAAGCCCTTGAAGAAGAAAAGACCGCATAACGACAGGCACTTGTAAGCCATCAACGAGCCACCAGCCGCAAGTGCAGGGCGGAAAGCATCCGCGCCCTTGCGCCTGATAAAAAATGGAACTTTGATTTTCTTGCCCGGCTTTGCTGCGGTGGGACGATCAAAGGAGCGTGCGTTTGAACAAAAAGGAAAAGTCCACAAACACTTCCCCCTATCCCGATGAAGCCATCGAACGTCTGGCACGGGCATTCTACCCGGCCATCCTTGCCTGCTGGAACAGCGAGGAAGGTCAACGGGAGTTTGCCGCGTGGCAGGCGGAACAGGCTCATATTGCAACCAAAGAAAAACAGAGCGTTCCCGACGGGGAACGCCCTGTTGTACATATCGCTATCGTATGTGGATTTTTCAGGGTGCGTCCTATTCAGGGGCGCACCCTGTTTTTTTGTTTTGCCTTGTTTCGCAGTTCTTTTTTCGTTGCCCACAGGCTGTAAGCGCAGGCGATCACCTCGGACACCCAGAACGCAAACCACGCTTTTTCGATGCCCATAGTGCGGATCAGCAGCCACAGGCAGGGCACCAGCACCACCAGTTGCCGCAAGGCAGCGCCGATCATATTGACCACGCCGTTGCCAAGACCGGAGGCAAAGTAGCCGCACAGAATAGTTGTGACCGCAAACAGGAAGGTCACCGATATGATGCGCAGAGCGGGCACACCGAAAGCCAGCATCTCGTCACTGGCAGAGAACAGCCCCAGCAGCTGCGCCGGGAACAGCAGAAACACCGCCGTGCCGCACAGGGCAAACACCACGCCGGTGGGCAGCAGCACCTTCCATGCCTGTTTTACCCGGTGGGACTGCCCACTGCCGTAGTTGAAGCCTACCACCGGGATGGCTGCCTGTCCCAGACCATTTACCGGCATCATCAGGAAGTTTTGCAGCTTATAGTAGATGCCGAAGAACGCCACTGCCGTAGAGGACACCCCCAGCAGAATGCCGTTGACTGCAAAGGTCATGACGCTGCCGATGGCCTGCATCACGATGGTGGGCAGAGCCACCCGGTAGATATCGGCCACATCCTGCCACAGAAAGCGGTAGCCCTTCAGCCGGACGTGAATGACCGGATTTTTGACCCGGTTGAACCACAGCGCCGCCGCTGCGCCGATGAGCTGCCCGATGACGGTGGCAATGGCCGCGCCCCGGATGCCCATGGCCGGGCAGCCCAGCAGACCGAAGATCATGATGGGGTCAAGGATGATGTTCACCACGGCACCGATGATGAGGGAAACCATAGACAACACCGTGTCACCCACAGCCTGCAAGAGCCGCTGCCCGTAGGTCTGCAAAAAGATGCCCCAGCAGAACACAAGGTTCACCGAGAGGTATTCCCGGCAGAGCTGCTGCAATTCGGGATCGTTGGTCAAGGCGGCAGCGATCTGGTTCGAGAACAGCAGCCCTATCAGCGTAAACACCAGCGAGGTACCCAGCATCAGAAACAGCCCGGTGGTGGCGGCACGGCAGGCTTCCTCCGGCTTTTTCTGCCCCAGCTTCCGGGAGAGCAGGGCATTCAATCCCACGGCGGTGCCCACGCCAATGGCGATCATCAAAAACTGGATGGCATACACCAGAGAAGCGGCGGTCAGGGCCGTTTCCGACAGGCGTGCCACAAAAATGCTGTCCACAATGTTGTACAGCGACTGAATCAGCAGCGACAGCATCAGCGGCACCGCCATAGTGTAGAGCAGCGGGCGGATAGGCATTTCTGCCAGTTTGTTTTTTGGGTTCATAAGTTCTCCTTTTTCGGGCAAACAAAAAAGCGTGAGATCGTTGAGGAGTAGCAATTCCTCAGGATTTCACGCTTTGTCAGCCGGCTTTTTGTATTCTTAACGGAATGTATTATACCGGGCTTTTTTCAAAATTGCAAGAAGAATTTTGAAGAAATCACAGCAGTGCGCTTTCCAGATCGCTCAGCATTTCGCTCAGTGCCTGAATACCGCCCTCTGCGGTGTACCAGACGTTCGGGTGTGCCAGATAAACGACGTGGCCGTTCTTGTAGGCATCCGTGCTTTCCACCAGCTCGTTTTCCAGGATCTCCTGCGCCATCTGTGCGCCATCGGTGCCAATGGCTGCATCACGGTCCATTGCGAAGATGTAGTCGGGGTTCTTGTCCACAATGAACTCGAAGGAAGCCTCGTTGCCGTGGGTCGAGGTGTCGATATTGGCATCTACGCCGATGTTCTCAAAGCCGATCTCCTTGCCGATGATGGAGCAGCGGCCATCGTTGCCCAGAACATTGAAGCTGCCGCTGGTGGTCATGCCGACAATGGCAGTCTTGCCCTCCGCAAAGGCTTTCAGTGCGTCAATGCGGCTGTCAAAGTCTGCCATCAGTGCTTCCACATGATCTTCCAGACCAAAGACCGAGGCGATGGTCAGCGCATTTTCACGGGTGCTTTCCACAACGCCCTTTTCCGTGTCGGTAGCAAGGAAAACAACGGGTGCGATCTCGCACAGGGCATCATAGGACTTGGACAGGCGGCCGCCGATAAAGATGATGTCCGGCTCACAGGCCATGACAGCTTCCATATCGGCTTCCTTGATGTTGCCAAGGTTCGCAATGCTGTCATTGGTAACATAGCTCTGAAGATAATCCAGAGAGGTGGAGGCCGTGCCGACCACACGGTCGCCAACGCCCAGTTCATCCAGAATGTCCAGCGAAGCAAGGTCGAGGATGGCGATGCGCTGCGGGTCAAAGGGCACTTCCACATCCACCAATTCCTTTGCACCGTTGAGCGCCTTGATGGTCACGGATTCCGGCACCACTTCCGAGGAGGCTGCGGCTTCGCTGGATGCAGCCACAGAACTTGCCGTGGAGGAGGAAGCACCGCAGGCGGTAAGAACACCCGCTGCACCCACAGCGGCCATAACAGTCAAAAACGAACGACGAGAAATTTTCTTCATAAGAATGCTCCTTTTAAAAAGTACTGAAATCAATAATATATCGACAAAGGCTTGCCTTCGATCTGCATGATCTCGAAGTCCACCTTATAGATATCGGACAGGTTTTCTTTGGTGATCACTTCCTGCACCGTGCCGAACTTTGCAACTTTTCCATCCACGAAAGCGCAGATGTAGTCGGAATAAAACGCAGCATAGTTAATCTCGTGCAGAACAAGGATCACCGTTTTGCCCAACTCATCGCACAAGCGGCGGACGATGCGCATGAGGTTGGTTGCATGGTAAATATCCAGATTGTTGGTCGGTTCATCCAGCAGGATATATTCCGTATCCTGCGCAATGACCATGGCAATATAGGCACGCTGCCGCTGACCGCCGGACAGTTCATCAATGAATTGTTCCTCAAAATCGCCCAGCTCCATGTAGGCGATAGCACGGTCAATGATCTCGTTGTCCTCTTGGGTCAGCCGCCCACCGGAGTACGGAAAGCGGCCAAATGCAACCAGTTCCCGAACGGTCAGCTTCATCTGAACATTGTTAGATTGGGTCAGGATGGCAAGCCGTTTGCTCAGCTCCCGGCTTTTCCATTGTGTGATCTCCGTCCCCTCAAAATCCACAAGACCGCTGTCCCGTGCGATCAGGCGGGACAGCATTCCCATCACGGTGGATTTTCCCGCACCGTTGGGGCCGATGAGGGAAAGGACTTTGCCTTTCGGAATCTCAAAACTCACGCCATCGACAACGGCTTTGCCATCGTAGCGTTTGGTGATCTCTTTTACAAACATGGTGTTATGCCTTTCTCTGGGTGAGCAGCAGATACAGGAAATACACGCCGCCGCCCACGGTGATGAACACACTGACCGGAACTGAGTAAACGAACACCCGTTCCACCAGAAGCTGTCCGCCGATCAGAACGGCCATGCCGAACAGAACAGAGCCGGTGATGAGCTGGCTGTGCCGGTAGGTGCGCAGGAATTGCCGGGAAAGGTTGGCAATGATAAGCCCCAGAAATGCCAGCGGCCCGACCATGGCGGTGGCTGTTGCAATGTACAGTGTGACCCCCAGCAGCAGGCGGCGGATGCAGCGGTCATAGTCCACGCCCAGATTGATGGCCTGATCTTTGCCCAGTGTCAGAACGTCCAGCAGCGCAAGCTCTTTCCGAAAGGCAAAGGCAACCAGCGCCAGAACCGCAACGGACAGCACCAGAATCGCTGAATTGACATTGGAAAAGCTGGCGACCAGATCGGTCAGCAGCGTATCGTATTCGTTGGGGTCCATCACACGGGTCAAGGTCGTCTGGATGCTGGAAAAGAACGAGGTCAGCACTGTACCGATGAGCAGGACGTACAGCACATTGTGGTTCGTTCTCCGGAACAGATCGCTGTAGATCACGGTGGCAACAGCGCCCATGATGGCAAGGTCTACCGCAAAGGCAGCGTTGGCGTTGACTGCCAGAAAGCTGCCCGAACCTGCCACAAAGAACACCGCCGTGTGGATCAGCGAATAAAGTTGATCCATCCCCAGCAGGCAGGGCGTGACGATGGTGTTGTTAATGATGGACTGGAACACGATGGATGCGCTTCCAATGGCAAAGGCCGTGATGAGCATGGCGATCAGCTTGGGCGTGCGGATGCGCATGGCGTAGGCAAATAATTTAGGGTTTTCAAAGCGGACCCCCACTGTCATATAGCCCACGCAGACCAGCAGAACAAGAAGCAGAAGGATCAGCAGGCGCAGATGATTTTTGTGCGTTTTCATGCTGCACCTCCGGTTTTCTTAGCAGCCTTGCCCAGCCGGACTGCCTTGCGCCCATGCCGAAGCCGATACAGCAGCAGACCAACAAACAGGATACTGCCGATGATGCCAACGATCAGCTCAATGGGCAGTTCGTAGGGATAGATCACAATGCGCCCGATCATATCGCAGACCAGCACGAACACTGCGCCAAACAGAGCGGTATCCACCAGCGTTCCTCGAATTTGGTCCCCCTTGAACATTGCTACGATATTGGGCACGATGAGGCCGATGTAGGAGATCGAGCCGACCACGACAACAACGGATGCCGTGATCATGGCAGCAATGGTCAGACCCATAAACAACACCAGATCATACGGAACGCCGAGGTTCTGAGAAAAATCTTTTCCCATGCCCACGATATTGAAGTGGTTGGCAAATACAAATGCCAGAATCACCAGCGGTACCGTCAGCCAGACAAGCTCATACCGCCCACGAATGACGGTGGAAAAATGACCGACCAGCCAGCTGGAAAGAGCCTGTGTCATTTCATATTTGTAGGCAAGATAATTGGTAACGCCCATTACGATGTTGGAGAACATGATGCCGACCAGCGGGACCATGACAACATCCTTGAACTGGATGCGCTGGATGAACCAGACAAAGATCCATGTGCCCAGAACAGCACAAACGAAGGAAAAGGCAGCACGTCCCCACAGGGTAGAACCCGGTGCAAACAGCAACGCCAGCAGAATGCCAAACTGCGCAGAAGAGATCGTTGCGCCTGTGGTGGGCGAAACAAACTTGTTCATGCAGAGCTGCTGCATGATAAGCCCTGCCACGCTCATGCCAATGCCGGTGCAAAGGATGGCAAGCAGACGCGGCAGGCGGGAGATCAGAAAGACCTCCCACGTTTTCACGCTGCCTGTAAGCAGATCCAAAAGCCGGATGTCCAACACCCCGACAAACAGAGAACCGACCGAAAGAATCAGCAGTAAAATGCCAAGAAAAATAGTGGAACGACCATTACGAATGAGAAGCCCTCCTTTGAATTAGCCAAAGCTAACTTTATCGAAATAAAAAAAGAGAACGCCGGTGTGTGAAGAAACTGGTCTTACGTGTTCACACACAGCGCGTTCTGCTGGAGAGATTATATCATAGGGCATCGATGGGTTTCAAGTGGCAAACTCTCACGAAGGTTTTACGCAGCAAACCACCCTGCTTTGTTGATTCCTACAAAGTTGCTCCGATTTATATACGCACCAAAAAGTATAGGATTGGCTTTTAAAATATACGATAAAAAACGCAAAAAATAAATGCAAAGGCGATTCTTCGCAAAAAGAGCCCTTGCATTTATTGGGTAAAATCACCACGCAGCTTCAGTTCAGAACGCTCAGCAGCCGTCTGCTTGCCTCCTGCTGCGGTTCCCCGAATACCACCGCCAGCTCCTCCTGCAGGACACGCTCTACCATCTGGTAAAAGTAGGCGTCCATGGCGTTGATCTTTCGCCCGCGGTTCTGCTGCTGGGTCTGCTTTTGCCCCAGCTCCTTGAACAGGGTCAGGTACTGGTAAAAATCGTTGGTGTGGAGCAGCGCCTGATAGTGTTCTGCCAGCGCTGTCTGTACCCCCGCCGGGATAGGCAGCTTCTCCGCTTTGATGCGTGCAAGGTCGGCTTCTGCCTGCTGTGCCGTGGTCACCGGGCGCAGCGCCGCTTCCTTTTCCGTGGGGATATAGCTGCGGTCGTGGGAATCCGAAAAATAAGGCCGGAGGGTGTAATACTCTCTGGCGGACTCATCGCAAAAGCGCCGCAGCCCGACCCCTTCCACCTCGTGCACTCCCAGATTTCCGTAGACCACCAGCGCTCCCGCTTGAAACCGTGACATGGTATTTCCTCTTTCCCTTGTATGGAAAGGCTGCAAAAACAGACCTTCCAGCGTACTTTTGCTCTCCATTATATTGTATCACGACTGGGCGGCGGGCTTCAAAGGGCATCTTTCACAAAGTTTTCCTCGTGCAATCTGCGCAGAATGCCCAGTACAATTCTTGTGCAAAACTGCCTTTGCAAATTTCAGACAGGCAGGCTATAATGATTCCGTACAACGAGTAGCACTCATGCGTAAAACCGGTTGCATGAGGGCTGCCCGTTGTTTTTTGTCCTCAAAATGGAAAGGTAAGGTGAATCCCATGGAAAGTTCCAATCAATTTCTCGGCACGGAGCGCATCTGCAAGCTGATGCAGAAGTATGCGATCCCGTGCATTATTTCGCTGCTGGTGGGCGCACTGTATAACATCGTGGACCAGATCTTCATTGCAAACGCCAGCTATCTTGGCTCTTATGGCAACGCCGCCAATACGGTCGTTTTCCCCCTGACGGTGGTAGCGCTGGCAATCGCAGTCATGATCGGTGATGGCTGCTGCGCCTTCGTCAGCATCAGCCTTGGGCAGAACGAAGTCCCCAAGGCAAAGCGGAGCGTCGGCAATGCGGTGGTAATGTGTCTGGTCAGCAGCATTGTGCTGGCCGCGCTCTATCTGATTTTTGCGGACACCATTCTTGCCATGTTCGGCGGAACGGTCAACGCCGAGACCTACCACCACTCGCAGGAATATTTCTTCTATATCACGCTGGGCGTGCCCTTTTATATGTTCGGGCAGGCTATGAACCCCATCATCCGCGCGGATGGCAACCCCCAGTTTGCCATGGTGTCCACCCTTGCGGGTGCGGTGCTGAACATCATTCTGGACCCTGTTTTTATTTTCGGCTTCCGCTGGGGCATGATGGGCGCAGCGGTGGCTACCGTCATCGGTCAGCTGGTCACGGCAGCGCTGGCAGTGTGGTATCTGCTGCACATGAAGATCATTCGCCCTGAAAAGGGCGACTACCGGCTGAAAGGCTCCATCTGCGGCCGCACCCTGACCCTTGGCATGACCAGCTTTCTGTCTCAGATCAGCCTTGTGGCGGCAATGGCAGCCATCAACAACATGATCCGCAAATACGGCGCACTGGATGCCGTGTTCGGGCAGGAGCAGTACGCCCAGATCCCCATGGCGGTGGTGGGCATCGTGATGAAGTTCTTCCAGATCGTCATCTCCATCGTGGTGGGCATGGCGGCTGGCTGCATCCCCGTGGTGGGCTTCAACATGGGCGCCAAAAAGCCCACCCGTGTGAAGGAGCTTTTCACGAAACTGCTGCTGGCAGAAGCCACCGTGGGTGCCGTTGCACTGGTGCTGGTGGAGCTGCTTCCCCGGCAGCTCATCGCCCTGTTCGGTGCCGCCAACGAGAGCGTTTACTACACCGATTTTGCCGTGAAGTCCTTCCGCATCTACCTGTGCATGATCATTCTGGCCTGTGTCAACAAGGCCTGCTTTATCTTTTTGCAAGCCATGGGCAAGGCAGCGGAATCCACCGCCCTGTCCATGGTGCGTGAGGTGGTGTTCGGCGTGGGCTTTGCCCTGCTGCTGCCCCGGTTCTTCGGGCTGGACGGTGTGCTGTACTCCATGCCCCTGTCGGATATCCTCACCTTCCTGATTGCAGGCTATCTGATCTGCAAAACCTACCGTGAACTGAGCACGAAAGGAGAAGTCTAATGGAAAAACGCATCATCACCATCAGCCGCGAGTTTGGCAGCGGCGGCAGAACCATCGGCAAACTGGTAGCAGAGCATCTGGGCATCTCATGCTACGACGCCGAACTGATCCAGAAACTGGCTGCCGAAAGCGGCTTTGACGAAACCTACATCAAGGAGGCCGGAGAATACACCCCCGGCGGTTTCCTTGCTTCTGCCTTCACCAACCGCAGCTTCGGCCCCACCAACGAGGACCTGCTTTGGAAGCTGCAATACCAGATTATCCGGGAACTGGCAGAAAAAGAGCCCTGCGTCATCGTGGGGCGCTGCGCCGACTTCATCCTGCAGGACCGCACCGACTGCCTGAAGGTGTTCATCCACGCGGACATGAAGTTCCGGGCTGACCGCATCGTGCGGGTCTACGGCGAGCGGGAGAAATCGCCCGAAGCCCGGCTGAAGGAAAAAGACAAGCGCCGCGCCGCCTACTACCGCTTCTACACCGATATGAAGTGGGGCGATGCCGCCAACTATCATATTGCGCTGGACAGCGGGGTCATCGGCATTGAAAAATGTGCAGAGATCATTGAAAGCCTTTGATAAGCTGTAACTTCCGGCACAGCCCCTGAGCCAATAGCGCAAAACGCCGCCCATCTGCGTTCCGTTACGCAGGTGAGCGGCAGTTTTTGTCAAGGGCGGTTTTATGGGAAAATCAATCTTCTAATCCGTGGCTCCCAGTCACATTCCTCAAATATTCCTCCGGGTCTCCGTTCAGAATCAAATCCGCATAGCCCAGTGGGTCATTGTAAATAAGGTAATCCAGCTCCGTCTGCTGCGCCATGGTAACATCCAACGCATCCTCGACCCTGGTGCAGTCAATGGAGATCATTCTCCCATCCCGGAGCAGCAGCTCCACGCAGCCGGTGTCCATGTTGTATTTGCAGGCTCTTTCATCGTACTTCATACTCGTGTCCTTTCTGCCTTACGGCACCTTTACAGTTGTGACTTTCGTTACACGTTTTTTCTGATAAGGTTTTGGACACACCGCCGTCAGGGAAGAGCCGGAATTTTCATTTCCGAAGAAAACAAAAAATCCGAACCCTTCTCCTATCGAGAAAAGGTTCGGATTTTCATGGTTTGGTGCGATGGAAGGGACTCGAACCCCCGGCCTACTGATTCGTAGGAACCGAATAGCACATTTTGTCCATTTCATCATTCAACGTCAAATCGTCGTTTTGATCGAATCACAGTTATTTTTCCGTTGTTATTCTGTTGCATCCTTTGCATTGCTTGCACGCCTTTGCACCTGTTATCCATCCTTGCGATGTGCAGAAAATGTGCAAAAGTGTGCAGAGCCAAAATCAGCCCGGCAAAACAGGCTGTTTCGCACAGCCCCAAAAGCTGGATTTCAACGGTATTTATTGTGCAAAATCTTCCAGTTTTATCCAAACAACAATCTTACATGACACATCGGTTCTATGGCAGGGTTTAGGACATCCGAACAGACACCGTTTGATATAGAAATGAGGTTCACCATGAATAAATTGCTTACCTGCCGCTATAACATGGACACCAACCAAGTGGAAGCCCGGTTTGAGGATGGCACCACTCTTGCCATCGACTGCATCGCCGTGGAGGACGAATACGGCAACATCCCGGCACAGCGGGCAGAGCTGGACTGGCTGCTCTACAATAAGCCCTTGGAGTACGCTCAGCTTGTGCTGGGTGGAAGGATGGAACGTTATCTGTCGCTTGGCTGTGACCACGGCAGACTGGAAGATTAAGCCCCTATAAAGAACACGATGCCCACCGACCTATGGTTTTCGCCATAAGCTGGTGGGCATCTGTTGTTCTGGTTTATAATTCACTGATGGTTGCAGTAATGGGCTGCATGAGGATTCGCCTGACCGGGTTATATACTGCCAGCACCACAGCCGCCAGCACGACTACGACAATCACGGCAAGACAGCCCCACGGCACCTGCCACGCTGCACCGAAATAATGGGTGATGAGCAGGATATACAGCTTCCGATTCAGCACAAGACCCAGCGCAATGCCCACCACAAGACCGGACACCGCATAGGTGCCAGCTTCGGCAGAGATCATGCGTTTCAGCTGTGCATCATCCATCCCGATGGCACGCAGGATGCCATACTGCTTCATTCGTGCCGACACGCTCATGGAAATGCTGTTGATGATGTTCAGAATGGTGATTCCTGCAATCACGATGAGAAACGCATAGACCACCAGATGGAACGCCCAGTAGGTGCTTTGTATCATCCGATTTCCTTCGATTCGGTTGGAAAAAACAACCTGCTTGTTTAACGTGTCGCTCAGCAGGGTGTGTATTTGTGCAATGGCTGCGTCTGCTGTGGTATCTTTTAGTTGAATATCGATCACCGCATAGCGGTTTTGCCCGGTCAGCTGATGGAAGGTTTCTTCGGTGCAGATAACAATCGGGGAATCGGTACTGCTGAACGGGCTGTCGTTCAATACACCCACGACTGTGAGCTTTGCATCCTCCAGCTGAATGGTATCACCCACGGTCAGGGAGTTGCTTTTGTCGAATACCGTCAGCACAGGGTATGTGCCATCCTCTGGCTCCTGCGGAAGGGTTCCGCTGATCAGGTCTTTTTTCGCCCAGCCAAACTGTATAGTATCGTATGAAATCAGGTCGATGGACCCCTGTTTTCCCTGATATTCCGCCGGGAGCGGGCAATACATCCGCCCGAATGCGTGTTTGACTTCCGGCAGAGCATCCAGCTGCTCCACCAGCACCGGGTCAAGGACATTTTGCCCGGATGTTTCAGCCACCGATAAGTCCGGTGTGTAGGGTTGCAACGGATTCAGCGCAAATCCAACCCATCGAAGCAAAACCGAAAAGCTCAAAAACAGGAGAATGCTCAACGCAAAGGAACCTGTCATCAGAAGCAAGTTCTTTTTGGACGAGGTTGCATGGCTCACGCCCAAAGAAAGCTCTGCACGACTTCCAAACAACCGAGCATGACACGGAGAATCCGCTGCATTTTCCACCGCATTCCCGGTTGCTGCTGTGATTGGAGAAGCTTTTGCCGCCCGCCGTGCCGGAGAAGATGCCGCGAACCAAACCGTGACTAGTCCCAATACCATTCCGCAAACAATGCCGACCGGGCTTATTCCGAACACCGGCAAAGAGCTGAATTCATCGCCAATAAATCCACGCAGAAAGGAACACAATCCCCATGTGGAAACGATTCCCAGCACACACCCTGCTGGAACAGCAGTTTTACACCAGAAAAGAGCTTCCAGCCGGACAAGCGTCCGAACCTGATTTTTTCCTGCCCCAAGACAACGCAGCATTCCATAATAGCTGGTACGCTGCGCTACATTGCTGTTGATGCTGCCTGTGATCATAAAAATTCCGGCAAGGACGACCATGCCAGCCAACACAGCCGCTACCGCATATAAGCCTATAATATAATCGTTGTTGCTGCTTGCGTTCAACGCCATCAGGTAAGTATTTTCGGAGATTTTTTCTTCTGAAATGCCGTACTCTTTTTCGACATTTTCAATGGACTGCCGCAAATTGGTGCGTGGCTTGAACCGGATGAAATACTGTGTTTCAAAGGATTCTTCTACCTGTGCGGCAATCTGAGAAAATGTACTGCGGTTCATCACCAGCACAACAGCATCATACTGGTTCGCATCGGAGGTATCCTCATTGAAACCTGCGACAGTAAGCGAAATGGTCTGTCCATCCGGGAGCGTCAGCGGAATCGCTGTACCGACCGTAACATCCAGCCAATCCCGGATGTTTGCTGTCACGAGCACTTCGCCATCCGCCGGGGCAGTGCTACATTGCATTCCCGGAAAGATTTGAAGGATTGCGTCATCTGCTCCTACCAGTGCGGCACGTTTATCTCCGGCAAAGTAGTTTTCCGTAAGGGAAGCGTTGATGTCGCTATACGCCGAAAATGCAGCAACATCCTCCTGTGCGGCAAGCTCTGCGGCTGTTTCAGGGGAGATGTCCTTTACCATGATATGCCAGTTTCCGTTTTTGTTCAGCTGGTTTGAGGTTTCCATTCGAATCGCCATATCTGCCATACTGAACACCGCCGTGACCAGAAACACCGCAAGGACGATGCACAAAATCGTCATGCGGTTCTGCCGTCTGCGTACCTTGGCAGAAATCGGGATCAGGCTCAGATAGCTTTTCATTTCTGTGCTGCTCATTCCCGGCACCTCCCAAAATCGGTCAGGCAGCCGTCCGATACCTGCAACACCCGGTCTGCCGTCTGTGCAATGCTGCGGTTGTGGGTGATCATCAGGATGGTCTGCTCGTATTTCCGGGATGTTTCTTTTAGCAGGGCAATGACCTCGCTGGTGTTCTGGGTGTCCAGATTGCCGGTCGGCTCATCCGCCAAAATCAGTGAAGGGCGGGTCATCAGGGCGCGGCCAATGGCTACCCGTTGCTGCTGCCCACCGGAAAGCTGGCTTGGCAGATGCTTCCGACGGTCTTTCAGATTCAGCACGGTCAGCAGTTCTTCCAGATATGCCCTGTCCGGCTTTTGGTAGTCCAGCAGCACCGGGAACAGGATGTTCTGTTCTACGGTCAGTTCCGGGATGAGGTTGAATGCCTGAAAGATAAAACCGATATTGCGGCGGCGGAAGATCGTCAGCTCCCGGTCTTTCATGGCAAAAACATCCTTGCCATCAATCAGCACCTTGCCGGAAGTCGGCGTATCCAGTCCGCCAATCAGATTGAGCAGGGTGCTTTTGCCGGAGCCGGATTCGCCAACGACCGCCACATATTCGCCTTTCGGCACGGAAAAGCTGACATCTTTCAGCGCATGGACAGCAGTTTCTCCGCTGCCGTAGGTCTTACAGAGGTGGTTGACTTCTAAAAGTTCCATAGTGTATCCCTCACTTTGCAGGTTCCTTCGATTCAGACGGATTTTCTCTGTCTGTGCAGAAAAGGATAACACGTCAACCTTACTGCAAGCCTACACCCAGCCTACAATTTTGTAGGAATCGGAAAATTCAGAGTAAAGGTCGTGCCCTTTCCCAGCTCGCTGTCTACTTCAATGGTTCCGTGATGGGCTTCCACAATGGCTTTTGCCAGCGGCAGGCCCAGCCCGATGCCCTGTGTATCCTGTGAGAAGCGGCTGCGATAAAACCGCTTGAAGATATGGTATAGATCCTCCGGGTGGATGCCGCTGCCGTTGTCGCGTACTTTGATTTGAACCATGGACGGCAGTGCATTCCACTCTACCTGAATCGTATCTCCGCTCTTTGTGTGGTCAAGGGCATTCTTTACAAGATTGTCCACGGCTTCCTGCATCCAGTCACGGTCGCACCAAAGTGTAACCACCTCTGAGCCGGACAGAACGAGCTTTTTCTGTTCCTGTTCTGCACGATAGTTATACTGCCGCGCAATGTCCTGCACCATTTCAGCAACATTTTCGTTTTTCTTCTCCAAGACGACCGAACCGGCATCCAGCCGGGTGATTTTGAGCAGATTCTGCACCAGCGTTTCGATGCGGTCCAACTCCTGTTCGGACAGGTCTGCAAACTCTTTGACCTCCGACGGCGAAACAGCTTCGTCCTGAAGCAGACCGTTGTAGATATTCAACGCTGCCAGCGGTGTTTTGAGCTGGTGCGAAATATCTGCAATGGTATTTTTCAAAAAACGCTTCTCCCGCTGCTCGTTGTCTGCGTGTGCGCTCAGAACTGCCGCCAATGCATTAACGGAGTGAAACAGACGGTAAAGTTCTCCCTCCCGGTCGCAGTCCAGTCGTGCATCCGGGTTGCCATCCAGACAGCTTTGGATTTGCTGGACTGCCTGTTCCAGAAGCGCGCTCTGCCTTTGGAAATAGCGAAAAAGCACGCCCCAGAGACAGCCGCCCAGAAGCAGAAAAACAAACAGTAACCCGAAAGAAAATACATGCGTCGTATGCCATACGATGCTCTGCGTGAGAGCCAATGCCACCGTCCAGACCGCCAGCACGGCTTGGAACAAATTTCGAATCTCCCGGTTTGCGAATACTTTCATACGGCACCTTTACCCATTCCATTTATAGCCCATGCCGCGGACAGTCAGCAACATCTGCGGTTTGCCGGGGTCGTCCTCGATCTTCATCCGCAGCCGCCGGATGTACACTGTTAAGGCACTGCTGTCAATGTAATCCCCATCGCAGTCCCACAGTGCATCCAGAATTTGTTCCTTGGATAGCACGGCATTCAGATGCTGCATAAAGAAGCAGAGCAGCTTGTACTCTGCGCCGGTCAGTTCCAGCAAGATTCCGTTTTTGTATGCCTGCCCCTGCAACAGCCGGACGGTGATGCTGCCCGATTCCAGTACGGGTTCTCCTGCGCTGGACGCATTTGCACGGCGAAGCAGTGCATTGACCCGCGACAACAGGACACCCAGCTTGAACGGCTTGGTCAGGTAATCATCCCCGCCCAGATCCAGCCCCATGATGATGTTCATTTCCTCATCCGAAGCGGTCAGGAACAAAATCGGCACATTGGATGTGCGCCGCACCTTCTGGCAGAAATCGAAGCCAGAGCCATCCGGCAGGGAAACATCCAGCACCAGCAGGTCATATTTTCCGTCTGACCACAGCACCTCGGCTTCTGCCAGCGTCCGGGCGGTATCCAGTGCAAAGCCCTGCTTCCTGAATGCAAAGGTCAGCCCACTGACCAGGCTCAAATCATCTTCCAAAAGGAACAGTTTTCTCATGATTCCCTCTCTTTTCTGCGTTTTGTGTGTCCTACAGGTTCAAAAGCATTATAAGTTTTTTCTGCGAACATTACAATGCGCGAAACGGAAATTGTTTCTTGCCGTGTGTTAAATGTAAGTCCTACTATCACCGCTTTACTGCGTAAAGTACATTGCAAGGTGATTTTTTGGTGCGCCTGAAGGGATTCGAACCCCCGGCACCTGGCGTCGGAGAACTACGACAGGGTGGTATAGACTGACGATGAAACGTGAACTTTATTGGTTCTGCACATTTGCCGCCAAAACAGGAAAAAGCCTGTTGTCGGTTATCACAACAGGCTTTTCCGGTATTTCGTGGTGTCGTTGCACAGTAGTGGTCAAATGGTGGTCAATTTTTCAAACAGATGGAAAAGGATTATTACCTCTTAGTCTCACCATAAGCTCTTTTCATAGCTGCTTTTGATACAACCCACTGCTTTCCGAACTTACAAACATCTACGCCGTTCACAAGTTTTCCGTAAGAGACGGCTTTTCGCAAAGTGCTTTCACTCAGCCCCCACAATTCGCTTGCATCCCCGAAAGACATCAATCCATCAAAAGGTGTATTGACCTGCTCACCATGCTCCCATAATTCATCACAGGACAAGTCCAATTCATCGCCCCAGATAATGCCGTAGCCGCCGACATCAACGCTGACACAGGCAAACTCTTCGGGGTGCTCTTTCAGATAGGTGAACGCAGGAATTTTTTCAAACAGAGGCTTTATGTCATATAATTTTACAATGCCCTCACTAAATCCAACGCTCAGTTTATAATTAGGGAGAGGTGATACACTTTTAACCTTATGGAACATAGAAGAAACCTCCTTACTCCAGTGGCGGAATTTTCTTAAACTCTTGCGTTTCCCAGATTTCCTGCAAAGTATCCTTATGCAACGCAATCCATTCGCGCACCATAGCCAGCGCTTTCGGAGGGAGATAGCCTTCAAGAACTTCACCTGTCATGTAGTCAATGGCTGCAACATCATCGTTATAGATGGCGTGAATATGCGGCGGATTGTGTTCACTCTGCAGGAAATACATACGAATGATAA
>ENA-UERS01000462-UERS01000462.1-human-gut-metagenome-genome-assembly--contig:-NODE-462-length-18286-cov-3.285848_pt1 | contig 18286 bp, 19 predicted proteins | sample MGYA00242991_ERZ507992 | MGnify/ENA primary metagenome ERZ507992 (study PRJEB26167, sample SAMN06115535) | human gut metagenome | host: Homo sapiens | place: China:Chongqing | collected 2015-10-24...
GATTTTTGATGAAATATCGCATAAAAATGGAAACACACCGTATTTTCGAAAAAACAGGGGCTCCCCTTTTCAGGAGAGCCCCCGCAACGGAAGAACGATTTTTGCTTACTTATTGCTGCGGCGCCAGATGTGCATCTTCTCCGCGTCGGCGATGAGCTGCTCGCGGAAGTCGGGATGCGCGATGCCGATGAGCGCCTCAGCACGCTGCCAGGTGGAAAGACCCTTGAGGTTGACCATGCCGTACTCGGTGACGATGTAGTGCGTGCAGGAGCGCGGGTCGGTGCAGATAGAGCCCGGCGTCAGCGTGGGAACGATGCGGCTCTTGACCGTGCCGTCCTTGCCCGTGACGGTCGAGGACATGCAGATGAAGCTCTTGCCGCCCTTGGAGAGGTACGCGCCCATCGCAAAGTCGAGCTGGCCGCCCGTGCCGGAGATGTGCTTGATGCCCGCGGACTCGGCATTCACCTGACCGAACAGATCGCAGTCGATGGCGTTGTTGATGGAGATGAAGTTGTCGATCTGGGAGATGACGAACACGTCGTTCGTGTAGTCGACCGGCGCACCCATGACATCGGGATTGCGATCCATGTAGTCATAGAGCTTCTGCGTGCCGGCGGCGAAGGCAAAGACCTGACGGCCCTTGTCGAGCTGCTTGTGCTTGCCGGTGATCTTGCCGGCGAGGGCCATGTCGACAAAGCCGTCGACATACATTTCGGTGTGAACGGACAGGTCCTTGAGGTCAGACTGCGCGATCATCGAGCCGATGGTGTTGGGCATGCCGCCGATGCCGAGCTGGAGGCACGCGCCGTTCGGGATCTCAGGCACGACAAGGTTGGCGACCGCAGTGTCGACCTCGGTGGGGGCGCCGCCCGCGCCGAGCTGCGCAACAGGAGGATTCTCCCCTTCCACAACCATGTCGACGTCCTTGATGTTGATCTCGCAGCCGTTGAGGCCGTAGACCCAGGGAAGGTTCTCGTTGACCTCGACGATGACAGTCTTGGCGGCATCCAGCATGTCGGCTAAGTGAGAGCACGCGAGAGCGTAGCTGAAGTTGCCGTGCTTATCCATCGGCGTGACCTGGATCATCGCAACATCAACCGTGGCGTTGCCGTCGCGGTAGAAGCGCGGCAGCTCGCTGTAGCGCATGGGGATGAAATAGCCCATGCCCTTGGAGATAATCTTGCGGTCGATGCCGCTGCAATGCCAGGAGTTCCAGGTGAAGTGCTCACCGGCGTCCTCGGCCTTGCAGATCTCGGGCATCCACATCGTCACGCCGCCGCGGACCTTGACGTCCTTGAGCTCATTCTGGCGTGCGGCCAGAGCTTTGTCGAGCGTGTAGGGATGGTTGGTGCACCAGCCGTAGTCGACCCAGTCGCCGCTCTTGACGACCTTGACGGCTTCCGCGGCAGAGGTCAGCTTCTTCTGATAAAGCGCTGCGTAATCCATGGATAATTCCTCCTGTATGTATGTGAATTTGATTATCATTTCGGAACTATGTCGAAGCTTTAACAATTATAGCATACCGATCTCCGTTTGCAAAGTCTTTCTTACGTGTCAGCGTAAAAAAGAACGTAAAAAAGAGACAGGCCGGAGCCTGTCTCTTTTCAGTTCGGGAAAATTACTCCTCGACAGGAGCCTCTTCCTCGCCGCTGAGCAGCGCGCGGATGCTGAGGGAGATCTTCTTCTTCTCCTCGTCGATGGTGGTGATCTTCGCGTCGACCATCTGGCCTTCGGACAGGACGTCGGAGGGCTTGTCGATGCGGCGGTCAGCGATCTGGGAGATATGGATCAGGCCGTCCACGCCGGGAACGACCTCAGCGAAAGCGCCGAAGGTCATCAGCTTGACGATGCGGACGTTGGCAACGTCGCCGACCTTGTAGGTGTTCATGAACACATCCCAGGGGTTCTGGGTGCGATCCTTGACGCCGAGGGAAATCTTGCGCTTCTCGGGGTCGAAGGAGATGACGTACACGTCGAGGTGATCGCCAATGGAGACGACCTCGGCGGGGTTCTTGATGCGGCTCCAGCTCAGCTCGGAGATGTGGACCATGCCGTCCACACCGCCGATGTCGACGAACACGCCGTAAGAGGTCATGGACTTGACAACGCCGTCATAGTGCTTGCCGACCTCGATGCCTTCCCAGATGGCGGCCTGAGCAGCCTGACGCTCCTCGTTCAGCACGGACTTGATGGAGCCGACGACGCGGCGGCGGGCACGGTTGACCTCGGTCACGCGGAGCTTGACCTTCTGCTTGACCATCTGACCAAGGTCGGAGTCCTTGGGCATGCCGCTCTGAGAAGCGGGCACGAACACGCGCACGCCCTTGACAGAAACGACGATGCCGCCCTTGTTCACTTCGGTCACGGTGCCTTCAAGAACGGTCTTGTCCTCAACGGCGGTCTCAATGTCTTCCCAGAGCTTGACAGCGTCGAGACGCTTCTTGGAGAGGGTGGCGTAGCCTTCCACGTCGTTGACGCGGACAACGTAAGCCTCGATCTCGTCGCCGACCTTGACGACGTCCTCGGGCTTGACGTCGGGGTCGCTGCTCAGCTCAGAAACAGGGATATAGCCTGCCTGCTTGCAGCCGACGTCGACCTGGATCTCGGTCGTGCCGATGGCGGTCACGATACCGGTCACCTTATCTCCTGTATTTAGAGTCTTGAAAGATTTTTCAAGCAGTTCTTCAAAGGATTCGCTGGTTTCAGGGGCAGTGGGGTTGATGTTTTCTTCCGTCATTGTTGATAATACCTCCATAAGGATACTCGCAGGAGTAGATGCGCCGGCTGTCAGTCCCGCCACACGGCATCCGGAAAAGAATTCCGGTGAGAGCTCGTCTGCGGATTCGATCTGGAGGACTTTTCCGCAGTTCTCTCTGCAAATCTCGGTCAAATGCCTTGTGTTGGCGCTTCTTCGGTCGCCCACAACCACCATCGCGTCTACCTTGGCGGAAAGTTCTGCTGCCTCAGTTTGACGTTTCTGCGTAGCATTGCATATTGTATCATTGATTTTCAGATTTGTACACTGTTTTTTTAGAAATTTCACGCAACTTTCCCAAAGCGCACGAATGCAGGTCGTTTGCGCCAGCATGATACTGGGTAAATGGGCAAAATCGGGGTGTTCCTGCAAGTATTTTTGCGCTTCCTGCACATTTTCAAAAATCAGCGGGTCGCTGCACCATCCTGCGATGCCCTGCACCTCGGGATGATGGCGCTCACCGATCAGGATGACGCGGCGTCCCTCGTGCTCTGCCTCCTGTGCAAGCTTTCGGATGCGCTCGACATGCGGGCACACGGCGCTCACGACCTCTGCCCCGCGCTCTCGCAGCGCATCAAGCGTCGCTCTCGACTCGCCGTGGGCGCGGATGAGCACGGTCTCCCCCGCCTTTGCCTGGTCGGGCGACGTGATGAGGCGCATGCCAAGGTCTTCGATCTCGCGCACGACGCCCGCGTTGTGTACGATGCTGCCGAGCATCGCGCCGCCGCGCGCTTTTGCCGTTTCGCGCGCAAGGTTGACCGCGCGCTCCACGCCATAGCAGAAGCCCGCGGTCTCAGCTAAGATGACCTTCACAGCGGCGCGCCTCCCACCTGCTGGCCGCCGAGCGCGTAGGCCTGACGCAGCATTTCGTCGGCGATGGCCTGCAATTCTTCGGACGTGCCGCGGCGGCCCGTGACCTCAGGCACATACGGCTCGCCGAAGATGATGCGCGTTTTATGGAAGGGCTTTTTCTGCCCGTCGCAGAACACCGGCACGAGCGTCGCACCCGTGCGCACGCCGATCATCGCGATGCCCGCGTGCGCGTGCGCGGGGAGTCCGTCGTGATAGCCGACGCCGCCCCGGATCGTCGTCCCCTCGGGGAAGATCAGAAGATTCTCACCCTTGTGGAGCACCTGCATCGCGGTCTTGATGGACTGGATATCCTTGCCGTCGCGCTGGACGGGAAATGCGCCGAGCGTGCGGATGAGCCACGCGAGCGCGCGGTTGTCGAAGAGCTCGGCCTTGGCCATGAAGTGCAGATGGTAGTCAAGCGGCAGGCACAGGCCGATGAGCACGGGGTCAAGGTCTGTCGAATGGTTCGGGCACAGCAGCACGCTGTGCTTGGGCAGATTTTCAAGTCCCTTGACGTCCACGCGGTAGATCCATAAAAGCACCCGACCGATGATCCAGATAAACGCAAAAAAGATACGGTGCATCATTTCAATTTCTCCTGAATGAGATTCAGCAGCGCCCGCTCGCTCTCTTCAAAGTTGAGCTTCGACGTGTCGAAGTGCACGGCATCCTCTGCCTCGCGCAGCGGGGCGATATCGCGGTGCATGTCCTGATAGTCGCGCTCGTTGATCTCGCGCAGCACCTCTTCGTACGCCTTGGGCGTGCCGCGCTCAGAGAGCTCGAGACAGCGGCGGCGCGCGCGCTCCTCGGCCGAAGCAGTCAGGTAAATTTTGAGGTCGGCGTCCGGCAAAACGACTGTGCCGATGTCGCGCCCGTCCATGATGACGCTTCTCTTGCGCGCGATATCGCGCTGCATCTCAAGAAGGTATGCGCGTACGCACGGCAGCGCCGAGACGTTCGAGGCGTACATCGAAATTTCCGGCAGGCGGATCTCGGTGCTGACATCTTTACCGTCAAGCAGCATTTTCTGTCCGCTATTCTCGTCAAATGCCATGTCGATCTGAATTTCTTTCAGCAGCGGCGCGATTTGAGATTCGTCCTTTGCGTCCAGTCCGCGGGAAAACGCCGCGTAGCCGATGGTGCGGTAGATCGCGCCCGTGGCCGCATGCAGAATGTTCAATTTCTTGGCGACGGCCTTGGCGAGCGTACTCTTGCCCGCGCCGCCGGGGCCGTCAATGGCAATGGAAAAATGCTTTTTCATCTGTTTGATTCTTCCCTCTTACAATAAATATGTGCTTACTGCGTCAGCAGTGCGTCTGCGGCGGCTTCGCCCGCCGCCTTGCCGGTCGCCCAGGCGATTTGCAGATTGTAGCCGCCCGTGTAGGCGTCTACGTCGATGATCTCGCCGGCAAAATAAAGGCCGCCAACCTTTTTCGACGCCATGGTCTTCGGGTCGATCTCCCCCACCTTGACGCCGCCGGAGGTGATGATCGCATTTTCGACCGGCATCGGCGCGGTGACGTTGACCGTCCAGCGCTTTAAGAGCGTGCGGATGGTCTCGCGCTGGGCGCGCGTGATATCGTGCACCTTTTCGTGCGGCGGGATGCCCGAGCGGTCAATGAATTCGTCGATCATCTTCTGCGGCAGCAGCGCCCCGAGTACGTTACAGTAATCGCTGTTCGCACGCTTTTCAAAGTCCGACAGTAAACGCTTGTCAAGCTGCTGTTCGTCGAGCGCGGGCTTGAGGTCGATCTCCAGCCGGTACTGCTTTTTGTCGAAATGCCGCATGTGCGCGCTGGCCGACAGGATGAGCGGCCCGCTCACGCCGAAGTGCGTGAACAGCATTTCGCCAAAATCCGAGTGGATCTTTTTGTTGTTTTCATATACCGTCAGCGCGACGTTGCGCAGGCTCAGCCCTTGCAGCACCGCGCATTCGCGCGCCTCAAGCGGCACGAGCGAGCCGCGCAGCGGCGTGACCGTGTGGCCGAGCGCTTCCGCCATGCGGAAGCCGTCGCCCGTCGAGCCCGTCGCGGGATAGGACAGCCCGCCCGTCGCCAGAATGACGGCGGAGGCGGTGTACTCCCCTTTTTCGCCCTTGACGGCGGCGACATGGCCGTCTTCGACCGAAATACCGAGCGCGCGGTCGCGCACGAGCTTGACGTGCAGACGCTTGAGTTCGCGCTCAAGCGCCGCTGTGATGTCGAATGACCGGTCGGACACGGGAAACACGCGCTTGCCGCGCTCGACCTTGAGCGGCACACCGAGCCCCTCGAAAAAATCGATGGCGTCGTGCCCGTCGAAGCGGGAAAACACGGAGTATAAAAACCGCGGGTTCTGCGGCACGTGGGCGAGCAGCTCTTCGCAAGTGCTGTCGTTCGTCACGTTGCAGCGGCCCTTGCCGGTGATGTTCACCTTTTTGCCGAGGCGCTCGTTTGGATCGAGCAGCGTCACGTGCGCACCCTTGCGCGCGGCGCAGATCGCGGCCATCATGCCGCCCGCGCCGCCGCCGATGACAACGATCGCCTTATTCATCTTCGATCTTGCCGAAAATGTCGAAGCGCTCCCAGATGTGCTCGAGTTCGGAGAACGTCGCGGAGATGTCTGCGCCCTTCTTGTTGGCCACGGCCAGAATGAGTGCGTTGAGCATGCTCATGGGCGCCGCCAGCGAGTCGACGAACGAGATCATCTCGCTGCGCACGAGCAGCGAATTGCTGGACATCTGGTTGATGGGCGACATCTCGCTGTCCGTCACGCCGACGATCGTCGCGCCGCGGTCGCGCGCAAACTGGATGGTCTTGAGCGCAAGCTCACTGTAGCGCGGGAAGCAGATACCGATGACCACATCGTCTTTGGAGACGCGGAAGAGCTGGTCGAACGAGCCGGCCGCGCCGCCGTTGACCAGAGTGACGTTGTCGAAGATCAGGCGGAAGTAGAAGTTTAAGTACCCTGCCAGAAACGAGGACGAACGGAAGCCCACGATGTAGATGCGGCGCGCGCCGATGATCGTGTCGACCACGCGCTCAAATTCCGCGCCGTCGGTCTGGTCGATGGCCATGCGAATCTTCTCCATGTCGCGCTGCAGGACGTTCGTCATCAGATCGGACCCTGCGAGCTCGCCGTCCGACGCCTGAATGCGCTGGATGCTCGTGAGCTTGCCGCGAATCATCTCCTGCAATGCACGCTGCATGCTCGGATACCCCTCGTAGCCGAGCTGGGTGGCAAAGCGCACGACGGTCGACTCGCTGACCTGCACGGTCTTGCCGAGCTTGCTGGCCGTCATAAACGCGGCCTTATCGTAGTTTTCCAGAATGAAGCGGGCGATGAGCTTCTGCCCCTTGGAAAAGCTGCTCATGTTCTTTTCGATATTATGTAAGATATTCTTCGTCATAAAATCGTCCTCTGTTACTTTGATTTTGTTGCAAGGAGTTCCTGCTCCGTTAGGTCGCGCCACGCGCCTTCGGGAAGAGCCCCGAGTTTGAGCGCGTGCTCCTGCACGCGCTTTAGGCGCTTGACGTGTAATCCGGCGGCGGCGCACATGCGCCGGATCTGCCGGTTTTTTCCTTCATGGATGGTGATGGAGAGAACAGCGGTGTCCCTCCCCTGCCGCAGCACGCGCACCTGCGCGGGCCGGATGGGCTCGCCGTCGAGCTGTGTCATGGAAGCGAGCGCTTCTGCCGCTCCTCGGACCTCGCCCGCGACGCTGACCTCGTAGACCTTGTTGACCTCGTAGCGCGGGTGCAGAAGATGCTGCATCCATTCACCGTCGTTCGTCAAAAGCAGCAGTCCCTCGGAGTCGAGGTCGAGCCGACCGACGGGATAGACGCGCTCGCCGCAGTCTTTGACGAGCTCGACGACGGTCTTTCGCCCTTTTTCGTCAGAGAGCGTGCAGACATAGCCGCGCGGCTTGTTGAGCATCAGGTAGCGCGTCTGCCCCTCCAGCGCGAGCGGCCTGCCGTCGACGGTAATTTCGTCGACTTCGGGGTCGGCCTTCTGCCCGATGAATGAGGTCTCGCCGTTTACGTGCACGCGCCCAGCGGCGATCCACTGCTCGGCAGTGCGCCGGGAGCAGAGCCCCGATTCGGCGATGAGCTTTTGAATTCTTGCTTCGGCCAGGTCGATCCCTCCTTTACTTTGCCGACAGAAATTGCCAGAGCTTTTCCGCCAGCGACTTATTTTTGCTTGTTTCGCTCTTTGTTTCCTGCGCCTGTACGCTGCGCGCGCTGACGAGGTCAACTCGTCCAACCTCGGTCTCGCCGCAGGAGATGACGAGCGTGCCGAACGTTTGTCCCTTCCGCACGGGGGCGGAGACGGTTTGCGGCAGCTCGGCGCGCACGCTCAACGATTCACTCTCCGAGACAGGATAACAGAAGCTCTCCGCTGCGACGGCGGACACGCTCTGCCCGTCGACGCTCACGCTGCCGTAGACCTCGCCCTTTTTCGCGCCGCTTGAGAGCGCATACGCCGAAAAGCCGTAGTCGTAGAGTGCCGCGTGATCCGCCCAATCGCTGCCGTCGTGCAGCGTGACGGCGATCAGGCGCATCCCGCCGCGCTCGGCACAGGTGACGAGCGTGCGCCCCGCGTCGCCGGTGTAGCCGGTCTTGAGGCCGACGCAGCCGGAATACGACGCGAGCAGCTTATTGTGGTTCGTCATCGTGCGCGTGCCAACGCTCGCCGTGCGCGTCGAGACGATGCGCGCGAACGTCGGGTTCTGCATGGCGTAGACCGCAAGGCGCGCCATATCGAGGGCACAGGAGCCGTGCCCCGCTTCGTCGAGCCCGCTCGGGTTAGCAAATGACGTGTGCTCCATGCCGAGGGCTTTCGTCTTTTCGTTCATCCATCGGACAAACTGCGCGCTGCCGCCGTTTCCGCCGCAGTGGGCGGCGATGCACTCCGCCGCGTCGTTGCCGGACGGCAGCATCAGACCGTAGAGAAGTTCCTCCATCGTGAGCGTTTCGCCCTCGAGAAGGTACATCGACGAGCCTTCGCGCAAATGCTCGCGTTTGACCGTGACCTGCTCCGTGAGTTCGCTGTGCTCCAGCGCGACCAAGCAGGTCATGATCTTCGTCGTGCTCGCGATGCTGCGCTCCTGCGTTTCATTGCGCGACGCCAGCACCCGCCCACTGCCCGCCTCCATCAAAATGAACGCGGCGGCGGCAGTTTCAGGCGCGGCAGCCTGACAGGTCAAACTGCTTGTCAGGCAGGAAACGGCAAGGAAAACGGCGAATACGCATCGGGCAAAACGCGGCATGGGATCACTCCTTCATTCGGAATGCCCCTATTATGCCCGAAATCAGTAGATATCTTTCTCTTCTCTCTTCTTGTCCACGAAATTCTGCACGCGGTCGAGCACTTCCGGCACAAGATCAAGCACGCGGTCGACCGTTGCCGCCGCAGGGATGGCCACGGGCATCACGCGCGTCAGACCGTCCTTGACGACGAGGAACGCGACGGGGTCGACCTTGACGCCCGCACCCGCGCCGCCGCCGAAGTGTGCGGTGTCGGTCTTGCCGTAGTCGCCGCCGCCCGCGCCGAAGCCAAAGCTCACGCGGGAAACGGGAATGACGGTCACGCCGTCGGGCGTTTGGATCGGCTCTCCGATGATGGTGTTGGAATCGACCATATCACGGATCTTATCCATCGTGGTGTCCATGAGATCGTTGAGCGGGGTCTTCTTTTCGATGTTTTCCATGAGGTTCATCCTTTCTTTTTATGCGGTCAGTTTTTCACCGTGTTCACTGTTTTGAGGTGTGCTCTCCGTTGGTTTTTCCGCGGGAGCGTCGTTTTTATGCGCCTTTTTATAGCGCAGGTACCATTTGAGCATCGGAATGAGCAGCGCAAGTGCGATGTGCAGCCCGTCGCGGATGCGAAGCGACAGGCCAACGGCACCCTCTGCGTGCGTCTTTTCAGAGCTGTAATCCATGCGCATGTGCAGTGAGGGATCAGGGATATGGAAGAGGTCTTCAAGGTGCGGCATCACACCCCACATCGCGGCGCTCGCATAGCCGTAGGTCTGCGCGATATCCGCGGGGTCCGTGCCGCCAAAGACGACGAGAATTTCCAGTGGGTCGATGCGAAGGCGCTTGCAGGTGCGTTTCGCTGTCTCCTTGAGCGCCGAGAGCGCCGTCGTGATGAGGTCCGTGAGCTCCTCTTTTGTCGGCTTGGGGAGCGAGGGCTTTTTCTTTTGCTTCGCCTCTTCTCCCTCTGACTTTGGCTTCTTCTCCTTTGCCTTTTTTTTCGGTGTTTCTTTCTTTTCCTTTGCTGGCAGCAGCGTGAAGCGGAACGGGCCGACCGAAAGCTGCACGCGCAGCTCGTCGCCGAACTGCATCAGCGCGCCCACGCGCAGAAAGCCGATCAAAATAAAAATGAGCAGGATGATGCCAATTACCTTCAGCGCAGTCAATCGACCACCTCCCTCTTTTTACGCTTCACGCGGTTTTTATGCTTTACGCGGTCAGTGTTCCCCGTTTTCGGGAACGCCGCCTTCTTTTTCCGTCATGGCGCTGGGGTCGAGGATCGTGCCGTCCTCCGTCATGCGGAGCTGACCGTCGGCCTCAAGACCCGGCATCTCCGGCAGCTCCTCGAGCGAACCCAAGTGGAAGTCGCGCAGGAACTTTTTCGTCGTGCGGTACAGCCTCGGCCGTCCCGGCACCTGCAAACGTCCGCACTCTTCGATAAGCCCGCGCTCAAGCAGCAGCCCTACGGTGTACGAGCTGTCCACGCCGCGCACCTGATCGATGTAGGCGCGGGTCGTGGGCTGGTAGTAGGCGATGATCGTCAGCACCTCCAGCGCGGGCTGAGAGAGCTTGGCGGTCTTGCGAATTTCAAACGCCTTGCGGATGACGTCGGCATAGTCCGGCGACGAGCAGAGCTGATAGCTGTCCTCCATGCGGACGAGGCGGATGCCGCGGCGCTCAAAGGCGTAGTAATCGCCGAGCTTTTGCAATACCTGTTCCGCGGTCGGACGGTCCAAATCGAGCGCAAGGCAGATGCGGTCGATCGGGAGCGGTTCGCCGCTGGCGAACAAAATGCCCTCGATGGCCGACTCGACCTCGCGCAGGTCCAAAGATTCCAAAGACATAGCGTTCCTCGCTTTTTACAGATTGATACGGTCGGGGGCGTCGTCCCCGCACTCCACGGTGCAGTCCGTGTCAGAACCGGCCAGATGGATGACCTTTTCGCGGCAGAGCTCCAGAACGGCGATGAACGTCGCCACGATCTCGCTGCGGCTGCGGCTGCCGCGGAACAGCAGCTTAAAGCGTGTCATGCCGAACTCCTTGAGCCGGTGCAGAATTTCCTCCGCCTTGCCCTTGACGGGATACGGCTCGCGGCGCACGATCTCGCTCAGCGCCGCGCTCGGCGGCGCGGCCAGCTTTTCCCCGCGCTCCATGATCGTCTGCATGGCAAGCACGAGGTCAGCCTTTTCGTGGCTGTACTCGTAGATTTTGCCGCGCTGCATGGGCTCGGGCTGGCGCGTCATGATGCTGCGGCCAAACTCGCCCATCGGGCCGAGCGTTTCGGTCAGCGTCTTGATGCGAAGGTACGTGTCCTTTTGCTGGCGCTCTTTGAGCGAGGCGATGAGTTCGTCCATCTCGCTCTGCGCCTGCTCGTCTTCGAGCGAGAGCAGCATGCGCGTTTTGATGTACATCAGATGCGCCGCCATCGTGATGAATTCGCTCGCGACCTCGAGATCGAGCTGCTTTCGCTGCTCGAGATACGCAAGGTACTGGTCCAGGATCAGCGCGATGGGAATGTCCTGGATCTCTATTTTATTTTTCGACAGCAGGAAGAGAATGAGGTCGAGCGGCCCTTCAAAGTCCTGCAGCGTCTCCGCGCTGCGCTCATGCACCACGCCCTCCAGCTTGAAAACGGGATTGTCCATGACATTCCTCTCACTTTATCAATATACGATCCAGTTGACCAGAAGCTCGTACACGCGGTAGATGCCCTCGCTGAGGATATTATCTCCCACGCCGAGCCAGACGAGCACAAAAAGAACAAGCATGCCGTATTTTTCATACCGCATCAGCGTCATGTACGCGCGGTCGGGCAGAAAGGCGAAGAGCACCTTCGACCCGTCGAGCGGCGAGATGGGGATGAGGTTGAAAAGCCCCAGACCGACGCTCATGTACGCCGTCATCGCAAGGAAATTCAAAAGGCCGCTGCAAAACGCGGTATCGACATAGTGCGCGATCGTGATGCGCGCGCCGAGCAAGAGCAGCATCGCCAGCAGCAGATTCGACACCGGCCCCGCCAGCGCTGTGATGGCCATACCCTGCTTCGGCTTTTTGAAATACCGCATGTCGACCGGCACGGGCTTTGCCCAGCCGAAGCCGACGAGCAGCATGGCAGCCAAGCCGAACCAGTCGATATGGTGCAGCGGGTTTAAGCTCAAGCGGTGCTCGCGCTTGGCCGTCGGATCGCCGAGGGCATAGGCTGCAAGGCCGTGACAGGTCTCGTGCACCGTCAAACATAAAAAGACGCCGAGCACACGCAAAAGCGCGTCGGTCAGCGAGCCCCAGTCGATGGACTGGAGAAGTTCTTGAAAACTGTTCACGCAATTTCTCCGTAAAAAATATGCAAATCGCGAAGACTTGCATTGCATTCTGTCCCTATTATAACAGCCCTTTTCGCACATGACAAGGGATTTTGCAATTTTTGCTGCATTTTGCTTTCAAAAATTGACACATTTTTCTCTGTCAAATTGCGAAAAATGACAAAAAGCGTCCCAACCGCATGGTTGGGACGCTTTGCAGGATAGGATATACGGTTATTTCTTGAGGCGCTTGTCGCTCTTGGTCGCAAGGTGCGTGCCCAAGGACTGGAAGATCTGCACCAGAATGATGAGCAGTACGACCGCTGCGAACATCACAAGGTACTTGTAGCGATAGTAGCCGTAGTCGATGGCAATCTTGCCGAGGCCGCCGCCGCCGATGATGCCGCTCATCGCCGAGTAGCCGAGGATGGTCGTGAGCGCGATGGTGAAGTTCTGGAGCAGCGAGGGAACGCTCTCGGGGATCATCACCTTGCAGATGATCTGCATGGGCGTTGCGCCCATGCTCTGCGCGGCCTCGATGATGTTGGGGTCGACCTCGCGCAGGCTGCTTTCAACAAGGCGCGCGACGAACGGGAACGCCGCCACGACCAGCGGAACGATGGTCGCGGTGGTGCCGACGGTCGTGCCGATGATAAGGCGCGAGAGCGGGAAGACCATGATCATTAAGATGAGGAACGGGATTGAGCGCAGCAGGTTGATGATGACGTTCAGAATGCTCATCAAGGCCTTGGGAAGCGGCAGAACGCCGCCCTTCTCCCCCGCTACGAGCAGCACGCCCAGCGGAAGGCCGATGACGACAGCCAGCGCCGTTGACAGCAGCGTCACATAAAACGTCTCCCAGATCGCCTTGGGGGACCTGCGCCTGCATGGCGACGGTGAGCTCCGCGATGGAGTCCGGGGAAAGGGGATACCTGTACATCGCGGCTCGCCTCCTCTCCCTGAGGATTTTCAATGCTTCTTAAAAAGTCCATGGCCTGCTCGAACTGCGCGTTCGGCACACCGAGCAGCATGCTGCCGTACACCTCTTCGGAGAGCTTCTGCGTGTTGGCTGAGATGACCGTTGCGCTGATGCCCTCGTCGGTCGCAAGGCGCGCGACGAGCGGAATAGATGTCGTCTTCGCGCTGCGGAAGATGAGGCGGATGCGGCGCTGCTGCTGGGGGTCGGACACGTCGATGTCCGCGCCGCGCGGGAACACGAGGTGGCGCGCCGCCGCGGACTTGGGCGCGGAAAAGACGGTAGAAACAAGGCCCTCTTCCACGACTTCGCCGTCGTCGAGGATCGCAACGTGATTGCAGACCTCCTTCACCACGCTCATCTGGTGTGTGATGATGACGACGGTGATGCCAAGCTTTTTGTTGATGTCGCCGATCAGCTCGAGGATCTGGCGCGTCGTCTTGGGGTCGAGCGCGCTCGTGGCCTCGTCGCAGAGCAGAACTTTGGGGTTCGTGGCGAGCGCGCGGGCGATGGCAACGCGCTGCTGCTGTCCGCCGGAGAGCTGCGCGGGATAGGCCTTGGCCTTATCCTTGAGCCCCACGATATCGAGGAGTTCCAGAGCTCGCTGTTCGCGCCACTTCTTCTCTCCCCGCAGTCCGGAAAGCTCCATCGGGAAGCAGACGTTATCGAGACAGTTTCGCTGCATCAGCAGGTTGAAGCGCTGGAAGATCATCGTGATCTCGCGCCGCGCCGCGCGGAGCTGCGCGGGGGTCATTGTGTCGAGACGTTGTCCGTTCACGATGACCTCGCCCTCCGTCGGGCGCTCGAGCATATTGATGCAGCGCACGAGCGTGGATTTGCCGGCACCGCTCATGCCGATGATGCCGTAGACGTCGCCGTCTGGAATGGTCAGGGAGACGTCCTTGAGCGCGTCTACCCGTCCGCCGGCCGTTTCAAAGGTTTTGCTTAGATGCTTCAGTTCGATCAAGAATGCTCCCTCCTTTCTTACTTACTTGGCACTCAGCGCATCGAGCGTGGTCTGCTTGCCGCCGTACAGGCCCATGGGCTCGACGTGGATGGCGGCAACGGAGACGATGTGGGTGTTGTTCTCGGCGTTGAAGTCGTCGAGGTAGGGCTTGTGCTGGAAGTAGTTGGCGTCGACAGTGCCGTCTTCGACAACGGTGTTGGGCACGACATAGTCATTATAGACCTGAATGTCGAGGGTGATGTTCTTTTCGGCAAGGATGCTCTTCACGATCTCGAGGATCTCAGCGTGCGGGGTCGGAGAAGCGGCGATGGAGATGGTCTCGCCAGCGAGAGCGTCGTAGTCGACCGTGGCGTCAAAGCCGTCGGTCGGGTTCTCCACAGTGCTGACAACGGAGCCGTCATACTTCTCGTTGATGTAATCGACGACCTGCTGGCTCTCGAGAGCGGCAATCAGGGCAAGGACCTTGGGAGAGGTCTCGTTGCCTTCCTTCACGGCCAGGATGTTGGCGTAAGCGGAGGAGGAACCTTCGATCACGAGGGAGTCGGCCACGGGGTTCAGGCCCGCGTTGATGGCGTAGTTGGAGTTGATGACGGCGTAGTCAACATCCTGCAGGATGTTGGGGATCTGCGCGGCCTCGGTCTCGACGATCTCGACGTTGTACGGATTCTCGACAATGTCGTTCTTGGTGGCGGTGATGCCAGCGCCGTCAGCGAGCTTGATGATGCCGTTGTCCTGGAGCAGCAGCAGCGCGCGGGCTTCGTTGGTCGTGTCGTTGGGGACGGCGATCTGGATGGTGGTGGCACCGTCGGAGTCATCGCTCTTGGAGCCGCAGCCGGTCAGGGCCAGAGCGGCAGTGAGGACCAGTGCAAGGACAAGTGCGGTCAGCTTAATAGAATGCTTTTTCATCGTTTTGTTCTCCTTACTTATTTTATAATAGCTTCTTTTTGGAACGGACAGACCGCGGGGAGTGTATGCTGTTCGAGCAGTAAAAAACAGCGGGAGGTCATTGACCTTCCGCTGCCGCTTCGCTGTTTTTCTCAGACAGTTTCTGAAAGGAAATGACCATTTTCTCCATGACAAAGCATGCACATGCTGAACATGCGCATCATCGGCATCATCATGCAGTTGGCAGAGTACGAAGTCTTCATGCCAATGGATCCTTTCCTTCGAGCATTCCCCACGGGGTGGGTTCCGTTTCAATGTGCGTATCGTAGCACCGACGCTTCCGCTTGTCAACACCAAATGCGCACTTTTGTATGATTTTCCACTTTTTTGGCGTTTTCTGCGGGATTTTTTATTTATTGCTCCCGTTTTTCAAGCACACGGACGAGGTGAATGAGAAAATCGGTGTCCTCCATGTCGCCCAGCGCTTCGACCGCGCTCTCGCTGTGCGCCTCGATGACGCGCTGGCAGCCGTTGAGGCCGAGAATGTCGACAAACGTCGTCTTCCCCTCTTCCCTGTCCGAGCCGATGGGCTTGCCGAACGTCTTTTCATCGCCGATGACATCGAGCATGTCGTCGCGCAGCTGGAACGCGAAGCCGAAGTTGTCGGCGTAGCCGGCCGCGGCCTCCTCCTGCTCCTTCGTGCCGCCCGCCGCGGCCACGCCCATCAGGCACGCCGCGCGGATGAGTGCGCTCGTCTTGCGCAGATAGATCTCCTCCAGCTCCGGCGCGCTGAGGATCTTGCCCTCCCACTCAAGGTCGAGCTGCTGGCCGCCGCAGATGCCCTCGTGTCCCGCGGCATTAGCTAAGATCTGCGCGCATTTGAGCGCGCGCAGGGCGGGCAGGTCTGCTTTTAAAATCGTTTCAAACGCCAACGCCTGCAGTGCGTCGCCCGCGAGCGTTGCCGTGCATTCGCCGAAGACCTTGTGGTTCGACGGCTTACCGCGGCGCAGATCATCGTTGTCCATCACGGGCAGATCGTCGTGGATGAGAGAATAGGTGTGCAGCATCTCGACGCCGCAGGCCACGGGCAGCGCCTTTTCGACGTCTCCCCCGCAGATGCGGCAGAATTCGAGCACCAGGATCGCGCGCAGACGCTTGCCGCCCGCGGTCAGACTGTAGTGCATCGAATCGGTCAGCTTGTGATAGCTTGCGCACTGCGTTTCCTCAAGGCAGGCGTCAAGATACTTGTCCACCGCCGACTTATACTCCGCCATGCGGGCGGAAAACAGCTTTTCGTCCATGGATTACTCCTCCGAAATGAATGGGCTCTCGACCGGCGCGCCGTCCGCACCCTTAGAGAGCTTTGCGACCTTCTGCTCGGCCTTGTCGAGCATCGCGCCGCAGTCGTGCACGAGCTTCGTCCCCTCTTCAAAGAGCTTGAGGGAATCGGCGAGCTTTGCGTCGCCTTTTTCAAGCGCCGTCACGATCTCTTCGAGACGCGCGATATTGTCTTCAAACGTTTTTGCCATCGTCATTTCCTCCCATGTTGCACGCGTTCACCGTGCAGTTGAGACTTCCCTGCCCGAGCAGTACCTCGATTTTTTCGCCGGCTGCGGCCTCCTGCGCCGCACGCAGAATTTGTCCCTGTTCATTTCGCGCCACGGCGTAGCCGCGGCCGAGGACCTTGAGCGGACTCAGCGCGTCGAGCTTGGCCGCAAGCGCTGTAAACTGCTGTGTGCGCTGCGCCATCTGATGCTGCGCAAGCGCGGCAAGGTTTTTCTGCGTGTAGTCGAGCAGCATCCGCTTGTCGTCGATAAATGCCATGGGGTCTTGCAGCGCACGGCTGCGGGACGTCTTTTCAAACCGCTCGCGCAGGGCTTTCACGCGCTTTTGCTCGCTCTGCACCATGCGCGTTTGCAGCGCGTCGAGCCGGCGGTAAATTTCGCGCTGGTCCGGCACGGCGATCTCCGCCGCGTTCGACGGCGTCGACGCCCGTGCATCGGCAACAAAATCGGCGATCGTCACGTCGGGCTCATGCCCGACGGCGGAGATGACCGGAATGTCGGAGGCATAAATCGCGCGCGCCACGCGCTCATCGTTGAACGCCCACAGATCTTCAATCGAACCGCCGCCGCGCCCGGTGATGATGAGGTCGGCAATCCTCCATTTGTTCGCATAGCGCAGCGCGCCCGCGATTTCCGGCGGCGCTTCTGCTCCCTGCACGCGCACAGGCAGGAGCACGACTTCGCTCATCGGCCAGCGCGCATTCAAAATGCGCAGCATATCATGCACTGCCGCGCCCGCGGACGAGGTGATGATGGCAATGCGCTTGGGATATTTTGGCAAGGGCTTTTTATGTTCTGGGGCAAAAAGCCCCTCCTTGAAGAGCTTTTCCTTGAGCTGCTCGAAAGCGACGTGCAGGTCACCCACGCCCTCGACGCTGAGCTCTGAACAGTAGAGCTGGTACGCGCCGTCGCGCGGGAACACGCCGATGCGGCCAAAGGCGATGACCTTCATGCCGTTTTCCGGGCGGAAGCGGAGCTTCCCCGCCATGCCGCGGAACATCACGCATTTGAGCGCGCTCCCCTCGTCCTTGAGCGTGAAGTAATGGTGCCCGGAGGGATAGAGCTTGTAGTTCGAGATCTCGCCGCGCACGAAAATGGTCTGGAGCTGCGGCACGGCGTCGAGCAGCGCCTTGATGAAATTGTTGGCTTCCGATACGCTGAAGATCATCTGCTCCTGCGCCACGCCGCATCACCCCTCTCTCAAAACAAAATGAAAAACGGAAGAAAAGCAGAGCGCCTGTCGGTACTCTGCTTTTTGTGGCAATGCCTTATTCCGCGCTGATCTCGCCGCGAACGAAGCTGCCGAGGATGCCGTTGATGAACTTCACCGTCTCCGGCGTCTCATACTTCTTGGCGATCTCCACCGCCTCGTTGATGGAGGCGCCGTGGGGGATGTCCGGCATGTACAAAATCTCATACATGGCCACCCGCATGATGGCGGAGGCCACCAGGGGAATCCGGGAGAACTTCCAGCCCTTGGCATACTTTGCAATGTAGCCGTCCAGCTCCGCAGCGTGTTCATCCACGCCCTTCACCAGCCGGGTGATATAGGCCACCTGCTTGGCGTTGGGGGCATCGGCGTAGAGAGGGTCCTCCTCCGCCAACTCCGCGAAGGCCTCCGGCGTCAGCCGTTCCTTCAGCAGCTCATCCACGGTCTTGTCAGTAAAACTCAGTTCATAGGATAGGTGCGCGGCAATTTCCCGTGCAGTGTTCCGTACCATAACGTCTCTCGTCCTTTTCTCTCTTGTTGGGG
>ENA-UERS01000463-UERS01000463.1-human-gut-metagenome-genome-assembly--contig:-NODE-463-length-18281-cov-3.441332_pt1 | contig 18281 bp, 15 predicted proteins | sample MGYA00242991_ERZ507992 | MGnify/ENA primary metagenome ERZ507992 (study PRJEB26167, sample SAMN06115535) | human gut metagenome | host: Homo sapiens | place: China:Chongqing | collected 2015-10-24...
TCTTGGGGGAAACGCCAGCCTTGTTCAGGTGGCCCATCTCGCCCTTGGTCAGCTTCTTCTCGGCGACATCCTCGAAGCCCAGCTGAACCGCATTGTAGCCTTCCTTCTCGGAAGTCTTCTTCTGAACGACCGTGCAGGGTCCCGCCTCAATGACGGTGACGGGGATCACGTGGCCGTTCTCGTCAAAAATCTGGGACATGCCCACTTTTTTGCCGATGATCGCTTTCATGGTTGTTCCTCCTTAAAGGTTATTGGTCGGCTTAGATACGTGCGGGTTGGGTCCCGCCGCATTGCTCTGCCGACATGACCCGTCTGCCTCGCAAGACGGCAGACATGGACAGCAAACAATTTTCAATCTATTTTCGCCGCGGCGTGTACGTGGCGAAAATACTTTGACCTAAGCGCCTTGGGCGCGTTCACCAGTCCGCAGACTGGTGGGAGGTGGTTAGGAGGGGGACAAGTCCCCCTCCTAAGTAATCAGCACAGTTTGGAACCCGCCGGGATCTTGTCATCCAGCATGATGAGGTTCAGCTTCTCCTCGCCCTTTTCCGTGTGGACGGCGGAGAGGAGCATGCCGTTGCTCTCAAAGCCCATCATCTTCCGGGGCGGCAGGTTTACGATGGCGGCCAGGGTCTTGCCCACCAGGTCCTCCGGCTCATAGAACTTGTGGATGCCGGAGAGGATCTGGCGGTCGGTGCCAGTGCCGTCGTCGAGCGTGAAGCGCAGGAGCTTTTCGCTCTTCTTCACGGCCTCGCAGGCCTTGACCTTGACGGCGCGGAAGTCGGACTTGCAGAACGTGTCGAAATCGACCTTTTCCTCCGCCATCGGCTCAAACTCCATCGCGGGGAGGGCAGCCTTTTTCTGCGCCTCCTGAATGGCCTCAAGCTCTTCGAGCGCCTTCTGCGCGTCGACGCGCGGGAAGATGGCCTCGCCCTTGTGGACGGTGACGGTGGCGCTCAGGCTGCCCCACTTCGCGGCGCTGTCCCAATCGCGGCAGCACTCGCACGCGCCGATCTGGTCGAAGATCTTCTCGCAGGAATCGGGCATGAAGGGCGTGAGCAGCACGGTGCAGATGCGGATGCTCTCGAGCAGGTTGTACATGACGGAAGCGAGGCGGGGCTTGTTGGTCTCGTCCTTGGCGAGCGCCCAGGGCGCGGTCTCGTCAATATACTTGTTGGCGCGCTGGATGCACTTGAAGATGAGCTCAAGCGCGTTCTGGAACTGGAACTTCTCCATCTCGGCTTCATACTTGCCGCGAAGGGCCGAGAGCTGGGAGATGAGCTCGTCGTCGAGCGCATCGGCCTGACGGCTTTCCGGCAGCGTGCCGCCGAAATATTTTTCGACCATGGCCGTCGTGCGGGAGACGAGGTTGCCGAGGTCGTTGGCGAGGTCGACATTGATGGTGTTGATGAGCAGTTCATTCGAGAAGTTGCCGTCCGAGCCGAACGGGAACGTGCGCAGCAGGAAGAAGCGCAGCGCGTCCACGCCGAAGCGCTCGGCGAGCACATAGGGGTCGACGACGTTGCCCTTGGACTTACTCATCTTGCCGCCATCCATGACGAGCCAGCCGTGGCCGTAGACGTGCTTGGGAAGCGGCATGCCCATACTCATGAGCATCGCGGGCCAGATAATGGAGTGGAAGCGGACGATCTCCTTGCCGACAAAATGCACGTCGGCGGGCCAGAACTTATCGTAATCGTCGTACTTGTCGTTCATGAAACCGAGCGCCGTGCAGTAGTTGAAGAGCGCGTCGACCCAGACGTAGACGACATGGCCGGGGTCAAAGTCCACGGGGATGCCCCAGGTGAAGCTCGTGCGGGAGACGCAGAGGTCTTCAAGGCCGGGCTTGATGAAGTTGTTGACCATCTCATTGACGCGAGAGGCGGGCTGGAGGAAGTCGGTGTCCTCAAGGAGGTGCTGCACGCGGTCGGCGTACTTGCTCAGCTTGAAGAAGTAGGCCTCTTCCTCGGCGTCCTCGACCTCGCGGCCGCAGTCGGGGCACTTGCCGTCAATGAGCTGGCTCTCGGTCCAGAAGCTCTCGCAGGGCTTGCAGTACTTGCCCTTGTAGGTGCCCTTGTAGATGTCGCCGTTGTCGTGCATCTTCTTGAAGATCTTCTGGATGGCCTCGACATGGTAGTCATCCGTTGTGCGGATGAAGCGGTCGTTCGAAATATTCATGAGCTTCCACAGATCGAGGATGCCCTTTTCGCCGCAGACGATGTTGTCGACGAACTGCTGCGGGGTCACGCCCGCGGCCTTGGCCTTATCTTCGATCTTCTGGCCGTGCTCGTCGGTGCCGGTCAGGAACATGACGTCATAGCCCGTCAGGCGCTTGTAGCGTGCCATCGCGTCGGTCGCCACGGTGCAGTAGGTGTGGCCGATGTGGAGCTTGTCGGAGGGGTAGTAGATGGGGGTCGTGATATAGAATTTCTTCTTGTCCATTGGTGTTTTCCTCTTTTCTGCCCGCGCCGAATGAAAGCGGGGCGTAATTAACTACAGTTTACCACCGAAAGGGCGGTATTTGCAAGGATTTTACAATAATTCCCGTCCGCAGGCGGAAAAGGCATCGCAGATTTTGCGCCGCGCACGGCGCAAATAAATTGGAATCATAAATCGCCGCGACATGCGCGTGGCGATTTATTCCTATCAGCCTGCCAGCGTGCGAGCGCAGCGAGTGCGGCGCAGCAGGCTGTGATCTTCTCAAAAAACGGCATTGCCGTTTTTTGAATTATAGTGAATCGTCTTCGTCGATCCACTTCTGCACCGGAACGATATCAAACTCCTCCTCCGTCCGGCGGATCACCACCTCGTCGATGCCGGCGTTGATAATCATGCGGCGGCACATGGGACAGCTCGTCGCGTCGTGCAGCAGCTCGCCGCTGCGCGCGTCGCGGCCGACTAAATAGATCGTCGCGCCGACCATGTCGCGCCGCTGGGCGGAGATGATGGCGTTCGCCTCGGCGTGGACGCTGCGGCAGAGCTCGTAGCGCTCGCCGCGCGGGACCTTGAGCTGCTCGCGCGTGCAGTAGCCGAGGTCGACGCAGTTCTTGCGTCCGCGCGGCGCGCCGTTGTAGCCCGTGGAGATGATCTCATCGTTTTTGACGATGATCGCGCCGTAGACGCGGCGCAGGCAGGTCGCGCGCTCGAGCACGGTCTGCGCAATGTCCAGATAGTAATTCCGCTTGCTGACACGCTCCATATCGAGTCCTCCTTGTATTGATGAAAAAAATATTACAAAATGCTATCAGAATTCATGCTTGCAGTGAGGGCAGCGGCCGTAGTCAAAGTCGATGACTGCGCCGCAGTCGGGACACTGCTTCTGCGGCAGTTCGTCGGTTGAAGCTTCGGGCTGGAAAAATTCAAGCTTCCCGCACTTGGGGCAGGAATAGATGTTGATTTCCCTTCCACCCACGAGGGCGAAGGTCAGGTCCGAGATGATCAGATCGGGGCTGCGCTGAAGCTTTTCGCGCCCCAAAAAGCGCATCTTTGCGCCGCAGCGCAGGCAGTTGAGCTGATTTTCCATTTTATACTCCTTGTAAGTCAAAGATCGGCGTGTATTCCTCTTTGGCACTCGAGAGCTCCTGACAAAAGCCGTCGGTCAGGCCGCAGTCGCGCATGTACTGCACCGCCGTGCGGTACTCGCGCTCATTTAAGCGCCGCGCGAGCGCACCGGTCGAACCGGGCTGCGGCGTATACTGGCTCATGAGCGAAAAGAGCACCGTCTTTGGCGGAAAATGCGTCGAGACATAGTCGATGACGCGCTTGGTGTTCTCCATCTGCCCCGGCAGGACGAGGTGGCGCAAAATGACGCCGGAGCGCATCAGGCCGTCGTCCCCAATCTGATACGCCCCGACCTGACGCACCATCTCGTCGATGGCCGCGGCGGCAACTTCAAAGTAGTCCGGTGCGGCGGAAAGCTCGCGCGCGGGGCGTTCCATGGCGTATTTGAGGTCGGGGAGGTAGATCTGCACCTTACCCTCAAGCGTTCTGAGCGTTTCGACGCGCTCGTAGCCGCCGCTGTTCCACACAACGGGGACGGGAAGCGGCTGATCCAGCGCTTCGAGCACCCAGGGGGTGAAGTGCGTGGGCGTGACAAGATCGATGCAGTGCGCGCCCTGCGAAACGAGGCCTTCCATGATCTCGCGCAGATGTGCCGGCGTAATGACCTTGCCGAAATTCTCGTGGCTGATGCGCCCGTTCTGGCAGAACACGCAGCCCAAATTGCAGCCGGAGAAGAAGATGCAGCCCGCGCCGTTCGTGCCGCTGAGCACGGGCTCTTCCCACATGTGCAGCATCGCGCGCGCGACGACTAAGCCCGCGGGCATGCGGCAGACGCCGCCCGCTTTCTCCGCCGTGCGCTCAGCATTGCAGCGACGGGGACAGATCTCGCAGCGCATCAGTCGCCCGTGCCCTGACCGTTGAAGTCGGGGCCGAGGTCGCCGAGCATCCAGTGCTTGCGGCACAGGCCGATGTACTGGTCGTTCGCGCCGATGACGACCTGCGCACCCTGCTTGACGACATGGCCCTGCGCGTCAAAGCGCGCGTTGAACGCGGCCTTTTTGCCGCACCAGCAGATGGTCTTGACCTCTTCTAACTTGTCGGCCATGACAAGCAGCTCGTAGCTGCCGGGGAAAAGGTCGCCCTTGAAGTCGGCGCGCAGCCCGTAGCAGAGGACGGGGATACCGCAGTCGTCGACGAGATGGACGAGGTATAAGACCTCCTCCTTTGTCAAAAACTGCGCCTCGTCGACGATGATGCAGGCGTTTTTCTTGAGCTCCTCCTCGTCCATCTGCCGCATCTCATGGAAGTAGACGCAGGGGTATTCAAGCCCGATGCGTGAGTGCACCATGTGGTCGCCGTCGCGCGTGTCGAGCTGGGGCTTGCAGAGGAGCGTCTTCTGCCCGCGCTCTTCGTAGTTGAAGCGCGCCATCAGCGCGTTGGCCGTCTTGCTCGAGCCCATCGCGCCGTATTTGAAGTAAAGCTGTGCCATGGTCGTTGTTCTCCCTCTCTTATTGCAGCCGCGCGCGAACGAGCGCGGCAAATTTCTTGAATGCGGTGGGGATGGCGGCGGCGTCGAACGCCGCGGCGTCCGCCCAGAATAGATCGTCGTTTTCGCCCGTCACGTCGGCGAAATATCCCTTCATGTCCCATTCGATGTGGGTGAAGATGTGCTTGGCGCTGCCCGCGGGTTCGACAGTTTGCGTCGAAAGCCCCATCTGCGCAAGCGCAAGTGAAACGCCCGCCTCGTCGAGGTTCCCCAAAACGCTCGGGAATTCCCAGAGTGAGGCGAGAAGTCCCGTGTCCGCGCGCTTTCGCAGCGCGGCCTTGCTGTTTTGAAAGAGCAGCAGCACCGTGCGCTCTTCGATCTTGCGCGCCTTTTTCTTCGCGCGCACGGGTAAAATTTCCGTGAGACCGTTTTTGTACGCCTCGCACATCATTCGCGCGGGGCAGATCTCGCACTTCGGCGCGCCGTTCGGCAGGCATACCGTCGCGCCGAGGTCCATCATCGCCTGATTGTACGCACCGGGGCGGGCTAAGTCGATGGCGTCGTTGAGATGCGCGGTGAATTGCTTTCGCACCTTCGCGTCCATGATGTCGTCGGCGCAGCCGCTGACGCGCGCGGCGACGCGCAGCAGATTTCCATCCACCGCGGCGACCGGCTCGCCGAAGTTGATCGAGGCGATGGCGGCGGCGGTGTAGTCGCCGATGCCGGGGAGCGTTTTGAGACTTGCACAAGTGCGCGGCAACTCGCCGCCAAAGTCCGAGACGATGACCTTTGCCGCCTTTTGCAGATTCCGCGCCCGCGAGTAGTAGCCGAGCCCCTCCCAGAGCTTCAAGAGCCGTTCCTCCGGCACGGTGGCTAACGCCGCGGCGTCGGGCAGCTCTGCCATAAAGCGCTCGAAGTACGGAATGACGGCACTCACGCGCGTCTGCTGGAGCATGATCTCCGAGACCCACGTGCGGTACGGCGTGACGACGCTGCGCCATGGCAGCGTGCGGCCGTTTAAGTCATACCACGTGAGCAGCGGCGCGGTCAGGGCATTTAAGTTTTCCCAATGTTCTGTCATCATATCATTTGTTGAAGCGCGCGGCGAAGCCGCAGCGGCGGCAGAGCTCTTCGGCGGGCTTCCGCCGGGAGAAACCCTCGCGCAGAGCACACGCGCGCGGGGAGGTCAGAATTTCGGTAAGCGGCTGGGTGAAGAGGTTCCCCAGCGCCACATCGCCCTCATGATCGAGGCAGCAGGGCACGACCGTGCCGTCGACAAGCACGCCGAGCTGGTCGCGCAGGCCGTAGCAGAACTGCGCGCCGGATTCGTTTGCCGAAAGGTCGGGCCATTCAAATTTGCCCGCGCGCTCTAAATAGAGATGATCGCGCAGGAGGAAGCTGCCGTTGCGCATTTCGGGCCAGTCATTTCCCGTGCGCGCGCGCAGAAAGTCGAGAATTTCGCCGTTGCGCGCGTCCGCGCCACCGTCGTTCCAGAGGCGCAGCGCGACGATGACGCGTTTTTTCGCGGCCTTTTCAGCAAAGTTCCAGACCTGTGTCAGGTAAGAAAGCTCCTGCTCGTCCGCGCCGTCGTTGCCCTCAAAACTGTGGAGAGAGACGCTGATCTTGTGCAGACTTTCGGCGGCAAGCAGCTCACTGGAACGCTTTTGGAGCAGCGTGCCGTTCGTTGTGATGCAGATCTTCATATCCCGCGCCTTGGCGAGGGCGAAGAGCGTCGTAAGCTCAGGGTGCAGCAGCGGCTCGCCCATCACGTGCAGATAGATGTACTGCACATACCCCTCGAGCCGCGAGAGGACGAGGTCGAATTCCTGTGCGCTCATCGTGCGCGGTGCGCGCTTCGTCTTGGGACAGAAGGAGCAGGCGAGGTTGCAGCGGTTCGTGATCTCAACGTAGGCTTTTTTCAGCATCGCGCGGCTCCTTTCGTGAAGTCAGGGGATAGATTCAAATATTTTACCATATCCGCGCGATTTTGCAAAGCCTTTTCCCTTGCGCCGCGCCGCGGCGTCTGCTATGATACTACAGGCAAACTTCCATCCTCCGCAGCGAAAGGAGAAACCGCATGACCGTCACGTTTATCGCCCACAGCGCGTATCTTGTCGAGTGGGACAAGTTCTATACGCTCTTTGACTACACCTACGAGCCCGACTACACGGGCGCGCTGCCGGAGCTGAACCCAGACAAGCCGCTGCTCGTCTTCGCGAGCCACAGCCACGAGGATCACTTCGACGCGAAGGTCTTTGCCCTTCTGGAAAAGTATCCCGATGCACGCTTTTTCGTCTCGCGCGATACGCGCCTCACCGAGCGCAAGCGGCAATGGCTGAACATCTCCGACGAAGCCTTTGCCCGCACGACTGTTCTGCGGCCCGACAGCATCCTGCTCACCGACGTCGCGGGCGAGGACTTAAGCATCCGCGCCATCAAGTCGACGGACATCGGCAACGCCTACCTTCTGCGCTGCGAGGGGAAGATGGTCTACCACGGGGGCGACCTCAACTGGTGGAACTGGGAGAGCGAGGGCAAGGCTTACTGCAACAACATGACCGTCCACTACCATGCGGCCATTGAAAAGCTCGCCTCCGCCGTGCGCAACGAGGCGACGGACAACAACATCGCGCCCGAGATCACGGCGGCGATGGCGCCGCTTGACCCGCGCCTTGGTGAAGGCAGCGAGGGCCTCGGCATCGAGTATCTGCTGAAGAATGTGACGGTGCAGCACATCTTCCCGATGCACATGTGGAAAAAGTATGAGGTCATCGACCGCTACATTGCCGCACATCCGGACGAAAAGGGCATCATCGCGCGCATCACGCGCGACGGTCAGCAATTCGAGATTTGAAAATAAAAAGGAAAGCGCCTTCCGCATCGCGGAAGGCGCTTTCCCGTTCGAAGGGAATTTGTGGAGAAAAAACACTGACGTATTTTTTACTGGCTCACTGCCGTGAGAGGCATTTTGAGGATCTGACCGACGAAAATGACCGAGGGGGACTTGACGGTGTCCTTATTCAGGTCATAGATCTCAGTCCAGCGGTTGCCGCTGCCGAGCTGCTTGCTGGCGATCTTCCACAGACTGTCGCCGGAGACGACGGTGTAGGTGTCGCCGCTCGCGGGCTGGGAGGGCTCCTCAGCGGGCTTTTCGGGCTGCGTGGGCTGGGTGGGCTCGGCGGAGGTGCCGTTGCTCACAAGTGTCGTGCGCGGGTCGTTGCCCGTGTAGCGGTAGAGCGGGAAGTTCTTCGTGGTCTCATCATACTTGAGCAGACCGTTCTGATAGATCGTGCCGTTGTAGCGTGCGCTGTCGCCGACGTCGGGCTCCATCAGCATGCCGATGATTGTGCCGCTCTCCTGATCCATGGGGATCACGTAAGCGCCCTTTTCGAAGGTGACTTTCGCGCTGTCGCGCAGGTCGGCAATGCAGCTCTTGGTGCCGTCGGCCTCGATGTAATAGTACTGCTGGAGCTCGGCACTGGAACCGGCATTGAGCTTATAGTACTCTGCGCCGTGGTGGTCGAGCGTGTAGAGAAGTTTGTCGATCCACTCAACGTCCGCGGGGACGACGTAGGCAGTCGGGCGGGTGCGGCTGCGGACGATGGTGTCCTGCAGGCTGATGGCGTTGGCGCCGATGCTGTTGATGTTACCGTAGATATCGGCGACATACTGGTGCAGCGGGGTCGGGCTCTTGACCTTGCCGGAGGCGCTCTGCTTGAGGACGAGAACGTCGGATTCGCTGTAGGTCTTGCCGGTCTCGGCGACCTTGGCGCGGGCGGTGTTCACGGTGTCCATAACGGTTTTGGCGTTGGCGGCGGTGGTGTCATAGATGGACTTGGTCGCAACGACCTGACCGTATACGCGGCGCGGCATGGCGAACAGCGCGCCGTCAGCGCCGTGACTCTCAATCAGAATGGAGATGGCGTTGCCGAGACCGTAGTAGGCGCGGCCAATGGGGTTATTGCTGGTGATGCCGTAGTGGTAGGCGCGGAAACCGGTGTCGAGCAGGTCCTTGTGCATCTTGTCGACGACAAGCTCGGTGGTCAGCTTGGTCACGGCAGGATCGTCGTTCAGGCTGGAAGCGCCGGTGATCTGGAAGTCATTGAGTTCGAACTTCTCGGGATCGTTATTGTAGTTGCCCATCTCGGAGAAGAAAAATTCGTGGTTGTCGATCACAACGTGCGGCATGAACTTGTAGTATGTTTCGTGCAGCATGGCCGTTTCCTTGGAATTGATCGCCATGTGGTCGCGGTTCATGTCGATGCCGTCATAATCGGTGCGGACGAAGAGAAATGCGCCCTCCACATTGATGCGGGGGATCATCACAATATCGATCTTGTCGAGGATGTCCTCACCGTACTGGCCGCAGAGCTCCTGAATCATGACGAGCGCGCTCTCACCGGCGGCAGGCTCATAGGGGTGAATCTGGGCCTGCTGCCACACGATGGGCTTGCCGCCCTCGCGCAGGATCTTGGCCGCATCGTCCATGGTGGCGTTTGCGGGAATATTTTTCTTGGTGAACACGAGCACGGGGTAGTCGTAGCCGTAGTGGGCAGTCTTACCGGCGCTGAAAACGTGCATGTAGCTGCTCTTAGTCGCGTATTCCTTGATGAAAGCGGTCATCTCTTCGTTGGTGGTGGCCTGATAGAGCGCGCGGCCCTCCTGGAAGGCGGGAGTGGTGAAGGGCTTGTAGCCGACGAGCTCGTCCGTGCCGAGCAGGTACTCCATCTCATCAGTTCCCTCGATGGGGACGCCGTAGCCAACGCCTTGGTCAAAACCAGCGGGGGCCTTTTCACCGTTCACGCCGACGGGATTGTTGTTACTGGTCTCATAGCCGGTGCCGGCGATGGGCGCAGTTTTGACGGGTAGTGTCTTCGCACCAGCTTTCAGGTCTGCCTCAGTGACGAGGAAGAGCTTGACGATGCTGTAATACTTGCTCTCGACCTTGCCGCGGACGAGATAACAGTAGCCGCCTGCCTCGGTAACGGTGTACTTGCCGTCCTTGTCCGGTTCAATGATTGTCAGCTTGGGATAGTTTTCGCTATTAGGCTCGGTGAAGGCCTTGACAATACCTTCGACGGTTTTTGCTTCACGTTTCTGATACCATGCGGGGATACCCTTGAACATGGTTACGACTACGTCATTTGCGGGAACATCCTTAGGATATTCAAGCGTGATCTTCACGCTTTTCTCTGCTGCGATCGTGCTGGTCATCAGCATTGTGACGACCATCGCGAGAGTCAGCAGACAGCTCAGGGATCGCTGCATCATTTTTCTCATAGCTTCTTTTCTCCTTCTTAAAAACTGTCGGTACCGGAACATCATGCACAAACGGAAGAGAAATTACCCGTTAATTTCTGTTGACAATACCGATTCAGATAAGTAAACTGTAACTATTAAAGTCGCCTTTAAGTCAATAGGTTTTCGCGCGGTCATCTTAACAGTTTTTTGAGGAGTTTTTCGTATGCCTTATACAATCGGCGAAGTGGCACGCATGATGAATATTGCCCCATCGACCCTGCGCTACTATGAAAAGGAGGGGCTGCTGTCTCTCGGTGTGCGCGCCAGCAATGGGCAGCGAACGTACACAGACGACGATATTGCAACGCTTTCGATCATCGAGTATCTCAAATTCTGCGGTCTTCCGCTCAAAGAGATCCGCTCGTTCCTGCCGCTTGTTCAGCCCGGCGGAGAGACGCTGGAAGCGCGCCGCGCGATCATGGCCAAAGAGCGGGACAATGTCCTTGCGCAGATCGCGGCGCTGCAAACGAAGCTTGAACGGCTGGAATTCGGCTGCTGGTATTACGAGACCGCGCAGCAGTACGGATCGGTGCTGCCGCTGTATGAATTTTCAGAGGAATGCTTTCCGCCGGAGCATCGGAATGTTCTGCGCGAGGGCTTTCGCCTGCCGCTCACGCATGTGCGGGCAAAGCTTGAATGGTGAAGTAAAAAAGGAGTCCTGAGACGCATGGTCTCAGGACTCCTTTTGTCATGGCTTTATTTTTTCCTGTTCCACGGGTGGTACTGGTACGACTGCTCCTCGCTCATGCCGAAGTAGCGCAGGTCCGTGCGGCCGTACTGGTCGCCCCAGGTGACGTCGATGTGGTACTGCGTGCCATCGAGCGTTGCGAGCGTCCAGATGTGGCTGTCGTTAAAAAGCGAGGTGCACTCGATGCCCTCGAGCTTCAAGAGCAGATTGTAAGCGCCCGTGTAGCCGTCGCACACGGCAAGACCGCTGACAAGCGCGCCGTAGGCAAGATGGCTCGCGGAATCGTCTGCGGCGGCGTTATCGTAGCGGCAGTGGTCGCACAGCCATTGAAAATACGTGCGCGCGATCTCATACTGGCTCATGTCGTAGCTCAGCGTGCCGCTCTCCCAGAGCGAGTCGTGGACCTTGATCGCGGCGGCGAGCGCCTTGGCGCGGTACGATTCGAGCGTTTTGTCCGTACAGGCGGTGGACGAAAACGTGAGTACGACCTTGCCCGTCGAATACGAGCGGCAGGAGACGGCGTTGTACATCTGCTCGCAGTACGTCTTGACGCAGGAGGTGAACGCCTGCGTCAGCGCGCTGGCGGTGGCGGTGGTGAGGGCCTTGGAGTAGTTCAGCGTGATCGTGTGCTCGCCGCGCGCGAGCATATTGCGAACCAAACCGTCGATGGCGGCGGTGTCCTTGGCAGACGTCGGGAGCGACGTGCTTGCCGGCGCTTTGACAAGGCTCGCGAGCGTCGCGTTTTTGACGGAGTGATACGGCGCGACCGTCCACGTGAGCGTCAGGCGCGTTTCGGGCTTGACCACGCGCGTCAAAAGCGCCGCGATCTCCGCGCGGCTGACGCTGCGGTCGGGGTAAAAGCTGCCCTTTGCGTCCATGCCGGAGAGCAGCCCGCGGCGGTACATCAGCAGTATTTCACTGCGGTAGGGCGTTTTGTCCGTCACGTCGGTAATGTACTCGCGGCTGGCGTAGGCCGAGGTGACGAGCGAGGCGTTGGGTTCGGTGTACCATTCCTCCGGCACGGCGAAGGCGAAAATGCCCGCCATCTGCGCGCGTGACGCGGGCAGGAGGTAGAAGCCCTCGAAGCTGTTGTCGAGCAAATTCTGGCTCTTCAAGTACGAGACATACGGCGCGTACCACGCCTCATTCTCCTTTGCGGCGGGGATGACCGCGTCGCTGCCGGTCGTATAGATGGCGCGCAGCCGCGCGGCGATGGTCAAAAGCTCGGCGATCGTCACATTGCCGTTCGGCGCAAAGGAACTCTCACTGCGGCCGTTCAAAAGCCCGTATTCATAGGCCGAGACGACCGGGGGGGCGAACCAGTCGCCGTTCTTCACGTCGGCAAACTGCCCCTCGTAGACACGGGGAAGCACAAACGGGGCGCTGTCTTCGCTCGTCATCTCCTTCTGTGCGGGAGCGGCAGTGTCCTGCGAGGGCTCCTCACTGTAAGCAAAAGCGCTGATGCTCAGCGCAAGTGCGAGCGCCGCAACAAGCAGCGCAAAGCGGAACTTCATGGCGTTTGCTCTCTCTTTCTCACATTCTCAGAATTTTACAGAATTACGGGACTAAAATGTTCTGCTCGTCGGCGGTGATGTCGGCGACATAGGGGTTGAGCATCGAATTCGTCATCTCGAGCACCTGCTCGGGATAGAGCGTGTAGAAGGACTTGCCATTGTACCAGCCCGCGCCGTCGCCGGGGAGCGTGGCAAAGCTGATGGCGTCCGTTCCGCCCATGGAGAGCGCCTGGTTGGCGAGCCACACGAGGTTGCCGAGCGTCAGGTCGGTCTTGACATATTTTAAGAACGTTTCCGCCATCGCGGGGACGTTTTCAATCTTCATCAGCTTCTGCGCCACGGTCTTCAAAAACGCCTGCTGCGTGCCGATGCGGCCGATATCCTGCCGCCCGCCGTAGGCGGGCTTATCCTTGTCGGAGTTGTGGCGGAAGCGCACGACCTCCATAGACTGCTGGCCGCTGAGATGCTGCAATCCCTTTTTGAAGTGAATGTGCAGATCCTGGTAGGGGTCGTCGTAGTCCATGTCCTCGGGCACGTCGAAGTCCACGCCGCCGATCTGGTCGATGAGCGCGATGAAGCCCTTTAAGTCGACGGAGACGTAAAAGTCCACGGGAACGCCGAGCATATCTTCAATGTTGCTGCGCAGCTTTTCCGTGCCGCCGTTATTGTAGGAGGAATTGAGCTTGTGGCCGTTGCTCATCAGCGTGTCGCGCGGCAGGCTGACGACGTCGATCTTCTTGTTCTCCGCGTCAAAGCGCACGAGCATATTCGTGTCGCTGCCGCCGGCGTCGTTGTCCACACCGTAGGCGAGGATCGTATAGCAGTATTTTTTGCGCTCTTTGCCGTTAGAAATGGTTTGAATGGCGTCGCTGTCCTCCGCCGTGCCGTCCTGCTGCGTCTGCTGGTCCTCGTTGTCCGTGACGGGCTCGGGCGCGCGCACGACGTACTTGACCGTCGCCACGACGGCCACGGTCAGGAAAAGAAGCGACAGAAGCGTGACGACCGCGCGCTCGCCGCGGCTGCCGGACTTTTTCTTTTTCTGCTTTTTGGTATTTTTGCTGCGGCGCGGCACGTCGTCAAAGTCGGGCTCGTAATAGTCCTGTTTTCTCATCTCATTGCTCCGTTCTGTTTTCTTTTGGTTGACAATAATGCATTCTACCCTGCGCGGCGGAATTGTGCAAGAGAAATTTTGCCGCGCGGAGGGCGCACTCTTATGTTAGACGTAAAAAGTCGAAAAAAGTTTCAAAATCCCTTGTATTTTTTTCGCGTGGCCATGCCGCCGCGGATGTGGCGCTGGGCCTTGTTGACCTCCAGCACCTCCTTGACCTGCAAGTATAGGCTGCGGTTGAACTGCGGCAGGCGGTCCTGCAGGTCCTTGTGTACGGTGGACTTGCTCACGCCGAACTTTTTTGCCGCGGCGCGCACGGTGGCGCGGTTTTCGATGATGTAGGCGGCCAGCGCGCAGGCGCGCTCTTCCATGTTACCCTTCATGCAGCACACTCCCGACTCATGTTGCTCCATCTATATGCGTGCAGAAGGGGAATATGCGCATCGGGAATGAATACGCGGCAAAAACGTTGTGCAAAGCAGTTCAGGCGTGTTATAATTTCTCTGTCTACACTGAAGACGGCACAGACGAAACGACAGGGAGGTCCTGCATGGAAAATAAACTCATCCGCAGCAAATACTTTTTATACCTGACCGAATTTTTTGCCGGTATGTCCGTCATGGCGGTTGAGCTCGGCGCGAGCAGGCTCATGGCCCCATACTTCAGCTCGTCGCAGATCGTGTGGACCGTTATCATCGGCGTCATTATGATCGCGATGGCCATCGGCAACGTCTGGGGCGGCAAGCTCGCCGACAAGAGCGCGACGCCCGATAAGCTCTACCGCCGCCTCATCATCGCGGCCATCTGGATCGCGCTCATCCCGTTTGTGGGACGGTACCTGATCGCGGGCATCTCGCTGCTGCTGGCGCTTTTTGTGACGAAAAACTTCCTCGTCTGGGCGGCGCTCGCGGCGTGCCTTGTGATCTTCGCGTTCCCGTGCGTGCTGCTCGGCACCGTCACGCCGTCGCTCACGCGCTTCACGGTCGACAATCTCGACGACACGGGCAAGACCGTGGGCAGGCTCAACGCGCTCAACACCATCGGCAGCATCATCGGAACCTTCGTGCCGACATTTGTGACGATCCCCGCCGTCGGCACGGCGGCAACGTTCTTGATCTTCTCCGGTGTGCTCGCGGCCATCGGCATCGCGTACTTCGTGTTCGAGAAGAAAAAGAGCGTGCCGGGGATCGTCTCCGTCCTTTTGATCGCTGGACTGTGCTTTGCCCTGCCGTCTTACAGCTTCGCCTTCTGGCAGAGCGACATCACGCTTGAGGACGAGTCCATCTACAACTATTTGCAGGTGCAGGACGACGCGAAGCGCACGACGCTCTCGACGAACGTGCTCTTTGGTGTGCAGAGCGTGCAGGTCAAGGGCGACGCGCTGACTGGCATGTACTATGACTACGCGCTCGCCGCGCCCTGCATGGCGGGCATGGACGGCACGGACAACGAAGACCGCAGCGTGATGATCCTCGGCATGGGCTCTGGCACGTATGCGAGCTACTGTACGCGCTATTTCCCCGGCGCGGGTGTGCAGGGCGCGGAGATCGACAAAAAAATTGCCGACATCGCGACGGACTACTTCGGACTTCCAGGCAGCGTGACCGTCGCGGTCGAGGACGGGCGCGCGTACTTAGCCGCGAGCGAGGAGAAGTTTGACGTCATCATGGTGGACGCCTATCAGGATATCACCATCCCGTTCCAGCTCTCGAGCGTTGAGTTTTTCAACGAGGTGTGCTCTCATTTGAAGCCGAACGGCGTGATGGTCGTGAACCTCAACATGACGTCGGCGGAGAACGGCTCGATCAACGAATACCTCTGCGACACGATGGCGAGTGTCTTCCAGCACACCGTCACCGCGCCGGTGAAGGGCAACACGAATACCGAGGTCTTCTGCACGAACGCGGACGACTGGGAGGAGACGTTCCTGCGCAGCATCGCAAAGCTCAAGGACAGCGACTATGCCGATATGATGCGCACGGTCTACTCGAAGCTCACGCCCTATGAGGGCGGAAGCTGCATCCTGACGGACGACAAGGCCCCTGTCGAGGTGTTGGGCATGCGCGTGCTCGACGAGCTCATCGGCGATGAGCTCAACTACTACAAAGACGAACTGAGAACCGGCGGCCTGTCCGCACTGATCGGAAATTGAAGATAAAAAAATCCCCGCGCCCACGGCGCGGAATTCTTTTCAGGGTAGAGAGCCTCGCAGCGTTTTTACCCGCAAGGGGTACGCAGCGTCCGTAAGGCAGCAAAGCTGCCAACGGCTGCCCAGGTGCCGCGCACGGCACGAAATAAATTCAAATCGGTTTTCCGCCGCGACATGTGCGCCCTCCAGAGGGGCTTCTCTTGCCCACTGCGGGGCAATTCACCTTCTGGCAGAAAACTCTTTGCGCAAAGTGGAAATCGGCGAAGTGCCGCCAGCGGCGGAAACAGCAAGTCGGTTTCGAGGAAGCGGCACGATTGGCGCCCTGCAAGGGCGCGGGAATCGTAGTGCCGCAACGGTGTAAGGTCGAATTGTCCGCTTTTAGCGGACAACCGAGGTACAGAACGCAGCGAGACCTTTTCAAAAAAGTGGCTTTGCCACTTTTTTGATTACAAAATCAGCATCAGCACAGGAATCACGACGAAGCACGCGATCGTGGAGAGCGCCGCGCCCTGCGCGGCAAAATCCTCGTCCGCGCCGTATTCCGCGGCGGCCACGACCGTCTGCGTGACGACGGGCATCGCCGTTTCGACGATGAGCACGTCGTGAGCAAGGCCCGTCACGCCGAACGCCCTGCACAGCGCGACCGAGAGCGCCGGCGCGAGCAGGAAGCGGAAGATCATCGCGATGCCTAAGTCGCGGTCGAGCCGGACATTTTTGAGTCCGATGTCGTGGATGATGTAGCCCGTGAGCAGCAGCGCCAGCGGTGTGACGAGGTTGTTCATATAGCGGCAGTAGCTCATCACGAGCGAGGGGAGTCTCACTTCAAACCACACGAGCGCGAGGCCGACAAAAACGGCGATGACGGCGGGCGTGGTCAGGAATTTCTGGAGCATCTTGAGGTCAAAGCCGCGGCTCTCACCCGACCAGCGCACAAGCGAGAGGAACAAGAGCTGGACAAAGCTGGTGTTGACAAGGTAGTAGAGCATGACATAGGGCGTGCAGGTGTCGCCAAAGAGCTCGGTACACATCGCAAGGCCGACGAAGATGGCGTTCGACACCGAGCACATCATCATAAAAACACCGAGCTTTTTGCGCGGCAGCTTTATGAGCCTGCCGACGAGCAGTGACAGAACTGTGATGACCACGGTGCCGAGCAGCGGCACGAGCAGAAAGCTGCCCGACTGAACCAGAAGATCACGGGTCAGGTTGTTCGTCAGTCCGTAGACCGACATGCAGGGGATGGCGACAGAGAGCGTGAACTTGCCGATAAAGGCTTTGGCCTGCGGGCCCATCCAGCCCTTGGCCGCGCAGAAATAGCCCGTCGCCGTGAGCAGCAGGATGATGGTGACGGAAGAGACCGCGTGCAGAAATCCTTCCATGGTGTGACCTCGAACGTAAAATAGTACTGCCAGTATATCATCCCTGCGGCAAAAGACAAGGGCAGGCGCAAAAGATGGCTTGAAAATGCGCGGACGATACGCTATGATGGGCGAAGATGAGCGCGCAGTGCGCGCCCGGAGAAAAAGAGATCGAGAACTTTGAGAGGAGTTTTGTTTTTATGAAAGCAGCGCTCGTGATTATGGCGGCGGGCATGGGCTCGCGCTACGGCGGCAGCAAGCAGGTGGACGGCATCGGCCCGAACGGCGAAATTTTGATGGAATACTCCATTTTCGACGCGCTGCGCGCGGGCTTTACGAAGGTGGTCTTCATCATCAAGCCCGACATGCGCGACTTGATGGAGAACATGGTCGGCAAGCACCTTGCCGCGCGCAAGACCGCGGACGGGGACAATGTCGAGGTCTGCTACGCGTATCAGGATTTTTCGAGCGTGCCCGATTTTTATGAGGTGCCGTCTGAGCGCGTCAAGCCGTTCGGCACGGTGCACGCGCTTTTGTGCGCGCGCGAATTCGTGCACGAGCCGTTCGTCGTCATCAACGCCGACGACTATTACGGCGTGGACGCGTTCAAGACCATTTACGCCGAGCTCTCAAAGCTCGCCGAAAGCGGCGAGGGCACGATGGTCGGCTATGACCTCTGCAACACCGTGAGCGAGCACGGCACGGTCACGCGCGGCGTGTGCCATGTGAACGAACAGGGGATGCTCGACCGCGTGGTCGAGACGTTCCACTTAAAGCCCTGCGCCGACGGTAAGATCCGCGACATTCAGGAAAACGGCGACGGCCCGGTCTACGCGCCCGAGACGCCGGTCTCGATGAACTTCTGGGGCTTTACGCCGTGGCTGTTTGAAAAGCTGGACGCTTACTTCAAAGACTTCCTCCGCGCGCTGCCCGACGGCGAGCTCAAAAAGGAGTGCCTGCTGCCGAGCCTGATCGGCGAGCTGATCGACCGCGGCGAGCTCAGTGTCTCCGTTCTGCGCTCGAGCGCGCGCTGGTTCGGCATGACGTATCACGAGGATAAAGAAATGGTGCAGCGCGAGCTTCAGAAATTACATGACGCGGGCGTGTACCCCAAAACGCTGCGCGCGTGAGCGAGACAAATCGAAAAAAACTGCCGCCTCCGGACATACTAAGTCC
>ENA-UERS01000471-UERS01000471.1-human-gut-metagenome-genome-assembly--contig:-NODE-471-length-18174-cov-3.944466_pt1 | contig 18174 bp, 14 predicted proteins | sample MGYA00242991_ERZ507992 | MGnify/ENA primary metagenome ERZ507992 (study PRJEB26167, sample SAMN06115535) | human gut metagenome | host: Homo sapiens | place: China:Chongqing | collected 2015-10-24...
AGTATTTGCACCGTTTCTAACGTAGATTCCGCTATCTGTGAATGCAATTTCATGAGCCTTGCCGCCAGATGAGTCACCCCATCCGCGAAGCCCAAGCAGATATGCATAGCCTTCGCCAATGTTTAAGCCGATTGCCTGGCGTTGCTTAAGCCCTCTGAATGCGATTCCTCCGTGGGGCGAATTCGGGAATTCATTATAGTTGTCCGGCGTTGTTGCAGTAGATCGATTATCCCCCTCATCTGTGAGATAATAATGACCATGCGCGCTCGGTGGATAACTGCTCGGCTTCCCCGACACATTGTCCCAGTTCGTAGGGTACACACTCGGCTTCCCGCTCACGCTGTCCCATGTAGAAGGAAACGTCTCCGGCTTATCCGTCACGGAATTCCAGTCCGTCTTGATGCTCTTGAACTTGTCGCCCACAGCCTTTGCGTCCGCGGGTGCGCCGTCAATGGTCAGGGTCTTGTCGGTGTTCACCACCTTCTTGGCCGCTTCCACCAGTTGGCGGGCTTCGTTCTCGCTGGCCTTGGCGTTTCCTTCGCTGGTCTTCGCATTTTTCTCACTTGCCGCCGCCTTCCCTGCGCTTGCTTCGGCTTCCTTGGCCTTGGCGGTGCAGGTGGCCACGCTGGTCCCCATGCTGTTGGCGCTGGCTTTGGCGTTGGTCTCGCTGGTCTTGGCGTTGGTCTCGCTGGTGGCAGCTTTCGTTTCGCTGCTCTTGGCATTGGTCTCGCTGGTCTTCGCGTTGGTCTCCGAGGTCTTCGCCGCATTCTCGCTGGCTTTCGCATTCGTCTCGGATGCCTTTGCGTTGCCCGCACTGGTCTTGGCTGCATCCTCACTGGCTTTGGCGTTGGTTTCGCTGGTCTTTGCCGCACTGGCCGAACTTGCCGCCGCAGAAGCCGAACTTGCCGCAGCGTTCTGACTTGCCCTGGCCGCATTCTCGCTGGCCTTCGCGTTGGTCTCGCTCACCTTGGCAGCATCCTGGCTTGCCTTTGCCGCATCCCGTGCCGCCTCGGCCTGACGGAGCAGCTCTTTGATGTTGGTGATGCTCTGGTTCACAAAGTCCCGGGTCCACTCCATTGAGCTGGCGATGTATTCACGGACTTCCCGGCCGTAGATCGCCTTCCGGATGCCCGTAATGATCGCATCAAAATCCATTGATATTCTCAACCTCCTCCATTTTGAGCCCTTACGAACTGCTCAGGTTGCCCAGCAGCTGGTTCAGGAAACTGATGATCGCCTGTGCGATCGTCCATATGCTGTCCATGGCCTGCTTCTGCACCTGCTGTTTGGTCAGCTTCTCGGGGGTCAGACCAAAGGTGAACTGCTTCTCGTTGGGCGCATCCAGCGGCAGCTTCAGCTTGGTGCACACCAGCCACTTGTCGATCTCATGGGGGCTGGAGATGATGTGGGTCTTGATCAGAAATCCCAGTCGGTCGTTGCTTTCCCCGCTGTCCACCCGGTCGTAAGCGGTCAGGGTCATCACAGGCTCAATGTTCTGCTTGTACCCCTTCAGCTCGGTCTGTGCTTCTTTGCGCAGGTTGTCGCTGTTCGTGTTGCCGTCGATCTGGATGCACTTCTCAATGATGCCGTACTTTGCTTCCGCCGCTTCGTCCCGCACCGTTTCCGAGATTGCGCTCACGGTGGTCGTTTTGAAGATCCACCATCCGCTGGTGGTCGTCTGGGTGCCGTATGCGGTCACACGGGTAACCACGTCGCTGGACATCTGCTCCACATAGCTGAAATCCAGCAGGTTCACGCCATATTCAATGGTCTGCGTCGTGGTGGCATCTGTGTCCACAAGGTAATCGATGTACACCCGCCATACCGCAGTACCGTTGTCTGCCCGCACGATCCGTGTCCGCAGGTATCCGTCGTACTCTTCCAGCAAAAAGGTGTTCAGCAGGCTCCACTGGCTCTCGAACAGGGTTCCCTTGCTGGAGGTGTCGATGGTGCGCCCGGGCTGGATGTTCACCTTCCCGATGCCAAAGGTCCCATAAGGCCCCTGATAGTAGTCCTTCAGGGCCTGCGTTGCAAGGTAGAAGATGCTGTTGGAGGGCACGCTCGACCACTGCTCCAGCTGATTGTCCGTGGTCAGATAGTAGGTTCCGCCGTTCACTTTCGGCACAAATCGCTGGAGATATCCCAGCACGCCCTCGGCATACAGCTTGTAACTCAGGTCAAACAGCTTTTCCGTCTCGGTCACATAACCCAGCCAGATCGGTTTGCCGTCCTCTTCCACCACCAGCCACGTTTTCTCGTACTTCAGGGTGGTGTACACAGGGTTCTTGTAACTGCCGAATGCCGTGTTGATCTGGTATGGAATGGTCGCCTCAAAGCTGCCGAACTCGTTTTTGGCCAGGTTCAGCACCGGGTCTTCGAGGAATCGGTTGGAGACGCTTCCCTCTATCGTGTCGCCCTGGGAATCAAAGATGCACTCCCGGGTGTCCCACTGGAAGCCCAGAGCGCTCGTGCCGTTAAAGGTCTCCGTTTTCTTCGAGATGGTTCCCGCATAAACTCGATATCCGATGGCTCCTCCCTCCTCTCTGCATCCATTTTGAAATCAACTCACAAGTACGCTGGCTGGTAATACAGGTTGAGCGTACCAGCGCCGGCCGCGCTCACTCCCACTTCGTACACGTCGTATCGCAGATCGTTGTCAATCAGGCCGATGTCCGTCTTTCCCATGCTCTCGTCCAGTGTGGAACTATAAAAGGGATCACCCTTCACTGCCGGAAGTCCCAGCTCCTTTGCCTTTTCGTAGGGGTAGGTCTGGCTCTTTGCCAGCGAGATCGCCAACAGGCCGTTCCCGGTCCATTTTGCTTGCAGCAGGCTCGGTTTTTCGCTGGGCGGCATCCGGAAGGTCATGTTCTGGAGTGCCTTGAGGGGAATATCCTTGCAGTAGGGCACGGCCAGATCGGTCTCAAACCCAAAGGTATCCCACACCCAGTCCTCCTGAATGTTGTCGTACAGGAACTTGAACGGGTAAAGGCTGTAGGCAAAGGTCACAACGCTGTGTCCGTTCTTCTGCTTGATGCCCCCGTTCACCCAGACACGCCCCAGATAAAAGAACGCCGGGTCATCCTCCAGCCGCACCCTGGTCTGTGCCGGGATCGAGTTGCTCTTTGCCAGCGCTCTGGAAAGGTACTCCAGCGCTCCGGTTCCCACAGGGGTCGAAAGGTTCTGCCCCCGCCACTCGTCCGTGTCCAGATAGAACTCCCAGCTTCCCTCCCGGGCCTTGAACACCGGGTAACCCGTCAGGCTCTTGGAGAGGTAGGTGGTTCCGTCTCGTCCGGGTACATCCACAGAGAGGATCTTCTCCACCGGGGGAGCCACCACAGGCCGGGAGACCGGGATCATCTTCCAGTCATCCCAGGTGTTCTTGTCACCAATGGTGATGGAATGGTACATGGCTCCTCCTTAACTCAGCATGTCGGCAGGCGGCTGGAAATCATAGGAGATGGTCAGCGTCACCCGTCCGTCGTTGCCGTTCTTGACGTTGCTGATCCAGCAGCGCCCTTTGTAGCTTCTCGTCTGCGCGGTGGAGAGCACGGTTCCGCCCAGCTCCATCCGCACCTCGCATTCTCTTCCCTGAATGATCCGCATCAGCCGGAAATAGGTGCTTGTCCAGTCACCTTCCCGGCTCGACCAGTCAGGGTAAAGCCGAATGCTCTGTTCCGTCTTGTCGGGGATGCCGCATCGCTCCCGCACATCGTCCATGGCGTGCCGTCCGTAGTCATCCCAGCTGGAATGAGGTACGCCGTCCGCCACATAATAAAAGTCCCAGCTTCCGGTCGAGTTCTGGAACACCCTCTTTCCCAGCGGAGCCTTTTCAGGCGTGCCGTGGTAGGAAGGAAAATCCATCGTCTCGTACTTTTCCTCAAAGGCATTGACATGCAGGGGGTTCAGGGGGACCAGATTGAAGTCTCTCGTGCTGTATTCCCGGGAAGCCCCTGCATTGTCATATACCTTAAAAATAAGCCCCGCAAATGTGGGGATCTTTGAGGAAAGCGCCGGGTCAGTTGCGCTCCGTCCCATCATCGGTTGTTCCTCCGGTTGATCTTCCCCAGCCCCTCGTCCACGTCGTTGATGATCTCACCAACCAGTTTCCGGCCGTTCATCTGGACCTTCATGTTGGCCACGGCCCGGGCAATGCTGTCGATGTGCTCTCCCAGTGCCTCCACGCTCGAAACGATGTCGGCGTTGGGGGCTGCCTTCGGATCGACCCGGTTGGCCTCTTCCTGCTGGGCCTTGGTCACCTCGGCTCTGCGCACCACGTTGGCGGCAAGGCCTGCGGTGCGCTCTGCATTCAGGGCCACCGTGCCGTTCTGGAACAGGGTGTCATTCAGCCAGTCCACTCCATTTTGAACGTCGCTCATGTCCACTACGGGCTGGATGCTGGGTTCATACTCGAAGTCGTCGCTGGCAATGTCGCCCACCCGCTGGGCCAGATCCATCATGGTGGAAAGGGCCGTGTTACTCACGTCCTGTACGCCCTGCACCACGGAGTCGGTCTCGTCGGTGATGCCCTGTGCCAAACCCAGGCTCAGGTATTCGCCAATGCCCGCCATCACGCGGCTGGGGGAATGGATGCCAAAGAAGTCGCAGAATCCGTTCACCACAGCACTGCCGAAGTCGCAGATGCCGTTCCATACCGCACCCGCCGCGCCGGTAATGCCCTGCCACAGGCCGGAGATCAGGTTTCCGCCCACGTCCACCAGGCCCTTGAAGCCGTTGCTGATCCAGTCCCACAGGTGCGAGAAGGCATTTCCCAGCCAGTCAAAGAACCCGCTGAAGAAATCACCGATCTTGTCCCAGTTGGCGATCAGCAGTCCGCCGCCCACAACGGCCGCTCCAATGAGCCAGCCTTCGGGGCCAATGGAGCCCAGCACACTCACCAGAGTGCCGCCCAGTTCTCCCAGACCGCCCAGTAAGCCACCGGAGCCGGTGATCATTTCGCCGATGCTGCCAAGGCCGCCCAGTGCTTCTCCCAGCAGGCCCGTGCCGCCCGTGGCAGAGCCCAGCAGACCGCCCATGTTGCCCAGGATGCTGCCAAGGTTCTTGGTCGCACCGGTCACCTTGACCACCTGTCCCATCACCTTCAGGGTACCGCCGCCCTGGGCCAGTTTATTGAAGGTCAGCATGGTCTTTCCCAGATTCATCATCGTCTGTCCGAACTCGCTGCCCATAAAGTCCAGCACGGTGGTAATGCCGCCGGTCACTGCCCCGCCCCAGTCACCGCTCACAAGGGCGGTAATGGTGCCCACAAGGTCGGTGATCACGTTGGTCACGCCGTCCTTAGTGGCCACGCCAAAGGCTCTGCTGAGCTTCGCGGCCATTTCCGGGGCGCTCTTCTGCACCTGTGCCCAGACGCTGTTGAAGCCCTCCTGAATGGGCCGCCAGTTCTTCGAGATGGAGTAGCCCAGCTGCATCATCATCCGCTTGCCGGAGTCGTCCAGCTCAAAGGCATCCGCCAGATTTTCCGCAAAGCCCACAAAGTTGTACTGTTCGCTTTGCAGGTCTGCCAGTGCATCCAGTGCGGTCTCGCTGTTCTTGCCGAACCTCTTCACAGCCTCGTCGTACTTCAGCTGCTTGTTCGTCACTTTCTTCAGGCTGTAGCTCATGCTGTCCAGTGCACTGCCCACGCCGATGATGGCGGTCATGGTGCCCTGGGTGGCGGCTTTCCGTGCCTGGACGCTGTCGGCTCCGTATTGTTCCACCGCAGCCTTGTAAGCGTCCTCCCGGCCCGCAAGATCGCCGTCGCCGTAGAGCTTCGCCAGCATGTTCTGCCGGTTGGTCACCAGCTTCTCTTGCTTTTCCAGGTAGGAGACCTTGCTGTCGTAGGCATCCAGCTGGGCCTGATTCAGCTCGTTGATGAGCTTCTGCTGTTCGGTCTGCGCTTCCAGATACTGCTGGTAGGCCGTCTGGGTCTTCTGGCTTGCCTCACCGAACTCGTTTTTGATGGCGATGTAGTCCTTCTCGGTGGCCAGCAGGATCTCCGCCTGGTTCTTGATCTTCCGGTTGATGTAGTCGATCTTCTTGTTGGACTTCTCGGTCACCTCGGCGCTGTCCTCGTACAGGGCGCTCCACAGCTCGTATTCGTCCTCAGCGGTCTTGGCATCGGTCTCGTACCGCTCCTGAATGACCTTCAGGATGCTGTCCTGCTTGCTTCTCTGAAACTCCGCCAGTGTTTTCTGCTCGCTCAGCAGGGTGCCGTATGCGTCCTTGGTCTTGCTGTTGTTTGCGCCCACCTTGGCCAGCAGAGTGTCGTACTGCTCTTTGGCAATGGCCACCCGTTCGGTCTGGAGCTCGATCTCCTTCGTCAGGCTCTCGATCTTTTTGGTGATAAGCTCTTCCACCGTGGCCGTGTCACCGCCAGTCACTTCCCACAGCGCGTATTCGCCGGTGGCGTTGGACATCTCGGTCTTGTTGGCCTTCAGCCGGTCGGAGAATGCGCTTGCCAGTGTGTCCGCCAGCGTCTTGCCGGTCTTGGATGCTTTGGATTTGGTGGCATTGGCTCCCGCTCCGTCCAGTGCATCATCCACGGCGTTCTGGTACCAACTGCTCAGGATGCCGTACGGGTCCTTCAGATTCTTCTGCGCATCTGCATTTCCCTGTTTTGCGCCTGCAATCTCAGCCTTTGTTGCGTTCCGACTGCTACCTGCTCTCTTCAGGCCTGTCTTTCCGGGGATCACAATGGTATCGTCCATGGCATCGCCGAAATCGTTCATCGCGCCGGACAGCCCATTTTGATACAGCAGATTGCCGGGATGCAGACTGCTCTGCTTGAACGCGTCATAAAGTTCCGGCATCTTCTTCTGGATGGCAATAACGGTCTCGTCCATGGCCTGAAGGACACCGTCTTTCATCACCAGTGCACCAGAATAACTCGCCTGCCGCAGTTCGTCCTGTTTCGTCTTGTCACCAATGCCCAGGATCGCACCCTCAAGGATGTTCTCCGCGTCGCTGGCTGCAACGTCACTGGGCGAATGGATGCCCCAGAAGGTGGTAAAGACATTCCGGATGGAGGTCGCCGCGTGCAGCATGTTGGCCTTGGCCTGCGCCAGTGCACTGGGGTCTGCAATGCCCTGTGCCAATCCCAACGTGACATATTGGCCGATCTGAGCCATGACCTTGGACGGAGAATTGGTGTCGAAGGCCGTTTTGCTGGTATCGATTACAGCGTTTGCAACCTCTTCGGAAGCGTCCGTCGCGTCTTTCTTGCCTTCGAGCTGGCCTTTTGCCACGCCTTCACTTGCATTTTTGCCAACGCCTGCAAACGTCTGGTAAATGCCGGCTGCAAACGAATCGCCGTTTTTCAGTTCATCCAGAATATCTGCGAAAGGCAGTACAAAAGTCTGGGCCGAAACACCTTTGTCCTGTCCGCCCCAGTTTTTCGGATCAAGCGGATTGTGATTTCCAGCCCATGTTGTAAACTTTGCCCATAGATCATTCAGTGCAGGCTCGATCTTTTCCCAGACATACGCTGTCAGGCTGACTACCGTATCAATAACAGTCGTTCCCAACACATACAATGCCTGGCCGATTGCCGGAGCTGCCAGAATGATTGCATCGCAGAGGGCCTTGATGATCTTTGCAATGGAAGTCACTAGACTGCTGGCAACCTCGCCCAATCCCTCAAAAATACCGGCAATGAACTCAACCAGCATCCATGCCACGGCCTTAATGCCGTTCAAAAATACCTGGAAGTTCAGGCTATTCAGCAAACTCAGGCTGGATGCCAGATTACCGATGAACATGGATGCCGAATTCAGTGCCAGCAGTGCACCAAGGCTCAGTGCCAGCGCGCTCAGAGAAAGGCTCAGTGCTACGATCACCGGAGTCACAGGAGCCAGGATCACTGCCGCACCGCCCATCACAACAAACGCACCGATGAGCGTCAACAGCCCTTTGCCGATGGTCTCCCAGCTCAGATTACCCAGACCCTGCAATGCAGGAACCAGCAGATTCACTGCCGCAGCCATCATGGTCAGGCTGATTGCACTGCCGATGGTGCCTTTCGACAGATTCAGTGCTACTACAAATGCTGCAAGGCCGCCCGCCACCGCAGTAAGCCCACGGCCAATGGATTCCCAGTCCATTTCACCGAATTTTGCAACGGCATCCTGAAGGATTTCCATGGATGCAGCCATCAGTACAAAGCCGGTGCCCTTCCCAATGCCGAATTTCGTGCCATTCATCAACTTGGCGGCGACCACCAGCTCGGCGCACAGTGCTCCCACTCCGGCAATCCCCTTAGCAAGTGCTGTCACGCTCAGGCCGCCTAAGGCTTTTACACTGGATGCCAGGATACGGATGCCTGCCGCAAAAGCGATCATGCCCGCAGCGCCCTTGGTGAACCGCCCTCCATCCCTTGAGAGAATGACTGCAACTAATGCCAGCTCTGCCATCACGCCGCCAAGTGCCACCACACTGCCGAGCAGCTTGTCGGAATCAATGGACGAAATAACTTTCAGTGCACCCGAGAGCACCAGCACTGCAGCCGAGACAGCCACCATACCACCGGCCAAAACGCTCAGCTTCAGGCTTTGAACATTCTTCGTCAGATGGGCCATAACGGCCATCACGCCCAACAGTTCGCCGAATGTGACCGTCAGTACGCCAATGGCCGCACCAAGTCGATCTGCTTTCACCATGGAGAGAACAGCCAGTGAACCGGCCATCAATGCCACAGCCTTTGCAATCGTCATCAGGGTGTCTGCCTTCTTGGCTGATTTCCACGCATCGATTGCTTCGCCCAGAGATTCGATGCAGTCTTTGATACCGCCGACCACGTCCTTTGTACTGGAACCGATGGACTTGATGCTTTCAAAGAACCCCTTGATGGAGACCAACATACTGGCTCCCATGCCGCCCAGAATAAACTGATTCAGTTTCTCTGGGTCAAATTCATTGAATGCTTCTTTCGCACCCTGCGCAAGCTGTGCAAAGATCTTGTCCGCAACAGAGCCAAAAGAATAAAGCACCGGAGCAGCCGCATCCACAAAATTGGTCACCCAAGTACCAATGGTATCCAGCGGGTGAAGCCCTTTCGTGATCTCCGAAGCAAATTCACCGGCAGCCGATGCCGCATCCAGCAGAATATCGGCCAAAGGCTTTGTCAGGTTCAGAACCCGTGCCACACCAGAAATGATACCTTCCAGAATATCTTTCCCGACTCGCAAAACAGAGAATACGCCCTCTGCGGTTGTCTTGATCTTCTTGGCCGTATCATCACTGATGATAAGCTTCTTTGTGATGCCGTCTAGCCATTGTGCAAAGCTCTTGATCTCCTCGCCTGTCTTTGGCGGGAAAATATCTTGAAATGCCTCATGGATGGGCTTCACTATGGCATTCGCTGCATCCATCAGGTTCCACAGGCTCTGCATCAGATGCTCTCGTCCCGAGAGTTCCCTGATCTGTTTCGAATATCCTTCCAGATCAAGCGTTCCATTTTGAACCTTTTGATTCAGTTCTTCAAATGCGCTCGCCTGTTTCTCAATTTCCTCCCGCTCAAGTCCTCGCGCCTTCAATTCGGCATCGCTCAGGGTCAGCATCTTCTCTGCACTTGCCTGTGCTTCATCCAGGCCCTTTTTCAAAAGATCTGCACTGATACCTCCCTGTTTGATGGCTTCGCCAAAGCTACCTGCATCGGAGATCTGTTTTTCAGTGATTGCACCAGAAGCCAGTGCCACCTGCTCCATGGTATACGCGTACACGTCTGCCTGATCGCCCAGCTCATTTTCAAGCAGTTTATTCCATCCGCTGTTCAGTCCGTCCTTCAGCCGTTCGTTCAGCGCTTCGATGGGCGGCACAAAAATGTCGTACAGCCGGTTCGCCAGCTCCGTCCATGTGTCGGTGGCCTCTTCCTTGTTGCCAAAGATCGTCTCGAACACGCCCATCCATTTTGAACTGACAGCGTCTTTCGTTGAGTCGATGGCCTGTGCGAAGCTGGTGGCCTGCTGGGCGGCGAGAGCGGCGCGTTCTGCCAGCTCTCCGTACTGTCCTTTCAGCTGTTCCAGCGCCTCCGAGCTGGTCATGCCCGGGTTCTTCTGGGTCAGCTCATAGGCCGCCTCCATCATGGAAGCATACTTTGCGAAGGTCTTTTCCATGACCTCAGTGTTGGCCCACTTCTTCTGCAGGCTCGACTCAAAGCTGGCGATGGTCACTTCGCCTTCTTTGATGACACCCAGCTCCACTGCTGTGTCAATGAGCTCCTGCTTCAGGGCCTTGGTGGCCGTACCCATCAGGTTCAGGCTCTTCCAGTCCTGAAGCTGCAAATGTCCGGCGCTGTAGCTCTGGGTCAGGTTCCGGATGGTGCTCTGGAACGCAAAGCCCGTTTTGCCCGCGTCTGCGGTGGCGTTGGCAATGCCCATGATCATGGGGATCATCTTGTCGATGTTGCCGCCCGCAGCCGTCATCTGGGAAAGGGCGCTGGTCATCTCGCTGAAGCTGTAGCTGGTCTCGTCAGAGTACCACATCAGCTTGTTCAGGTAACCGTTCACCTGATCGATGCTCTTGCCCGTGGCGTTCATGATGGTCTGAACGTTGGAGGTCTTTTCGGTGTATTTGTCCCAGCCGCTGGCCACCTGATCGATGGACAGGCTCTTGACCAGCTTCTCACCCGCGTCCACAAATTTGTTGGTGATGTTCACCAGCGCCGTGGTGGCCACGATGTTCAGGCTCGAGAACTTGGATTCCAGCCGGTCAAGACTCGTCTGCATGGTGGCAAAGTCCACGTCCTTCGCGGCTGCGTCCAGCTTTTCAAAGCCCTTTTCCGCTCCCTTGAACTGGAGCTTCTCCATCAGCCGGTCAATGGTCGAGATGGTCTGTTTGGTATTTTTCTCAAAATTTGCGTTGTCAAACCGCATTTCAACAACACGGCTGTCTACTTCCTGGCTCATTCTGTCCTCACCTCGCCCCATGCCCGTGCTGCGATCCGCTCAAAAATGGGCCGCATCGCAGGGTTGATATAATCCACGCCCTCTACGTATCCTCCGTTTCGTGTGCCGTGTCCGTATTGCAGGATCACCGCAATGGGCACACCGTCCACGATGTTGGAGTTTCTCCATGTAATGGTGATGTTCTCTTTTCCCTTGGTCACCGTGTAGCTCCAGCTTGCCGCCGTCTTTCCCGTGTCCTTCGGGGTCGCCTTCGCAAGGGCCTCCACGCCCTCCTGTCCGTATCGGTCAAGCAGCTCATCCAGGTTCAGGTTCGAGCATCGCTTCAAAAATCTCCGGCTCTTCTTCCAGTCGCCCTTCTGGCGAAATACGATCACCTTCGGCATCTTACCCTCTCGTCTTCAGCCGGGCCTTTCTCTGCTCGTTCAGCATCCGCTGCTGGGCCATCCGGTCGCCCTTGCTCATCTTCTTTGCCGGTGCCTGGCTCTCCTGGCAGACCCGGATCAGGGTCAATAATCGGTTCAGATGCCACTTCTCGCACTCTTTCGGAATGCCAAAGCTGAACATCTGGCAGTACAGCACCTCGGCCGTGGTCTCAGTCCCGCTTTTCCGGGGCGGGCGCTTTGGCCGGGGCTTTCCTGCGGTTTTTCGTTCGTTGGGTCTCGGCTCCCCGCTGAACCAGGTTGCGGTCATGGGAGCCTCCATATATTCGTTAATGGAACGGTACTGTTCCCGGGTCAGTCTGGCGTACACTTCGGGGTCTACCCCCTTGGTCACCGTCATGCAGCGGATGTAGTCAAGCCACTGCTCCACGGTCAGCTTGTCCAGATTGCTCAGAAACGGGATGTTCCAGTTGCTTTCCCAATGAGCCAGGGAGAGCAGTGAATGTTCCAGCTTCAGGATCACGGCAGGTGTGTAGACAAATTCCTCTGTCTTTTCGTTCCACCGTTGTTGTCCCGGTATCGTAAGCGTCATCATTTGCTTTCTCTCCCTGGTATGTGTTCATTGAGGTGCCCTTCTCAGAGCACGCTCCATTTTGAATGTTCTTCTAAACAGGCCTCAGCCCTTCGTTTCAGTCGGCAGGGCCTCCACGGCGCTTGCGGTTGCCACCATCAGGCCGGGCTGGGTACTCACAGGGGCGGCCTGATGGGTCTCTGCCTTCATGTCCTCCGGCAGGATGCCCTCAAAGAATGCGGCCGCTGCCTCGCCGTTAGAGGCCAGCTTGTAGTACAGGTCGCTGTAGGCCTGGGTGGACATAAAGTCCGCCAGCACCGCATCGTTCTTGATGAACTTCCGGCCATCCGGGCTCAGCACACCGTAGCTCTTGCAGATGATCTGCTTGAACAGCTTGGCAAGCTCCAGCTGGCTCTGAGCGGCAGTGATACGGTTGATCATCTGCACAAGGCCACCCTCGGTGGTCAGCTCCATCTCCATGATCTCGGCACGGGTCAGATTGAAGTAATAATCTTCCGTCCGTTCGGTACCGCCAAAGTCCACGGTGGTCATCGTCTTTTTCAGCATTTTTCTTCTCCTTTATTTCATCTATTCTTGGCTCCCCTAGTAGGGGAGCTCCGCAAGGCGCTCGCCAAAGGCGAGACCGAAGCGGTGAGAGGTTTCATCCGTCCCCTTACACCTGAGCCTGAGCCTCGCTGTCGGTGATCAGCTTGATCAGCTCGTCGGGGGTGGGCAGGGTTGCCTCGGCAGCATCGGTGCCCCAGAGCTTGTCCTGAATGGCCTTCACGGTGGCAGGCTTCAGCTTGGAGCAGTCGATCTCCATGTGGCTGGTGGGGCGGTGGCCGGTCACGCTCACGGGGGAGGTGGTGCACTCCCAGCTGAAGGTGATGGCATCAGGGTTGTCGTTGATGGTGCCATAGCTCTTCTCGCTGGGGGAAGCGGTGCTGTTCCATGCAATGTGGATCTTCTGGCCCACCTCGTCGTCAACGTCATTGCCCACGGTGGTCACCCAGCTGAAACCAAAGCCCTGGCGCTTCTGCTGGCCGATGGAAACACCCGTTGCAACCTGTGCGGAACCGTCGCAGGGCTCCCACTCGGTGGGGTAGGTGTAGGCTTCGATGGTGTAGCCGTACTCCTCGGCAGAGCGCAGAGAAGCATACTTGATGTCGTCGGCGTAGAGCTTGGTCTCCTCAGCGCCGGAGGGGCTCTCGGTCACGGCGGTCAGGCCATTCCAGGCCACGCCCTTGTCGTAAGCGCCGGTGTTGTTCATGGGATACAGGACACCCATCTTAGTGCCCATCTCGTAAAACTTTTCGCCTACCGCGTCCCAAATCAGTCTGGACATATAGTTCCTCCTTAGATGTAGATCGTAAAAACGGTGTGGTATAATCCGTCCGAAACAAAAGAGCGGTCGTAGGTGCATTTTGGCAACACACTTACGGCCGCTTTGATCTTACTGTCAGGGTCTTTGTCCATCACAGTCACCGTGTAGAACGGATGCTGGATGTACACCCTGTCGTTCGCATGGTTGTTCCGGATCCTGGTTTCGCTGTACACGATGCAGGGATATTGGAGCTGGAATCCCGCTTTCGGCTGAAAATAGAGGTGGATCGACTGTCCGTTCTCCTTCAGCACTTCGCGCAGGAGCGTGTCAACCTTCAGCCGTGCTTCCATTCCAGAGCCCTCCCAAAGTCAGGATCAGGCGCGGGTATTGTACCTTCACGCCGGTCACCTGCCATTTCTGTCCCATGAACACCGCATACCGGAGATCGTAGAGATGGTCGTTCGCAAACGGGTCCGCCAGAATGCTCAACTGGTTTCCAACCGTGATGTCGGGGTTCACCTTGTCCCCCATCTGCATCTGCCGTCCAAACTCCAGCACGTCCCCGTAATAGGTGCGTTCCGTCATCTTCTCGGTAAATACGCTGGGGGCGGTCTCCTCCACCTCATCTGCAAATCCCAGCTTCCCGCAGTATCTCATCTCTTCTCACTCCATTTTGATTTGTTGCGGCTAACCTTGAAACCTGAAAAGATCAGGCCTCGTCCGCAGCCATTGTGCAGGTGGTGGGGGTGGTGCCGTCGGTCACAACCACACCGGCGGCCACCAGGGCCACAGGCAGGTAGGTCTTGTCGGCAGCCATCACGATCAGACGGCCCAGCTTAAAGGCCTTCTCCACGTCAGCCTTCTTGGCCTGAACCTTGTGGGCCTCGTCCTCGTACAGCTTCTTGTCGGTGTGCAGGTAGGCAACGTAGTTTGCCACGTGCAGGTCATAACCGGTCTCGTAGATGGTGTTCAGCATAGTTCTATCCTTTCTCTTTAAGCAGCCCACTCAACAGCCATGGCGCTGAACGGGATGGTCAGAGCGCCGGAGCAGCGGGTCTCGATCAGGTACTTCTGGGCGTTGAAGTCGATGTCGAAGTCATCGAACATGGAAACAGCGCCGCCCTTGTCTGCGCCCACGGTGTAGTCGGCCAGGTTCACGATCAGGCAGACCAGGTCACCGCCCTTGGCACCCTTGCGGCCCTCCATCTCGGGAATGGTCACAATGTTCTTCACACGCAGCGTGCGGGCCAGAGCAGCCTCGTCAGCATACAGCGGGCGGCCGATTCCGTCCTCCAGCAGGAGCATCTCGGCCAGAGCGTCCTCGGTGGTGAACAGGGTGGGGGTGCCGGAGCCGCGGTACTCCTTGCGGCTGCGCCGGATCTGCTTGATCAGGGCCTTGTACTTGTCCTCCACGGTGGTCAGGCCGGTGGTCTTGCACTGAACCTTGATGGTAAACAGGTCTGCGTCGTTGAACACAGGGCGGATGCAGTTCTCATCGATCTTGTCCTCAGAAGCAGCCAGACGGCCGTCGCCCAGCAGGTAAGCCAGAGCCAGCTCACGATTCAACTTCAGGCGCATCTCCTGCTTCAGCCATGCCACAACGTCAAAGCTGGTAATGTCGATCACGTCGTCGCGGTCCAGCTTCTGCTTCTTGTACACGGTGGTGGGGCTGGTGGAGCGGCGCAGCAGGCCAAAGACCTCTTCCTTCTTGAAGTTGCCCTTGAAGTAACCCTTGGCGCGGGCATCCTCCTCGGTCAGGTCAGCAAACATGCTCTTGAACCGGCTGAAGGGAATGTGGTGCACAGCGCCCATGACCACGCTCACCCAGTCGTCGGGCTTGTCGATGATGCGGGGCGTGGTGTCCACCAGGTGATCCTCAGGGAACAGCCAGTCGATGTTGTCGATGCTGTGGGCCAGCTCGTCACTGTCCATGCCGGCATCCTCAAAGGCCGCCTTCATGGTGCCGTGGCTCTTTGCGGTCTTGACCACGTTGTTGATCTCTTCGATGCTGTGCTTCAGCACAGTTGCGTTGGTATCCTTGTCGAAAACATTCTGCTTCACGGTATCGTCCTCCTCACCGTCATCGTCCTTTTTACTGGCCGTAACAGAGCCAATGATCGCGTATACGACATTTTTCTGCTTCTCCGTCAGGGTGTTGAACACATCCTCAACGGTCTCTTCTTTGTTCATGTTCTTTTCGTCCGCCATTTTGGCTTCCTCCTGTGTTGCTTCGTCGTCGGTCACGGCATCGCCGCTGTCCGTACTGTGTGTAAGGTCTTCCAGCGGGTTGCCCTCGGGGTCCATGCCGTGGGTAAGGCTCAGGCCGTCCTCGTTATAGATAAAGGCCTCGCCGCCCTCGTAGTCCTCTTCGGCACTGTGCTTTACCACCTCGTCGATCAGGGCACCCGGGTTGCATCCGGCCAGCACCAGGCTCACTTCCCGGATAAAGCCGTGCTTCACAGTGCTGCCCACCTTCTTCAGGCCGTTGGCAAAAATGGAAAAGGCGCTCAGGTCGCCGCTCTCCACGCACTGTCTTGCGGTCTTGCCGGTGTCGGTGTCGTTGAATTTGGCATAGCAGTACACGCCGCCGGGCCGGTTCTCCAGCAGGCAGTGGCCGATCACGTTGTCCACGTTGGTGTGGTCGTGGTTGTACACCATGGGCACAACCTTGCCGCTGCACTCCTTAAAGGCATCCTGCGCGATCACCAGCCCGTCATAGCACCGGACGTTCGCTTTCGTCGCCCAGCCGCTGCAATCGTAGTCAAAATTAACCATTTTGATTTGCAATACTCCTCTCTACGGCATCCCGCCCTGCCGTGATTGTTTTGTTCTGCGCCGCAATTTCCTCACTGCTCTGGCTGATGTTTGCATTCCGCAGTTCATCCGCCTTGGGGTCCTTGCTGGGTTTCATGCCAATGGCCTGCCGGAACTCGTTGGAGGTCATGATCTCGTTGCGGGTAAACTTGTCGGCCATTTCGGCAACGGCGGAAACAGGGGTCAGCTTGAACGGGTCACGGAAGTACATCACGGATTCCCGGTTCGCCCGGTCGTCCTCGGTCAGGAACTTCCGCCGGATCTCGTCCACGGCAGCCGCCACAATGGGTTCGATGGTGCGGTTCTCGTAGTTGGTCATCACAGCATCGGAAGCAGTGCCATTCATGATCTCCGGGGTGATACCCAACTGGCTGTATGCCATGTTGGTCAGGTATTCCACGGTCTTCAGAAGGTTGTTTTCGAGGCTGCGGTTCAGCTGCGTGATATGCTCCGTGCCATCGGTGTAGGCAATGCCGTATTTGGAACCGGCGAGCTGCTGTTCGATCTGTGCCCGCCGTTCTTCGGCCTGTTTCTTCCGGGTCTCGCCCTTCACAACGTAGGGCAGCTGGATGATCAGGTCGAGCTTGCCGCTGCCCACCTGCTCGTCGATCACGTCCATCAGGTTCAGCTTCCGGATCAGGCGCTGCACCGTGCCGTTGGGCTCGTTCATCACGGCATAGAACGGGTTCTCCACCAGGGCCACCTGTGTCTTCGGCAGGGTGATCTCCTCTTTCCGTCCGGTCCGGTCGTTGTACACTTCCAGCCGCACGTCGTCCGGGTACCATTCCAGCACCCTTCCCACCCGCATGGATTCGATCCGGGTCTTACCGGTCTTCCAGTCGTAGTCCACGTCAATTGGCACCAGTGCAATGCATCCCTCGTCCAGCATGGAAAGGAACATGTCATATCGCAGTGCCCGGCCCGTCTGATCCTTGTTGCCGGAAAGGTTCAGGCAAGAATTAAGGCCCGAATCAACGGTTTCGTCGTAGCGTCCGTTTTCATCGAGCCTTACATGATTGATGGTAATTGCCGCAGCGTCCATTGCAATGCGGGTGTTGATGGCCGTCATGATCGTCCGGTCATTGCTTCGGTTCAGCCTTACCCGGTCGGGGCGGTAGCTGTATCCTTCGCCGCTTCTTCCGGGGGGATCACGGTTCAAAAACGCATTCCAGGCGTGTCTTAGTCTGGAGCCAAAGGTTTGTGATGTCATTTTGATTCCCTCCGGCTTACACTTCTGTGTATTGAGCGTACATACGGCCTCTCGTTTCGTTCTTATACGCTTTTTCCGCCGCCATATTTGTGATCGCCCTTGCTACGGCATGTTTGGCCGCATTTTTAGCAGCCGAACTAACTTTACCTCCAGTCAGATAGTCATAGACATATACGCTTGCTACCGCTCTTGAAACAGCCTTTCCTCGTGCAATTCGCTTCTTTTCTCTCTCCACAGCGGTCTTTTTATCCATTCCCTTGGAATAATCCTTTTCGATTCGGTTTGCGCCTTTAACGCCATAGTCCATTCGATACATTGTTTTTTGATAACTTGTAAGCTTACGATCAGGGTCGCCATATTTTTTCTTTCCTGCCGCAGTTAAAGTACCATCAGGGTTCTGGTAACGCCGTGTACCCCACTTCATGCCCTTGATGCCATGATGATACAGCTCATCTTTATAAACTTGCATTTTTTCCTCCTTATGCGCCATGGGCCTTCATTGTTGCGGTCAGTGCGCATCCAACAACAGCGTTCTTAAACGCCCCAGATTCAACAATAATCTTACCGAGCTTCATCGCGTTAGAACCATTATTATAAAGCGTTGTAACAGTCCCAAGTGCCGTGGCAGTTGCTCCAGCAATTTTAATGGCTTTCTGTAGCTTGCTGGGAGAAGCAGTAAGCCGTTTATACTGTTGCTCTTTCTGCAATCGATTGATTCGAGCATTCAGTTCACTGTCACTCATTTCACGGACACTTTTCTTTGTATGTGCTCGTGTATAGTCCTCGTGATCTTGACTATAGTGTTTCTTTCCTTCAGAAGTAAGCGTACCATCCTTGTTCTGGTATCGTCGCACGCCCCATTTCATGCCCTTGATGCCCCAATGATAAAGTTCATCTCAGATCGGAAGAGCGTCGTGTAGGGAAAGAGTGTAGGCTATAGTGTAGATCTCGGTGGTCGCCGTATCATTAAAAAA
>ENA-UERS01000480-UERS01000480.1-human-gut-metagenome-genome-assembly--contig:-NODE-480-length-17949-cov-2.889828_pt1 | contig 17949 bp, 17 predicted proteins | sample MGYA00242991_ERZ507992 | MGnify/ENA primary metagenome ERZ507992 (study PRJEB26167, sample SAMN06115535) | human gut metagenome | host: Homo sapiens | place: China:Chongqing | collected 2015-10-24...
CGCTTCCTCGAGGAACTTACCCTCCTCCAGCGTCTTTTCGCGCAGCTGGACCATCGTCACACCGCCGTCAAGGCTTTCGCGCACAACGTCGATAAGCCTGCGCCCGTCCAGCCAGTGGCGGTCCGTGACGGCATAGAGCAGCAGATCATTTTTATCGCAGTTCATACTTGGCGCCCCCATTCAGCGTTGCACCGTCCATATTGTAGATGGCATCAATGATGCGGTTGCGGTAGGTGGAGTTGCCGTCGCCCTCGGCCATACGGCTCCAGCCGATCTCGCCCGCCAGACCCATGGCGCAGACCGCCGCGGCGGCAGCCTCGAGCTTATTGTCGGGGTTCGCAACGACGAAGGCTGTCATCATGCCGGAGAGCTGGCAGCCCGTGCCGGTGATCTTGCCCATCTCGGGGCGTCCGTTGCGGATGACATAGCAGGACGTGCCGTCGCTGACAAGGTCGATGGCACCAGTGACGGCGACGATAGCGCCGCTTTTGGCCGCAAAGTCCTTGACAAATTTGACGGCACTGTCCAGATTTGCGTCGGTCACGGCGTCCGCAACGTCAGCGTCAACACCCTTCGTCGTGCCGCTTCCCAGCGCCAGCGTCTTGATCTCGGAGATATTGCCGCGGATGACGGTGAATTTGATCTTCTCCATCAGCTCGACGGCGGTGTTTGTGCGCAGGGCCGACGCGCCCGCGCCGACGGGGTCGAGCAGCACGACATGGCCGAGGGCATTTGCCTTTGCGCCCGCGCGGAACATGCCCTCGATGCTGCGCTGGTTCAGCGTGCCGATGTTGATGTTCAGGCCGCCGCAGATCGACGTGATGTCCTCGACGTCCTCCGGCTCATCGGACATGATCGGGCTGCCGCCGCAGGCCAGCAGAATGTTGGCCACGTCGTTGACCGTGACATAGTTCGTGATATTGTGCACCAGCGGCACAGTGTTGCGCACATTTTCAAGACAGGTACCCAGCATACAAAACGCTCCTTATAAGTAAAAATGCGGATACGCCCGTAAAGACATATCCGCACAAAAACTCACAAGAAGCGCAGTGCTACGGTATCTCCCTACGTTGGCATTATCCAAATCAGGTTATGGGTCTGGGCGTCACAGCCCACTCTCAGCCTGCTTTTGCAAGCTCCCCTGTTGATTGCTATCAATTTAACACATATTCCCAGGAATTGCAAGCGGCTTTTTCCCGGGCATCCGCTGCCCGCTATCCGGTAAATGATCGGCGTGCATCTGCTTCCGGCAACAGCGCCCCCGGCAAACTTGCAGACATGATTTGCTTTTTCCCCCTGTTCGCGGTATACTGAGAAAATCAATCTGACCATCATGGAGGCCCCTATGAAACGGTGTTTCATTTTTATACTGGCGGCGGCCCTGTGTCTCACAGGCTGCGGCAAAAAGTCGGACGAAGCCACGGCCCAGATTTTCGCCATGGACACGGTGATGGACCTCACCGCCTACGGCAGCCAGGTGGACGCCGCGCTGACTTCTGCTGAGGATACCATCCGGGAGCTGGAAGCCCAACTCTCCCGGACCCAGGCGGACAGCCTGGTGTCCCGGCTGAACCGGGAGGGCGCTTTACAGGGCGTGTCCGGCGACAGCCTGGCCCTCATGGCCAGGGCCCTGGAATACCGGGACGCCACCGGCGGAGCCTTCGACATCACCATTGCCCCGGTCATGGATGCCTGGGGCTTCACCGGAGACGCCTACCGCGTCCCCACCCAGGCAGAACTGGACACTCTCCTGAAACATGTGAACAGCGACGAAATTCAGATCCAGGACGGCACCGTGACCCTAGGCGAAGGCCAGTCCATCGACCTGGGAGGCATCGCCAAGGGCTATGCCTCCGACCGGGTGGAAAGCGTTTTCCGTGCCGGGGGTGTGGAAAGCGGGACCATCTCCCTGGGGGGCAACGTGTTTGTCCTAGGCAGCAAGCCGGACGGCTCCGCCTGGCGGGTGGGCATCAAGGACCCCCAAAACGAAAGCGGCCTGGCAGTGATTCTCCCTTTACAGGACGCCTACGCCATCACCTCCGGCGGCTACGAGCGGTATTTTGAGGAAAACGGGAAAACCTACCACCATATCATCGACCCCGCCACCGGCTATCCGGCGGACAGCGGCCTGCTGTCCGTGACGGTGGTGGCCAAGGCCAACGGCCCGGACTTCACCGGCCCCGGAAACGGCACCATGTGCGACGCCTTTTCCACCGCCCTTTTCGTCATGGGGGAGGAAAAGGCCCTGGATTTCTGGCGCACCGGCGGCTACGATTTCGACCTGGTGCTGGTGACGTCAGACGGCCGGGTGGTCATCACCGCTGGACTGGCGGATCAATTTGAGGAAGTAAAGGACAGCGGATACGCCTATGAAACGGTCTCCTGAACTGAAGCCCAATCTCTGGGACATCCTGGTGGTGCTGGCAGTCGTAGCCCTGGCAGCGGCATCAGCCCTGACGGTCTGGCCCGGCAGGGACAGCGGCAGCCTGACGGCTGTGGTCACCGCCGACGGTGAAGAACTGGACCGCTTTGCCCCCGCCGATCTGGCGGCAGGTCCCCGGACCTACACCCATAACGGCTACACCCTGACGGTAACGGCGGAGGACGGCGGCCTGCGGGTGTCGGAAGCCGACTGCCCCACCCAGGACTGCGTCCACACCGGCGCCATTTCCCGCAGCGGCCAGAGCATCGTGTGCCTTCCGGCCCGGATCATCATTCAGCTGACCGGCGGCCAGGCGGACCCCGGCGGTGTGGACGTTGTGATCGGTTAGGAGGACGGCCATGAAACTAACAACAAAGCATCTGACCCTCTGCGCCGTGCTGACGGCCCTGGCCCTGGCCCTCAGCTATCTGGAAAACTTTTTCCCCCTGTCCCTGGCCATTCCTATCCCCGGCATCAAGCTGGGTCTTGCCAACATTGTGACGGTATTCGCCCTGTACGTCCTGGGACCCGCCCAGGCCCTGCTGATCCTGGCAGGGCGGTGCCTGCTGGGGGCGGTGTTCGCCGGAAATATGAACGCCCTGATCTTCTCCCTGCTGGGGGGCTTTTCCGCCATGCTGGTAATGATCGGCCTTTCCCGGTGCCGGAAGCTCTCCATCTACGGCGTTTCCATCGGCGGCGCGGCGGCCCACAACTGCGGCCAGATCGCGGCGGCCTGCCTGACCCTGGGCTCCGGAGCCCCGCTGTATTACCTGCCCATCCTGCTGGGGGCCTCCTTGGTCACCGGAGCGGTGACGGGCCTTGCGGCGGCCTGTTTGTTCCGGGCCCTGGCCCACACCCATATTTTCCAGTAACATGACCGCCGGGCAGTCCATAGGATGGGGAAAGGATTGACTTTCCCCGGGAAGGATGCTACATTGATTGTATGAAGAAGCAGATGATCGTGAAAACTTGTTGTTGTAAGACGCAGGACGGCTGAACTGCCCTAGGCAGACGCAGGCGTCCGTTTCAGTATGCCTGTGTCTTGCATGAGAAACGCGCAGAAGCGGTGTGCAAGATGCACACCGCTTTTTATTTGGCTCAATAACATTTTATATGGAAGCAGGAGGGTACGCTATGAACTTCACACATTTGGTGGGGAACACCCCCATGATCCGCATCCGCTACCGGCTGGACGGCCGGGAGGCCAGTATCTGGGCCAAGCTGGAGGCCTACAACCTCTCCGGCAGCATCAAGGACCGCATCGCCGCACATATCATCACCAAGTCCACCGGCAACGGCACGCTGAAGCCGGGGCAGCCCATCGTGGAGATGACCAGCGGCAACACCGGCATCGCCTTTGCCGCCCTGGGGGCCCTGACGGGCCATCCCGTCCACATCTTCATGCCGGACTGGGCCAGTGAGGAGCGGAAAAAGCTGATGGCCATGTACGGCGCCGTGCTGCACCTGGTCTCCCGGGAAGAGGGGGGCTTTGGCGCCGCTTTGCAGGGGGCAAAGGATATGGCGGAGGAGATCGGCGCTTTCCAGCCCCGGCAGTTTGAAAACCAGGATAACCCGGAGGCCCACTGCCTGACCACCGGCGCGGAGATTCTGCGGCAGCTGCCGGGGGTCACGGACTTCGTGGCAGGCGTAGGCTCCGGCGGCACCTTGATGGGCACCGCCCGGCGTTTGAAAGAGGATCATCCTGTCCGGGCCGTGGCCGTGGAGCCGGACGCAGTGCCTTTGCTCTCCGGCGGCAGTGTGCTGGGGTCCCACCGCATCGAGGGCATCGGGGACGATTTCATCCCCGCCGTGGTGGACCGGTCCCTCATCGACCAGGTGGCGGACATCAACGACCTGGACGCCATCGCCATGGCCGCCAAGCTGGGCCGTGTGCTGGGCCTGGGGGTGGGCATCTCCTCCGGAGCCAACTTCCTGGGGGCGGTGCTCCAGAACCGGGAGCCGGGGCGGCAGGTGGCCACCGTGTTCGCCGACGACAGCAAAAAGTACCTCACCACCCTGCTGGCCACCCCGCCGGCAGAGACGACAGACATGGTGACCGCCCGCATTGAACTGCTGGGCTACGAGCCGGTGGAGGTCTGATAAAGCTACGCCGCCGGAAAAGCGCAGACATCCGGGAGAAGCGGCTTCTCCCGGAACAAAAACGCTCCCGCTCTTCGCGGCGGATGCGCCCCGCCTTGCCGTTGTTCGAAGGAAAAATAATAGCAAATCATGTTTTCCTTGCAAAATGAAAGCACCTCTGCTATACTGTAAAAGTGTGTCGGCGGGATTTGGCCCGCGATTTTGGGAAATATAACCCTGGAGGTTTTTATAGATGTCGAAAAATCCGAACAAGAAGGCAGTCCAGAAGGACGAGCCTATGAACGGTGCTATGAAGTTTTTCCTGGCGGGCTGCGTGGCAGAGCTGTATCTGCTGATCCTCCGCCGTTTTTATGTGAATGCCAACTCGGATGTGGCCCGCTTCGCCTGGTATGACCACTATCTCTGGCTCCTCTCCGGAATCGGCGCGGGGCTTTTGATCGTGGGGGTGATCGCCTCCATCGCCCTGCGGAAGAATGTCAAAACCCGAAAGAACGGGTGGATCGCGGCGGCGGCCGGAGCCTTTGTGGCTGCTGCCACGCTGCTGGTGCGCTGGAACATGGCCACGCTGTCCTTTATGACCACGGTGGTGCCGGTCATCATGCTGCTGGTCATTCTCTGGGCCCTGTATGACCGGGAGTGCGCCATGGCGCTGACGGTGCTGGGTGCGTCCCTGTTTGTCCTGTGGGGCTTCCGGCGATACGGCGCCAGCATGTATGTAGGCACGGCGGTGAAGGTGTGCGTTGCGGTTTACCTGGTGGTGCTGGCGGCGCTTGCCTGGCTGACCAAGTCCGGCAAGCTGAGCCGGATTCTGTCCCCCAAGGCGGACAAGTTGCCGGTGTATGCGGCCTGCGGCCTCTCCGGCCTGGCCCTGCTGGCCGCCTTCCTGGGCACCGGTGTTTCCTACTATGCCATGTGGGCCCTGGCGGCGGTGGTGTTCGCCCTGGCAGTTTACTACACCGTCAAGCAGCTGTAACTGAATATGGAATTGCCCTTCCGGTTTTCCGGGAGGGCAATTTTTTATTTGCAGGAAATCTTCCTCCACTTGACAAATGGGCGGAACGGCACGTATAGTGAAGGCACAGCCTGATACAAGAAAGGACGTACGGCAATGAGATATAAAGAATTCGGCAAAACGGGCATGCAGGTATCCGAAATGACCCTGGGCACCTGGGGCATAGGCGGTGTCGGCTGGGACGACAACCCCAAGTCCGTCCGGCAGGATGCCATCCGCGCAGCAGTGGAGGCCGGTGTGAACTTCTTTGACACGGCTCCCGCCTATAACGCAGGCGCGGCGGAGCGGTGCCTGGGCGAGGCTCTGGCGGACATGGGCGTCCGTGACAAGATGTATATCTCCACCAAGTGCGGCAACGTGTTCGTGGACGGCGTGACCTATCGCCGGGATGGTTCCGCCGCTGGCATCCGCAGGCAGTGCGAGGACTCCCTGCGGAACCTGCGGACGGACTATGTGGACCTGATGCTGATCCACTGGCCGGATCCCAACACCCCCTTTGCAGAGACTATGGCTGAGTTGACCAAGTTGAAGGAAGAGGGCAAGATCCGCCACGTGGGCGTGTCCAACTTCTCCCAGGCCCAGATGGAGGAAGCGGGCCAGTACTGTCCCATCGAAGCCTATCAGCCCCAGTACTCCATGGTCCACCGGGACGATGAGCCCCTGATCCGCTGGACGGCGGAGCAGGGCGTGATGACCTACGGCTCCCTGGGCGGCGGCATCCTTACCGGCGCCTTCCGGGAACCCCGCACCTTTGCCCCCAGTGACAGCCGCAACCGCTTCTACAAGCACTTCCAGGAACCCACGTTCTCCAAGGTCATGGAACTGCTGAAGGTGATGGACGGCTTCTCCGCGGAGCACGGCGTGCCCCTGTCCCAGATCGCCCTGAACTGGTGCGCCCAGAAGGACTTCGTGTCCACCTGCATCGTGGGCGCCCAGCACCGGGAGAAGGTGGCCCAGAACGCCGCCGCCTTTGACTGGTCCCTGACGCCGGAGGAAATGGCAGCTCTGGACAGGGCCATCGCTGAAAATCTGGGCTGAAACCGGCCTTCGCCTGTGAACCTGTATCAGTTTTCGCAAAAAAGTTCCTCTGCCTTACGGCAGAGGAACTTTTTTTACCGGTAATAGATGCCCAGAATGTCCTTATGGGGCTGGGTCAGGGGCGCAATATCCAGATCCATGTCGATCTCAAAGGCCCGGTACCAGGGGAAGCAGTAGTTGGAAAGGCTGACCGCGCCCCAGCCTGCCAGAGTGGTATCCACATGGGGCTTCAGGCCGATGAGCAGGTTGCTGTGCTCCAGGTTTTTCAGCACCGGGGCCGCGGCAGTCCCCATGCCGGAGGTCAGCCGCTCCACGATGGCGTCCAGGTCCAGCTCCGGCCGGCAGAAGTTGTTGGGATCGCCGCCCAGATCGTTCCGGACATAGGAAAGGATGTCCTCCCGCACCACGTTTTTGTAGCAGAAGTCCTTCAGAATGCTGTCCGCCAGGGTCTTGCAGAAGGCTTCCTCTTCCGCCTGGGAGGTGGTGCCCTGGGTCAGATGGGCGTACCGGGCCACGCCGTGGCTCAGGGCCGTGCCGGTAACGATGGCCATGTCCAGGAACCCAACGTAGCTCAGCAGCTTGCCCAGCTCCGTTTCCTTCGTCAATGCGTCGTGGAAGGCGGTACCGTACTGGCCGTTTCCGGCGTCGATGAGGATCACCGGCAGGTTGGCGTCTAGCCGCTGCTTCAGGACCTGGATCAGGTCCTTGATATAGGTTTGCTTCTGGGAAGAATCCGCCGGCTGGGTCAGCACCAGCACATAGAAGTCTGCAAAAGCGGGGGTGTCCTCCGCCGTCAGGTCAAAGTAGTCCAGATGCTCCGCCACGATTTCCGTCAGGGCCTTGTAGTCGTAGTCGCAGGCGGGCTGGGCCTCCGTGCCGCCGAAATACTGCACATTAGCAGCAGCACCGTTCCAGCCGGTCTCACCGAGATACAGCTTTGCCACTGCCTTGAAGGCCAGGTCGTCCACGCCGGAGAGGATCACATCCCCCGCCCGCAGGCGGGCCCGGAGATAGGCGATCTCGTTTTTCTGGATGCAGTCCTCGGAGGAGGAATCGTCAATGCCGATGAGCACGTGGAACCGGCCGCTGTCCAGACGGTCCACGGTTTCCAGCAGATCCCCGCTGAGGGTCAGCTTGTTGATCCGGTGCTCCATGTAGCGGACGGCGCTGTCGTACAGGGTGCTGTCACCGCCGAAGTCCAGCAGATCATTGCCGTCGGCGTCCGTGCCGTAGGTGGCCCGGATGTTGTTCAGAGTCAGTTCGCTGCCGGTAAGGGTTTTCCGTGGAGCCGCGCCAAAGGTCCGCATGGCGTTGTAGTACTCCAGGGAGCCATCCATATAGCCCACGGTGGGGGCCAGCCGCATGACGCTGTCCAGCAGCCAGACCTCGTTGTTGGGGTCGGCGGCCAGAGCGGACAGCAGATCCTCCATCAGTTTCGTCAGGGACCAGGCTTCCCCATTGCGCACTGCGGTGGTGCCTGCCAGACGGGAGGCCACCAGCCCGCCGTAGAGCAGCTGGTCCATGGAGAGAATGTAGCGGTCGCAGCCTGCTGCCTCCTGCTCCAGCATCCAGTCGTAAAGGTCGGTGGGAGAACCGGCCTGCCCGGTTTCTGCCGCGACCGTCAGGCCGTTTTCCGTATAGTAGTCCTCTGCCTGCCCGTCCAGCAGGGTCTTGTACATCCATTCCTCCGGCATGTGCAGGGTGTAGCCCAGACTTTCCGCCAGATACTGCACCCGGCCCACGTTGTCCGGCCGGTCGTCCAGGGGGACATAGGCGACAGCGGAACTGTTTTCCGGCTGTTCCGGTTCCGGCAGTTCCGCCGGAGCGGCCCCGCAGCCGGACAGCAGGCTCAGACACAGCGCCGCCGCCAGGATTCTTTTTTTCATAGGTCCTCCTATCGGTTTTAAATTCCAAAAAGAGCGGAGCTTTTGCTCCGCTCTCTTAATTGCTGCCGCTTACAGTCCGAAGCCGCTGAGGTCCAGACCGCCGGTGACGCCCTCCATGCTCTTGTCCATGGCTTCGCCGGCCTGGCGCAGAGCCTCGTTGACGGCGGAGACCACCAGGTCCTGCAGCATCTCCACATCCTCGGGGTCCACGGCCTCCGGCTTGATGTTCACGGAGAGGACTTCCTTCTTGCCGTTGACCTTGGCCTCCACAACACCGCCGCCGACGCTGGCGGTGAACTCCTGGGCCTCCACGGCGTCCTGGGCGGCGGTCATCTTCTCCTGCATGACCGCGATTTTCTGCTGAAGCTCGGCCTGACGGGCGGCTCCGGAAATCTTGCCGTTGGTGAATCCACGGCGTGCACTGTAACCCATAGTAAATTTCTCCTTTTATTTGATTTCAATATTGTCAAACCTGCTGCCAAATTCCAGCAGGCTTTTCAGGTTTTCCTGGGGCGATGCCTTGGGGGCTTCTCCCACCTGGAAGAGGATCCGCACCGCCTGGCCGGAGGCCTTTTCCGCCTCGGCGGCCAGAATGCCCCGCACCCGGTCGTTGTCCAGCCGGTTCAGGGTGATCTCGTCCGGGGCGTAAACCGTTACCTGATTCCCTGCCAGCGTGCCGCCGCACAGTTCCAGGAAGGCCCGGTACATAGGGGGCAGCTGGCCCTTGCAGTTTTCCGCCAGGGACCGCCACCAGTTTCCTCCGCTGACAGCGGAGGCTGCCGAAGGCGATGCCTTGGGGGCGGCGGGGATGGACGCGCTCTGCCGCTGCGGCACGCTTTCCCGGACGGCCGGGGCCTGAGGGGCCGCAGGCCGGACAGGGGCAGCGTCCGCCGGGATGTCAAAGACCCGTTCACCGGGCTCCTCCCGCATGGGCGGTTCCTCCGGCAGGGGCGGCTCGTCCCAAGGGGGCGGGTCCTCTGCAGGGGGCGGAGCTGCCTTGGCAGGCCGGGGGGCGGGCTTTTCCGCCGCTTGGGGCGGTTCCGCAGCGGCGACGCTCTGCTTCACGGCGGTGCGGATCTCTGCGCCTCGCTCCAGAGCGTCTTCCAGCCGGGTGACCCGATTTTCCAGGGCCGTCAGGTCGCCGCACAGGCTTTCGTCGCACAGCCGCAGCAAGCACAGCTCCGCGTCGGTGCGCCGGTCGGCGCTGTAATAGAGATCGGCCGCCGCCTTCTGCAGGGTGGAAGCCAGATAGAGAAAGCGGTTGGCGGGAACGCCCTTGCCCAGCTTGTCCAGGGTGGCGCTGTCAAAGCCGCCGGACAGCAGGGCCGCGCCGCCCTCCGGGGCGGTTTTCCGCAGCAGCAGGTCCCGGGTCAAGGTGGACAGCTCGCCCAGCACCGCGCCCACGTCCTTGCCGCCGGCATAGAGTTCGTTCAAAAGCAGCAGCGCCGCCTGGGCGTTGCGGTCCAGAATGTCCTGCATCAGCTGGGCGGTCTGCAAATTGCCTGCCAGACCCAGCACCTCCAGCACGGCCCGGCTGTCCACCGTGCCGCCTGCGGCGGCGCACTGGTCCAGAAGGCTGAGGCCGTCCCGCAGGGCGCCGTCCGCCAGGCGGGAGAGCAGTTCCGCGCCGTCAGGCGTCAGGTCGATCTGCTCCTGCTGGGCCACATAGGTCAGCCGTTTGGCAATGTCCTTAGGCAGGATGCGCTTGAAGGAATACCGCTGGCACCGGGAAAGGATGGTGGCGGGCACCTTGTGGAGCTCCGTGGTGGCCAGAATGAACATCAGGTGGGCCGGGGGCTCCTCCAGAATTTTCAGCAAAGCGTTGAAGGCCGCCGTGGACAGCATGTGGACCTCGTCCACGATGTAGACCCGCTTTTTCACGTTGGCGGGGGCGTAGATGGCCTCGTCCCGCAGGGCCCGGACCTGGTCCACGCCGTTGTTGGAGGCGGCGTCCAGCTCCAGCACGTCCAGAAAGCTGCCGTTTTCCAGCCCCACGCAGCTGGGGCACTGGCAGCAGGGGTCGCCGTTGACCGGGTGTTCGCAGTTGACGGCCTTGGCCAGAATTTTGGCGCAGGTGGTCTTACCGGTGCCCCGGGTGCCGGTGAAAAGGTAGGCGTGGGAGGTGCGGCCCTCTGCCACCTGTTTTTTCAGTGTCTCGGTGATGTGCTCCTGTCCGATAACGTCGGAGAACACCTTGGGCCGCCACTTGCGGTACAGCGCCTGATACACGGAACACACCCCCTCTTAAAATGAAAAGCATCCTCCGTTTGCAGACACGGAACCGGCGTCCTCGCGGCACATGGAACATCCCGCTTAATGCTGCTCGGTTCCCCGCCTGACATGGTTCACGGGGCTCCATTGCGCGAGACCGGCTCCGCGTCTGCAAGCGGAGGATGAATTGCGGCTACTATTATACGATATATTTTCGGAATTATCAACTGGAAATTTCAAAACCGCGGACAAAGCTTTCCTGGGGGGCGGATACTTGCCTTGCAGAAGGGAATGGAGTATAATAGCGTTAAATTGGGGATTTATGCCCGGAGGGAGGAACGCCATGGAAACCACAGGCCGCTTTGCGCCCTCCCCCAGCGGGCGGCTCCACCTGGGAAACCTTCTGTGCGCCCTGCTGGTGTGGCTCTCCGCCCGGCAGAAGGGCGGGCGGGTCCTGCTGCGGGTGGAGGACCTGGACACCGCCCGGTGTCCCCGGCGGTACGCGGCGCAGATGGAAGCGGACCTCCGGTGGCTGGGCCTGGACTGGGACATCGGCCCCGGAAAAGCGGCTGGCACCGGCCCCTATTACCAGAGTGAGCGGATGGCGATTTACCAGGCGGCATTGGAGAAATTGCAGGGGATGGGGCTGGTATACCCCTGCTTCTGCACCCGGGCGGAGCTTCACGCCGCATCGGCCCCCCACCGGGAAGACGGCCAGGTGGTCTACGCCGGGACCTGCCGCCGTCTGACGGCGGCGGAGATCGCGGAAAAAAGCAGAAACCGCGCCCCGGCCCTCCGGCTGATAACGCCGGAGGAGACCTGGGGCTTTACCGACGGCCACATGGGCCGGTACGAAGAAAACCTGGCGGCGGACTGCGGGGATTTTCTGCTCCGCCGGTCCGACGGCATGTTTGCCTATCAGTTGGCCGTGGTGGTGGACGACGCCGCCATGGGGGTCACGGAGGTGGTCCGCGGGGCGGACCTGCTGGACTCCACCCCCCGGCAGCTGTACCTCTACCATCTGCTTGGGCTGACCCCTCCGGCCTTTTACCACTTTCCCCTGCTGCTGACGGCGGAGGGCAGGCGTCTTTCCAAGCGGGACGGCGCCGTGGGCCTGGACAGCTTACAGACGGCGCTGCCGCCAGAGGAGATCCTGGGGCGGCTGGCCTTTCTGGCTGGATTCAACCCCTCGGCGGCGCCGAAAACGGCGGCGGACCTGCTGCCGGACTTCGACTGGGACAAAGTTCCATGTGAAGATATTTGTATCCCAGATGGGCTTTTCCGTTAAGATTTTTCAAAACAGTTTGTTTTTTCAGAAAATTGCACGATTATGTGTGCATCATACCTGATGATCGGGTCGGCGCTGGGCGCCGGAAAGGAGCGACATGCAGATCATTGTTGTGGGAGTAGGCAAGGTGGGCACCAGCCTTACCGCCCAGCTCATCCGGGAACACCGGGTCACCGTCATCGACCAGGAGCCCCGGCTCATTGAAAACATTATCAATGTGTATGACGTGATGGGCGTCTGCGGCAACGGCGCCAGCTACGAGGTCCAGAAGGAGGCGGAGGTGGGAAAGGCAGACCTGCTGATCGCCACCACCTCCAGCGACGAGATCAATATTCTGGCCTGCCTGGTGGCGAAGAAGCTGGGCGTGGCCCACACCATCGCCCGCATTCGGAACCCGGAGTATGAGACGCAGCTGCGGTTCATGCGGGGGGAACTGGGGCTCACCATGTCCATCAACCCAGAGAAGGCGGCGGCCCACGAGATCGCCCGCGTTCTGCGGTTCCCGGCGGCTATGAAGCTGGAGTCCTTCTCCAAGGGGCGGCTGGAGCTGGTGGAGTACCGCCTGCCGGAGAATTCGGCCCTGAACGGCGTACAGCTGCTGGACATCTATAAAAACGCCCGGGCCAGAGTGCTGATCTGCGCAGTGTCCCGGAAGGAGGAGACCAACATTACCTCGGGCGATTTCCAGCTGAAAAGCGGGGACAAGATCTACGTCACCGCCGCACCGGATCAGCTGTCCGCCTTCTTCCAGTACCTGGGCGTTTTCCGGAAGAAGGCATCCACGGTGATGATCGTGGGCGCCAGTAAAATGAGCTACTATCTGGCGGACGAGCTGCTGCACATGGGCATGAGCGTGAAGATCATCGACCAGAACGAGGCCCGCTGCACCCAGATCAGCGAACAGCTGCCCCGGGCCCTGGTCATTCAGGGCGACGGCACCGACAGCGAGCTGCTGGCGGAGGAGGGCATCGAGCAGACGGACGCCTTCGTGGCCCTGACGGGCATCGACGAAGCTAATATCCTCATGGCCCTGTGCGCCTCCCGGCAGACGGAACGGTGCAAGGTGGTGGCCAAGATCAACCGCCGGTCCCTGACAGAGCTGGTCAGCAGCGAGGGCATGATCGATAGTGTGGTGTCTGCCCGGGACGTAACCACGGAGCTGATCGTGCAGTACGTCCGGGCCATGGAAAGCGCCGCCGGGTCCCAGATCAAGACCCTCCACCGCCTGGTGGGCGGCGCGGTAGAGGCTCTGGAATTCCACGTGGACAAGGGCGTGACCCTGGCTGACACGCCCCTGCGGGACCTGAAGCTGAAGCCCGGCGTCCTGATCGCGGGCATTGTCCGCCGGAACGGGACCATCCTGATCCCCGGCGGCAATGACGCCATCTGCGTGGGGGACGACGTGATCGTGGTGACCCAGGATGCCGCCCTCCAGGATATTCACGATATCCTGAGTCAGGATTAAGGAGGCACCATGAATACACGGATGATCGGCTTTGTGTTGGGACGCATATTGCTGACAGAGGCGGGGCTTCTGGTGCTGCCCCTGGTTACGGCCCTGCTGTACAGGGAATCGCCCCTGCCCTGGCTGGCGACCATTGCTCTGCTGCTGGCCTGCGGCGGGGCTATGGGCCTGCGCCGCCCGGAGCGCACCGCCCTCTATGCCAAGGACGGCTTTGTGGCCGTGGCCCTGGCGTGGCTGGTGATGTCGGCCTTCGGGGCCCTGCCCTTTGTGCTGACCGGGGACATTCCCATGTACGTGGACGCTTTTTTTGAAACGGTCTCCGGCTTCACCACCACCGGCTCCTCCATCCTGATGGCAGTAGAGCCCTTGAGCCGGGGCGGACTGTTCTGGCGAAGCTTTACCCATTGGGTGGGGGGCATGGGTGTGCTGGTGTTCGTCATGGCCATCCTGCCCATGAGCGACGGACACAGCATGCACATCCTCCGGGCGGAGATGCCCGGCCCCACGGCGGGCAAGCTGGTGAGCCGCATGAGCGACACCGCCAAGATCCTCTACGGTATTTACTTTGTGATGACGGCGGTCATGATCGTGCTGCTGCTCCTGGGGGGCATGGACCTGTTCGACGCCTGCGTCCACGCCTTCGGCACCGCCGGCACCGGCGGCTTTTCCAGCCGGAACCTCAGCATCGGCGCATACAACAGCGCCTATATCGACATCGTTACAGGCATCGGGATGCTGGCCTTCGGCGTCAATTTCAACCTTTACTATTTCCTGCTGGCCCGCCGGTTCCGGGATGTGCTGAAATCCGAGGAGCTGTGGGCCTATCTGGGCATCGTGGCCTTCTCCACCGTTACCATCGCCGCCAACATCCTGCGGCTCTACGGCAGCGTGGGCACCTCCCTGCGCCACGCCTTTTTCCAGGTGTCCTCCATCGTCACCACTACCGGCTACGCCACGGCGGACTTTGAGCAGTGGCCGGGGTATGCCAAGACGGTGCTGGTGCTGCTGATGTTTGTGGGCGGCTGCGCCGGGTCCACCGGCGGCGGATTAAAGGTCACCCGGGTGGTGACACTGGCCAAGGCCGCCTATGCGGATATGCGGAAAATGCTCCACCCCAATGCGGTGATCCGGGTGCGGATGGAGGGCCGGGCCCTGCCGGAAAAGCAGGTCCGGGGCGTCCAGGCCTACTTCTCCGTGTACATGCTGCTCTTTGCCGTCTCCTGGCTGCTGCTGAGTCTGGACGGCTTCGACCTGATCTCCACCTTCACGGCCCTGGCTGCCTGCATCAACAACATCGGCCCCGGCCTGGGCATGGTGGGCCCCACGGGGAACTTTGGGGCATTCAGTCCCTGGGCCAAGCTGCTGCTGAGCTTTGACATGCTGGCGGGGCGGCTGGAGATCTTCCCCATGCTGCTGCTGTTTACGCCCTCCCTGTGGAGAGGGACCCATATCAGAAGAGGGGAGAATCGGATATGAAACTGGAACAGGAACGGGAGCTGCTGACGGAATACGGCAGGCGGATGAGCCGGGCGGGACTGTCGGTGGGCACCAGCGGCAACCTGAGCATTTACGTGCCGGAGGAGGGCCTGATGGCCATTACCCCCTCCGGGCTGGACTATGAGGCCACCACCCCGGCGGACATCGTGGTGATGGACCTGGAGGCCCATGTGGTGGAGGGGGAGCGGAAGCCCTCCAGCGAGTGGGCGCTGCACACAAAGTTCTACCAGCGCCACCCAGCCGCCCGGGCGGTGGTCCACACCCATTCCATGTACTGCACCACGCTGGCCTGCCTGGGAAAGCCTCTAGAGGCGGTGCACTATGCCATCGGCGCCGCCGGGACGGCCCGGGTCCCTGTGGCCCCCTACCGCCTGTTCGGCTCGCCGGAGCTGGCGGAGGCGGCGGTGGAGGCCTGCGGCGATGGTAAGGCGGTGCTGCTGGCCAACCACGGCCTGGTTGCCTGGGAGGGGAGCCTGCCCAAAGCCTTTTCCCTGGCCCGGGATCTGGAATTTACTGCGGAGCTTCAGTGGCGGGCCATGGCGGTGGGCACCCCAAACATCCTGACGGACAGCCAGATGGCGGAGGCGCTGGAACGCTTCAAGACCTACGGCCAGCCGAAGAAATGAGCATCTTCGGCACTTCCCGCAGTGATGCCACGAGGTGAATATTGAAAAACCAGGCACACTGTTTTACAGTGTGCCTGGTTTTTGCGATTGAGGGGATTCAGTTTTCCCGGCTGACCGGAGAAATTTCCAGGTAATAGTGATCCTGTTCCGGGTCCAGGGCCACCTCTGTGACCCCCGCCGCCAGGTCAAAGCCGAAATTCTGCCCGGTGATCCGGATGCCGTCCGCGCCGGAAAGGGAGGCCGTCTGGGCCGTGAAGGTCAGGGTGGAATCCAGCCGTGTCCCCAGGTCGTAGCAGTCAAAGTCAAAGCTGGGGGTCTTCCAGTACCGGGCCGTCACCTCCGCACTGCCCCCCGCCGGGACGGTGACCTCCTCTTTCAGGTACAACACCCGCTCCAAAGACAATACCTCGTCCATCAGCTCGTCCAGCCGCCCGTCGTCATAGCGGTCAACAGGCTGGTCCGACAGCAGGCCGTACTGCTCCAGCATCTGCTCCACCAGGGCGCAGTAGGTCTCCGGAGACAGGCCATCCGCCGCCTCGCTGATCCAGCCGTAATAGCCGGGATTTTCCTTGATGGCGTCCAAGATCTCCCGGCACAGGGTCAGGATCACTGCATGGAGGGTGGTCTCCTGCCGGGTGACGGTGCAGGACACGCCGTCGATCTCCCCGCCGGGGTCGCAGCCGCCGTCCTGGTAGCCCTGCAGGGTGTAGCCGTCCAAATCGTCTCCCAGGACCACCAGCAGCTTGCAGATCTCCCCCCGCCGATGGCCATCGGGCACAAAATAGCTGTAGGTAGTCTCCCCGGTCCGCTCGTCCCAGCCATAGCCCTCGAAACCGTAGGACAGCACCGTGGTGCGGGCCTCATCCGCTGTAAAGGTCACCGCCTGGGTGGCGGCGCGGTACTGGTCCGTGGGTCCCGCAAAGTCTGTAAAACGGTAAACTGTCACAGGGATGTCCGCCGCCGGCTGCTCCGCCAGGGCCGCTTGCCGGTATCGGCTGCCCTCCAGCAGGGTCTGATAGTCCGTCCAGCTGTCGGGATATTTCAGATTCAAAGTGGAGGTATCTTCACCTCCGGCACTCCGGAAGCCCCCGGCATAGCCGCCGATGACCAGGTCCGTCTCCGCCGTCTCTCCGTTCACCGTCAGGCTGGGGGTCAGCGTTTTCAGCTCATTCAGCCTGCCCGCAATGGGATACAGCGCCGTCAGCGTCACATCCGCATCCGTGGGGTTCGTCAGGATATAGCGGTCCGTCACGGACGCGCCCCACTGGGATATTTCTCCATCCTCCGGATCCGTCCGGGGCGTGAAGTCCCAGTCCGTATGCCGCTCTGCCGTGACGCCGGGGTTCTCCTCCGCTGTGGTCAGAGGCAGCACCGGCCCGGCGTAGGACATGAATTGAATGGCATCCGGCGTTCCGGTACCCTGGATGCCGCTGCCCCCCGCGCTGCTGTTGCCGTCCGCGGCCCCATAGCCGTGAAAGCCCCCGGTGACCAGCCAGGCAAAACCCGTCCCGCAGAGCACCGCCAGGCAGGCCGCCATGGCGCCGTACCGCCGCCAGCTGGGCCGTTTCCGAGCCGGGGCTTTGGCTGTTTCTTCCACTAAATCATCGTCCACCAGACCGATGGCCCGGAATAAGCGCTCTGCCTTCATACGGTAATACCCTCCTTTTCCAAAAATCCGCGCAAAGCCTTCCGGGTGCGGAACAGGGCGGACTTCACCCGGCTCTCCCCGCACCCCAGTCCCCGGGCAATGGCGGCGATGTCCTCGCCGTACCAGTACCGCCGCAGGAAGATATAGCGGTTGTCGGCGCTCTGGGTCCGCAGAAAGCTGCTGATGCTCTCTGCCAGTACCTGTTCCTCCGCCGCCTGCTCCGGTCCCCGGCTATCGGGAACGCACTCGTCCAGTTCTCCCAATAGCAGTTCCAGCCCCGCCCCCCGGCTCTGGGTGCGGCCCGCCTTCCAGCGGTCGATGGACAAATTTCTGGTGATCCGCCCCAGCCAGGTCCGGAACGCATGGGGCCGCTCCGGCGGGATGGCGTTCCAGGCCCGGAAATAGGTGTCGTTGACGCATTCCTCCGCGTCGTGGTGGCTGCGGAGGATGTTCCAGGACAGGGTGTGGAGAAAACCGCCGTATTTTCCGGCGGTGGCCGTGATGGCCCCCTGGTCCCGGTCCCAGTAAAGGTCAATGATCTGCGTGTCTTCCATGACCCGCCCTCCTTTCTGTCCCTATAGACGGGAAACAGCCGCCCTCCGTCGCGCCGGAGGTGAAAAAACTTTTGAAACCATGATAGCAGAGTTTCCCCGTCCCGGCAAGCTGGGCAAAAAAGGTCCCGCCGGAGGACCTTTGCAGGTTCTCCGGCGGGGTTGGAAAGAGAGGGTACAGGTTTTCAGTCTGCAAACAAGGGGG
>ENA-UERS01000493-UERS01000493.1-human-gut-metagenome-genome-assembly--contig:-NODE-493-length-17493-cov-4.183165_pt1 | contig 17493 bp, 14 predicted proteins | sample MGYA00242991_ERZ507992 | MGnify/ENA primary metagenome ERZ507992 (study PRJEB26167, sample SAMN06115535) | human gut metagenome | host: Homo sapiens | place: China:Chongqing | collected 2015-10-24...
ATCTTCCGGTAAAGCTCGTTTGCGGTAAAGAAAGTGTTGGGATGCCGGATGAAGAGGGTCAGGATGCGGTACTCCATGTCGGCCAGATGGATGCTCCGTCCATCCTTTTCCACGCAATGGCTGTTGGGATCCAGCGTAAAGGCCGCACAGTGGTAGCCGCTGACGCTGGGCTCTGCAGCATCCATCTGGACACGGCGGATGTTTGCCATGATGCGAGCCAGCAGAACTTTGTGGTTGTAGGGCTTGGTCAGGAAATCATCGCCGCCCAATTCCAGCGCCCGTACCACTGTGTCTGTATCGTCCAGACAGGAAGTAAAAATGATGGGGCAGTGGTACCAGCTGCGCAGGCGCTGGCACAGTTCCATGCCGTTGGTATCCGGCAGAAGGATATCCATCAGGATCACATCGAACTTTTCCCGGGCGTGGCTCAGCGCTTCGCCGCCGGTGTCAGCGCAGACCACCTCAAAATTCTGCTGACAGTTCAAGAAATAGCTGGTAGTGTCCCGGATCACCGGATCATCTTCCACCAGAAGAATGCGGATCATGCGGTTTGCCCTCCCCTTTTCGGCGTGAATTTGCTATAATATCCTTATCTAGTATACCGTATTTCCGGGCTGTTCTCAACCGGTTCTCCAAAGTTTTGCAGGGGGTCTTTTTATGATAAAAAAGCGATTTCTGCTTCCGGCTGCCGCCGGGGCACTGGCACTGGCCATTGGGTTGGCAGGGATCTGGTTCAACCAGCGGATGCCGGCGCTGGCGGATTTTGGGGTCCCCGGCATGGACTCCGAAGCCCAATTGATGGCATGGGCTGCCCTGTTCCCGGAAAAAGGAGTGGCTGCCCTGACCTTCCGCACGGTGCTGCAGTGGATGGCCATTGCGGTGTTCTGCACTCTGGGGGCGGTGGTGCTGGCCCTGTACCGATACAAGCCTCAGAAGGAACTGGGATATTTTCTGCTGTATCTGACGGTGCTGACCCTCTGGGCTCTGGTGATCATTCTGGCTCCGGTGGGAAGTTCCGGCTGGAGCGTCTTTTTCCGCCGGGGATTCTTTACCGTCACGGTTCTGGCAGGTATCCTGCTGTGTGCCGCCCTGACAGGGGCTGTGCCGGTGTCTCACGGGCAGCGGCTCCATTCCCTGCTTCTGACGCTGGGGTATCTTGTTCTGACGCTGGTTCCCCTCAGCCGTGTACGGGCGGTGGGGCTGTTTTTGGGCATGGGCTATTGTCTGGGCATCCTGATGGTGATGTATGCCCGGGGCTCCGACGCTGCCCTGCTGATGCTGTTTCCCTGTGCCATCACCATTGGCTTCCGGGTATGGGTGGTCCTGCCGGGCATGCACGTGCCGTTTTTTCAGGAGAGCGTGTTTTTCTACCTGTTCCGGTGTGCCCGGATCTACGACGCTCCTTTTACTCTGGGCTGCATGGCCTACGTCTGCCGCCGGTATGCCCTGCAATTTGACCGGGCGGAGCAGCTGGCCCGGGAGCTGGATGCCCGGGTCATTCAGCGGACAAAGGCCCTGACGGAGGAGACCGAGGCCAGGAAAAGCATGATGCTGAACATTTTCCACGACCTGCGCAGTCCCCTGTTTGCGGTCAGCAGTGGACTGGACACACTGGAGGCTGCACCGGAGGCCCTGCCGGCCCTGCTGCCGGCCTTACAGCAGCGGACGGCCTTTCTCCGCCGCCTGACGGAGGATCTGTTTCTGGCTGCAAAGCTGGAGCAGAAACAGGTGATGCTCAACGAGGACCGGGTATCTCTGGGGGAGGTCATCGCTGCGGTCTGTGACAGCTGCCGGGAGGAGGCTGAGAAGAAGGGCGTGGTGCTTCAGGCTCCCCCGGCTCCGGAGCTGCCGGTGTGGGGCGACCAGATCCGGCTGCAGCAGATCCTGCAGAATCTGGTGACAAATGCCATTCACTACACCCCTGCAGGAGGGAGCATCACCGTCAACAGCCGGGTGGAGGCCGGTGCTGCTCTGGTGAGCGTCCGGGACACGGGCTGCGGCATTGCGCCGGAGGATCAGGCCGCCGTATTTGACCGGTATTTCCACACCACCACCTCTTCCAAGCACGACTCCACAGGTCTGGGACTGACCATTGCGCAGGAGCTTGCCCACCTGCATCACGGAGAAATCCTATTGGAAAGCGAAGTGGGCAAAGGCAGCTGCTTCACGTTGAAGCTTCCCCTATTATCCGCTTAACAGAGAAATCCCCCCGCCTATGGCAGGGGGATTTCTTTATAGCATCTATTTGAATTTAAGCCAGCGGATCCCACAGCTTCATGGGCAGGGGCTCCTGATCCAGCAGGGCGCGCTGGGCATCGCTCAGCAGGCTCTTGCGGACGGTGATCTGGTAGACATTGGCCTTGAACCACTTCTCGCTGCCGATGTAGTAGCCCTTCTGGCCGGAGGCATCGCCCCAGCTGTTCTCGATCTTCCAGCGGTCAGCCTTGCCGTTCTCGTCCAGATTGACACCGCAGAACATCATGCAATGGTTCATGGTGCTTTCACGGGTGAGCAGCCGCTCGGCCTTGGTCATGCCAAAGGTCAGGCCGCCCAGCACCTCGCCGTACTGGAAGCAGTCGGGGTCCCAATAGCCGTTGGCGCGGTCGCCGTCGGGGTGGCAGTCGCAGCTGAACATGACCCCCTCCCCTGCCTGCAGCTGACGGATGGTCAGATCCTCCAGCTCCTCCTGCGAGAGGTTGAGCCAGAACATATTTTCCTCCACCACGTCACCCATAAAGGGCTGGCAGTAGGTGCGGTTCAGCGCATGGATGGGCGAGGAGATGATGACGACGTAATCATCCAGATCATTGCCCACATATTTCTCCAGGAAGGTGTGCGGGGTCAGGTTCCGGTCGCAGTGGTAGTGCTCATCCTTGTCGGTATACTCAAAGTCAAAGCTCCTGGGGGGCTGGCCGTAGAGGATGCACAGGGCGTTGTAGATCTCCGCCAGCATCTCCTCGCGGCGGGCGGCCGTGTCCTTTCCCTCTTTTGCCATGGCCCGCAGTTCCAGCGCATCCTCCCGCAGCTTGCGGTTCAGGATGGGCAGATACTTGGCCGTGCCGGTGGAGTGGACTGTCTCCGGCATGACCCAGGAGGGCACCACGCCATACTTTTTGATCAGGCTGATGGCCATATCCCACTGGCCGCCGTCGGGCAGCGGGTTGCCCAGCAGGGTGTAGGTCTCACGGTCGGTCAGGTCCTGATCCGCAAAGTGGAGGATGTTCTCAAGGAAGAGATTTGCCTTTTCCAGCTTATCGTAGAACGCCAGATAGGTGGGAGAGAAGGAGAAATCCTCCAGATCGCACTTGGCGATCACCCGCTGGCGCAGGACGTTCAGGGTGGAGAACATCCAGCAGCGGCCGCTCTGCTTCTGGTTGGTGATGTTATTGGTCTTGACCAGCACAGAGAAGTCCATCCGCAGCCTGGCAGCGGCGGCGGGCACAAAGGCTGCGTCCGGCAGAGCCGTGCGGGAAACTGCATTGGACATCACATTCAGCTCCGGGCGGGCAGCATAGCCCTGCTCAAAGCGTTCCAGCATCCGGGCATCAATGGGAGTAACACGATTCATTTGATTCACGCTTTCTTTCTGAAAAGATCAATCCTTGAAATAAGCATTCTGCACGGCCAGCAGGACACCGGCACGGCTTGCGGCAAAGTTCAGGCCGCCCTGCAGGTAGCAGGTGTAAGGCTCACGCAGGGGGCCGTCGCAGGAGAGCTCGATGGTGCTGCCCTGGGTAAAGCTGCCGCTTGCCATGATGACCTCATCGGTATAGCCCGGCTCCGGAGAGGGTTCCGGTGCGGCATAGCTGTCCACGGGGCTGGCGGCCTGAATGCCGCGGCAGAAGCCGATGAGGGCATCGGCGGTATCGGCATCGAAGCAGGTCACGATATCGTTGTGGTCCTCGCAGTAGCGCGGGATGGGCTTTTTGCCCACCAGCTCCAGCAGGCACTGGGCATAGATGGCGGTCTTGATGGCTTCACACACCACGCCGGGGGCATAGTAGAAGCCAAGGTACATATCACGGGGCGTTTCCAGTGTACAGCCCAGCTCCTTGCCCAGACCGGGGGCGTTCAGGCGGTAGGCACACAGCTCCACCAGATCCTTCCGGCCTGCGATATAGCCGCCGGTGGGGGCGATGCCGCCGCCCGGGTTCTTGATGAGACTGCCCACCACAAGGTCAGCACCGGCCTGGCAGGGCTCCTTCATCTGGGTGAACTCACCATAGCAGTTGTCCACAAAGATGATGATCTCGGGGTTGGCGGCACGGGCCGTGTCGGCGATCTTCTGAATGGTATCCAGATCAAAGGCATTGCGCTGCAGGTAGCCGCGGCTGCGCTGGATATGGCAGACCTTTGCCCCCGGGGCCTTTTGGGCGATCAGCGCGTAATCCGGGGTGAAATCGGCCTTGAGGGGGGCTTCGTCGTACCGGATGCCGTAGTCCATCAGGGTGCCGGTGCCCTTGCCCTTGCCGTCCAGACCGATCACACCCTCCAGCGTATCGTAGGGGCGGCCGGTGGCGGCCAGCAGGGTATCCCCTGCCCGCAGCAGGCCGAACAGGGCCACCGCCAGCGTATGGGTGCCGCTCTGGAACTGACTGCGCACAAGGGCATCCTCCGCGCCCATCACCTCGGCAAAGATCTGCTCGAGCTTGGCGCGGCCGGTATCCCACAGGCCGTAGCCGGTGGTGCCCAGCATATCGGTGGAGGACATCTGGGTATCGGCAAAGGCCTTGAGCATTTTCAGCTGGTTGTAGTCCCGGATCTCCTCCATGTGACGAAAATAGGGCCGGCAGAGCTCCATGGCTTTTTCGTCCAGCGCCAGAACTTCTGCTTTGTAATCAAAAAAGTGGTTCAACATTGACATTTTTGGTTCCTTAATCTTTTTGTAAGTTTATGCTATAATGACCCGTCGGCAGCTTTCTCCTCGGACACGAAACGAGCCATTCCATCGCCCGCCCTATTGCCTGCGGCAACAGGGTCCCACCCCAGCGGACGGTCCTCAGAGAAACTCCCGACGTGTCAGACTGTGGCTTCGTACCGGGCATACTCTCCCAGCTTTTCAAAGCCGAGGCGGGTATAAAAGTGCACCCGTTCCGGGGAGCAGAGGAAAAGGGGCTGCAGGCCCTGCGCCGAGAGGGTGTTGGCCAGACGGACGATAAGCCGCCCACCGATGCCGCGCCCCCGCAATGGCTCCGCAGTCTCGCCGCAGGCCATGTAAGCCTGCTCCGTTCCAATGGCGTAAGCGCCCACGGTGCAGGCAAGCTCCCCGCCCTGCTCCAGGGCCCAGACCACAGCCCTGCCGCGGGCGCGCTTTGAGCAGAGCTCAGAGTAAAAATCATCCCGCCGCGTGGGGCGGTCCGGAAACAGCATCTGTGCAACGGGGCCCGCCGGGGGCTCCGGGTCAAAATGCAGGGAGGCCCAGAGCGTTTCTTCCACAGCGGGTTCCGGCAGCTGCTTTCCGGGTGCCAGGCCAAAAACAAAATGGGACTTTGCACGGGCCCAGCCGGTGGGCGGCGGGCACTCGGCTTCGTCCAGGACAACTGCCTTACAGCCGCAGAAATGCAGGAAGCTGGCCAGTTCGTCCGGGTTGGCGTGGCCCGCCAGCCAGGCGGTGCTGCCGCCCACATCCAGCGCCAGCGTTGGCCCGGCGAAGAACCGGCCCGGCTGGCTTTTGCCGAAGATCTCCAGCGCCTGCGGCATCGTGATCCCAAGGCAGAGCTTTCCGCGGCAGGCGCTGCGGAACCGCTGCCTCTGGCGAGGCGTTCTGACCTGCGTGATCATTTCAGTGCGTTGACGATGTTCTTGAACTCGCGGCCGCGCACCTCAAAGTTGGGGTAGAGGTCGAAGGAGGCGCTGGCGGGAGACAGGATGATGATATCGCCAGGCTTTGCGGCGGCACGGGCCAGCTCCACAGCGTGCTGCATATTGTCCGCGTGCTGGATGGGCAGTGCGTCCTCGTTGAAGCCAGGGTCTTCCCGCAGAGCCTTTTCAATGCGGGGGCCGGTGGCACCCATCAGCACCAGATCCTTGACATGGGCCACGATCTCGGGAGCCAGCGGCTCATAGGGGATGTGCTTATCGTAGCCGCCCGCAATGAGGATGACCTTCTGGTCAAAGCTGCGCAGGCCCGCAATGGTGCGGGTGGGGCTGGTGCCGATGGAATCGTTGTAGTAGAGCACGCCGTCCAGCGTGCGCACCGGCTCAATGCGGTGCTCCACGCCGGTAAAGGTGCTGCCCACCATCTGGATGGCCTCTACGGGCACCTCTCCCCAGACTGCGGCGGCAGCGGCCAGCAGATTCTCGATATTGTGCAGGCCCCGCAGCTTGATGTCCTTCTGGGCCAGGAAGGGCGTTACCACGCCGTCCTCGGCCATGCAGAGCATGTTGTCCTCTTTGCGCAGGAAGGCACCGTTGTCGGTATCGTGCAGGCGGGTGAACCAGACCTGCCTGCCCTTGCAGTCCTTCTGCATGGAGCGGCTGATCTCGTTCTCATAGCCCAGCACGGCACGGCAGGGCGGGTTCTGGTAGAGCAGGATGTTGCGTTTTGCATCGATGTACTCCTGCATATCCTTATGGTGATCGAGGTGGTTGGGGGTGACGTTGGTCACCACCGCGATCTTCGGGCTCTGGTGCATGCTGATGAGCTGGAAGCTGGACAGCTCCACCACAGCCACATCCTCCGGCCGGACCTCAGGCAGCATGGGCAGCAGGGCCGCGCCGATGTTGCCGCCCAGATGCACCTTGCGGCCTGCGGCCTCATAGAACTTGGAGATGAGGGTGGTGGTGGTGGTCTTGCCGTCAGAGCCGGTCACGGCCACGATCTCGCAGGGGCAGAAATCGAAGAAGAGCTCGACCTCGCTGGTGACCATGGTGCCCGCGGCCATGGCATCCTGCAGGGGCTTTTCAAAGTAGCCCACAAAGCCGGGGGTGCGCATGATGATATCCTGGCCCTTGAAGCCGTCCAGATAGTGTTCGCCCAGGCTCAGGTCAATGCCCAGTTCCCGGATGGTAGCGGCATAATCGCCAAACTCCTCCACGCTCTTTTTCTGGTCGCACAGGGTCACATGGGCCCCCAGCTCCACAAACTCCTTGATAAGGGTCTTGTGGCTGACACCGGCACCGATGAACGCCACCTTTTTGCCCCGGATGAGTTCTGCAAGCTTCTGCTGATCTTTCTGCATAAAGAAAGAACCTCCTCTATGAAAATTCAGGCTGAAATTGATTCACTGCTCCATTTTACACCTTTTCCAGCCAATTGGCAACGCCAAACCTTGTTCTGGCCCCGGATGCACCGAAATCCTATCTGAATTCACAAAATGTCGATTGTCTTTTTCGACCGTTTCCGCTATACTTTAATTGTATCATCTTACAAGGAGCGCATTTTCTTGAAACATTCCCTGATCCGCTTTTCCGCAGTGGTGCTGACCATTGCGTTTGTTTTTGCCCTGACCGGCTGTGGTTCGGGCTCCAACAGCTTCACCTGGTTCGTGGACAGCATCCCGGCCAACCTTGACCCGCAGGTGGCCTCGGCTTCTGCGGATGTCATCGCCTGCGAGAACCTGTACAGCGGCCTTGTCCGCAAAGATCCCAGCGGCAAATATGAGCCTGCCCTCTGCGAACGGTGGGAGAAGTCCTCCGACGGCCTCACCTACACCTTCTACCTCAAGGACGGCCTGACTTACACCGCCGCCAAGGGCAACGCCACTGACTACGCCATCACCGCCGAGGATTTTGTGTTCGCTTTCCGGCGCTTGTTCCGGGCGGAGACCAACTCCCCCTACGCGGTGGAGTTTGCGGCCCTTGAAAACAGCGCCGCCGTGCTGGCCGGGCAGATGCCCGAAAGCGCGCTGGGAGTCACGGCCTCCGGGCCGCTGATGCTGGTGTTCCACCTGAGCAGTGCCGATGACAACTTCCTCGAGAAGCTCACCCTGCCCGGTGCCATGCCCTGCGATGAGGAATTTTTCAATTCCACCCGGGGCACCTACGGTCTGAATGCCTCGTCCACCCTTTCCAGCGGCAGCTTTTACATCTACAACTGGACAGCCAGCGGCCTGTTCCTGCGGCGTGCCCCCTCGGACAGCCTCATCGACAGCCTGCGGCTGGTGCAGAACACCAACAGCGCCGGGCAGTCCGCCGCAGAGCTGATCGACAACGAGAAGTGCTCTGCCGCCCCGGACGACACCGCCGCACCCACCACCCTGACTTCCCTCTCCTACTCCGATACCACATGGAGCCTGCTGTTCAACTGCAGCAGCGTGTTTGCTTCCACCGAGCTGCGGCAGGCACTGGCCTCCGCCGCGCGGGGTGCAGCCGAGGTGCCGGACGGCGGGCTCTATGCCGCCGCCAACGGTCTGGTACCGGACGGCCTGACTGTGGACGGCATGAACTACCGGGATACCGCCGGTGATGTGACTCCCGCCGCGGTGGATGCCCGGGCGCTCTACCTCACGGCGCGGCAGACGCTGACCACCTCCGACTTCAACAAGGTCAGCCTGATGGTGCCCGCCGGTTCCGGCGTGACCAGCGCCGCCGAGGAGATCAATGGCGTGTGGCAAAAGGAGTTTTCCCTCTTCTTCTCCGTAGAGGAAGTGGACGAGGAGACCTTTGCGAAACGGCTGGCCGAGGGGGACTACACCATCGTCTTGGCCCCCATCAGCGCCGAGAGCGGCAGTGTGTACAACATGCTGAACCAGTTCACCGCAGGGGGCGGCGGCCTGACCGGCTATGCAGATTCCCTGTATGCCACCCAGCTGCAGGCCAGCACCCAGGCCACCGGAAGCTCCCGCTGCCGCCTGCTGGGCGATTGTGAGCGCCAGCTGCTCAGCGATGCCGTGGCGGTCCCTCTGTTTGCCCAGCAGAAGCGCCTGCTGATCGCACCCGGCATCCAGAACCTCATCTTTGACCCCTTTGGCCCGGTGCTGGATCTGACCTATACCACAAAAGAATGATGTGCCACAAAAAATACCGGAGCAGCCGCCTGCCCCGGTATTTTTCTTATCCTTTTTTGATGCCGAACAGCCTGCGCAGAACACCGCGCAGACACTTTGGGCTTTTGATAACGACCACCTGCATCGCTCTCCCGCCTTTCGTGGTGTGATACCACAATATAAGCGGCAGGACGGCAAAGTGTGCGGCTCAGGCCTTGTTCCCGGTCAGGATCGGTGTATCCGGCACCGTTTCCACGACCACCAGCGCCCCCAGAAGAAGCACCTCAGTAAAGCCCTTCTCACTGGCAAGCTTAGCGGCATATTCGGTGTCGGTGTCGTCCTTGACGTGAGGCAGGACGATGATATCGTCGTTCTGCTGCACCGGACAGGGCGCGGTATCGAAGTCTCCCAGGATGATATTGGGCTTGCAGCCCAGCGGCGCGCAGTTGCGGTAGCCAGCATCACAGGCGATGATGAAGTCATCGGGGCGGAGCAGACGCTTCAGCTCCGGCGAGACCGGGCAGGCCGAGAGGATCACGCAGCGCATCACATTCCCCTCCTCTGCCAGTCCTTGACATCCTTGACTTCCTCATACATGGCACAGTAGCTGTCATACCGGGTCCGGGAGAGCTTTCCCTCGGCCAGAGCGGCACGGATGGCACAGCCCTTTTCCGTGCGGTGGGAGCAGCCGGTGAACTGACACTGCCCAAGGTAGGGCCCGAACTCCGGGAAGGCGTGCTCCAGATTCTCCTTGGGGATGAACCCGGCGCGGTTGGCTTCCAGGCTGGCAAAGCCGGGGGTATCCGCAATGCGGCCCCCAAAGGCCTCAAAGATGGTCACCTCGCGGGTGGTGTGGCGGCCGCGCCCCAGCTTCTGGCTGATGGCGCTGGTCTCCCGCTCGGCCTGAGGCAGCAGGGTGTTCAGCAGGGTCGATTTGCCTACACCGGAGTTGCCGCAGAAGGCGCAGAGCCGCCCGCTGATCCACTGCCTGACCTCGTCCAGCCCTTCCCCGCTGTCGTAGCGGATGGCAATGAAGGGCAGAGTGGATCTTTCATAGGCGCTGCGCAGGAACTCCACCTCACCGAGGTCAGCCTTGGTGCAGACGATGACGGGCTGCACCCCCTTGTCCACGGCAATGGCCGAGAGCTTGTCCAGCACCAGTGTGCTGGGGGTAGGCTGGGTGGTGCTGGCCACAAGGAACAACACATCCAGATTGGCCACAGGCGGCCGGACAAACACGTTTTTGCGGGGTGCGATCTCGGCAATGACTGCCGCGCCGTTCTCGGTCTCCAGCGTCACCTCATCGCCCGCCACGGGGGTGATCTTCTGTTTGCGGAAGATGCCCCGGGGCTTGCACTCGATCACACCCTCTTCGGTCTTGACGTAGTAAAAGCCGCCAATTCCTTTTACGATATATCCCTTCATCCGTTCCTCCCTCAGGACAGCAGCGCGCTCCACCAGTCGCCCAGGCCGGTGCCCTCGCTGCTGGAAGAATCGCCGCTGCTGGAAGAGCTGCCCCCGATCAGGCCGCTCCACCAATCGCTGGAGGAGCTGCCCGGCTGTTCAGCCGGGGTCTCAGGCACCGGCTCGGGGCCTGCGCTCACGGTAATGCTGACACGGCTGTTCACCTTGACGGTAGATCCTGCTGCCGGGCTCTGGCCGATGATGGTGCCGGCGGGCTGGTCGCTGTACTGCTCGGTGGTGCTGCCAAGGCCCAGCTTGTTCTGCACCAGCACGGAGCGGGCATCGTTCACGCTCTTGAGACCGGTCAGGGCAGGCACCTTGGCCGTGGTGTTGACCTGCGGGCGGCTGACATAGACCACCACCGTGGAACCTGCGGCCACCTGACTGCCCGCAGCAGGTTCGGTGCGGATGATGGAGCCTGCGGCCACGCTGGGTTCCACCGCCTGGGTGATCAAAACAGAGACCCCCAGATCCTTGAGCTGCTGCTCACCATCTGCCTGCACATAATTGGAGACATCCGGCACGGTGACATACTGGATGCCCAGGCTGACGGTCAGGGTCACGCTCTGGCCCTCACGGACGGTACGGCCCGCCACCGGGGACTGCCGGTAGACGTAACCGGCGGCGTAATCGTTGCTGTAGGCCTGCTCCCAGTTGATGACGATCTGGCCGGATGCCACCTGCTGGGAAGCGTTGACCTCATCCTGGGTCATGCCGCTGTAATCTGCCAGCACCACATCAGCCTTTTCCCCCATCAGGGAGCTGGAATCATTCAGGATCATCCAGCACAGGGCCGCGCAGGCCAGTGCAAAGGCCACGGTGATGCCAAACAGCACCGGCAGGAACACGGTGCGCTTTTTCTTTTTTCTGCCTTTTGCCGGAGCACTGCCGCGCTCCGGACGGGATTCTTTTCTGGGCATAGGGGGTTCCACCACCTTTTCAGGAATTTCATCGGGGAGATAGGTGTAGTTGAACACGATGGCCGGGTTCTCTACATAGGCGTTGAGGGCTTCCAGCATCTCAGCGGCGCTCTTGTAGCGGTTTTCGGGCCGCTTTGCCATGGCGCGCTCGGTGATCTCCACCAGCCCCACCGGCACCCAGGGAGCCAGCTCCCGCAGGTTCCTGGGCTGATCCGAGATCTGCTTGATGGCCACCTCCACCACGTCATCGGCATCGAAGGGCAGATGCCCCGAGAGCATCTCGTACATCATCACGCCCACCGAATAGAGGTCACTGGTGAAGTCGGTCTCATCGCCCTTGGCCTGCTCCGGGCTGATATAGTGGACGCTGCCCATGGCCTTGCCGCCCGAGAGCTGGTTCTCGGCCCGGGAGATGCGGGCAATGCCAAAATCCATCATCCGCAGCTGGCCGTTGTCCAGCAGCATGATGTTCTGGGGCTTGATGTCCCGGTGCACCACGCCGTTGCGGTGGGCATGGTCCAGCGCTTTCAGGATCTGAGAGATAAAGTGGACGGTCTCCCGGCTGGTCAGCTTGCCGCCCCGCTCGTTCAGATACTCGCGCAGGGTCATACCGTCCACATATTCCATGACGATATACTGCAGATGGTCGCTCACCGAGACATCATACACCTTGACGATGTTGGGGTGGTTGAGCAGCGAGATGGCCTTGGACTCGTTCTTGAAACGGCGCACAAGGTCGGGGTCGTGCATGAGCTCCTGCCGCAGCACCTTAACGGCCACGACCGTGCCCTCCGGCACCGGGCCGCCCGGCCCCACAACGGCCTTGTAGACATTGGCCATGCCGCCGGTGCCGATGAGCTCCCGCACCGTGTACAGGCCGTCCAGCGTTTTGCCGATCAGGTTATCCATGGTGCACCTCCGTAGGTTCCACAGCCAGCAGCAGGGCGGTGATGTTGTCGGAGCCGCCGTTCTCGTTGGCGGCATCCACCAGCCGGTCGGGCAGATCGTAGAACGGGCCCTGCGCCAGCAGCTGCTCCATCTGCTCCACCGGTACCATGTTGGTCAGGCCGTCCGAGCAGAGCAGCAGCAGATCCTTTGCCTGCAGCTGCACCGAAGTGACCTCCGGCTCCAGCCGGTAATCCACGCCCAGCGCCTTGGTGATGATGTTCTTCTGGGGATGGTGCTCGGCTTCCTCCTCCGTGATGGTGCCGCAGTCCACCAGCTCCTGCACATAGGAATGGTCGTGGGTGAGCTGGGTCAGTTTACCGCCCCGGCAGAGGTAGGCGCGGGAATCGCCCGCGTGGCAGAGGGTGGCTTCCCCACCCCGCACCAGGGCGCAGACCGCCGTGGTTCCCATACCGGCCAGCGATTCCTCGTGGGCGGCTTTGTTGAACACATAGCGGTTGGCGCTGATGAGGGCCTTTTTCAAAAAAGCTCCCTCCTGCCCTGCTCCGCACTGGGCGTACTGCTCCTGAAACACCTGTTCGATGACATTGCAGGCCCCCTGTGAGGCCTCGCGGCCGCCTTTGGCACCGCCCATACCATCACACACCAGTGCCCAGACAGCACCGCCAGGCAGCTCCCCGGCACGGTAATCATCCTGATTTTCCTGCCGGACGCGGCCCACATCCGTTTTTCCTGCTAGTTTCATAGGCTTCTCCTCTTGCGATTTACGCCTTACCATTCATTTCGTCCCGGCGCAGCTGGCCGCAGGCGGCGCTGATCTCGCTGCCAAGACGGCGGCGTACCGTGGCGTTGACCCCCAGGCTCTCCAGCTTTTTCTGGAAGCGCTGGACATTGGCGGCATCGGTAGCCGAGTAGGGGCTTCCGTCCACCGGGTTGATGGGAATGAGGTTCACATGAGCACCCATGCCCCGGATGAGGTCGGCCAGCTGTCTGGCGCAGGCATCGGAATCATTGACACCGCGCACCATCGAATACTCAAAGCTGACCCGGCGGCCCGTGGTCTCCTGATAGCGGCGGACAGCGGGCATCAGCACCTCCACGGGGTAGGCATCATTGACCGGCATCATGCCGCTGCGGATCTCGTTATTGGGGGCGTGCAGGGAGACCGAAAGGGTCAGCTGCAGCTTTTTCTCGGCCAGCTGGTCGATCTTGGGCACCAGACCGCAGGTGGAAAGGCTGATGTTGCGCATTCCGATGTTCACACCCTCCGGGGAGGAGATGTTCTCAAGGAAGCGCATGACCTCGTCAAAATTATCCAGCGGCTCCCCGATGCCCATGAGGACGATGTGGGAGATGCGCTCCCCGATGTCCTTCTGGGCGGTATAGATCTCAGAGCAGATCTCTCCGGCTTCCAGGTTGCGCACCCGGCCTGCCTGGGTGGAGGCACAGAAGCGACAGCCCATCCGGCAGCCCACCTGGGTGGAGACGCAGACCGTGTTGCCGTAGTGGTAGCGCATGACAACGGTCTCGATGCAGTTGCCATCGGCCATCCGCAGCAGATATTTCACGGTGCCGTCCTTGGCTTCCTGCCGGCGCTCGATCTTGGGGGCAGCAATGTAAAACTGCTCTTCCAGCTTTGCCAGCAGGGTCTTGGGCTGGTCGGTCATGGCAGAAAACTCGGTGACCAGCTTTTGGTGCACCCAGTGGAAGATCTGCTTTGCCCGGAAGCCAGGCTGACCCATAGCTTTCAGCGCAGCGGTCAGCTCGGCCAGCGTCAGGGAAGAGATACAGCGTTTTTGTTCCATGGTATTCTCCTATGAATCAATACGAACCGGACGGCGGGTTCATTGCGTTTTCTGCATGGCGCAGAGGAAAAAGCCGTCCATCCCGGTGCGGGTGGGCACCGAGAGCGCCCCGTATTCCCCCACCGTCATTCCGTCAGGGAACGCCACAGCGGGCCGGACCACCCGGAACTCCGGGTGGCGGGCAAGGAATGCCGCCACCTGCTCCTCGTTCTCGGCGGGGTCGATGGTACAGGTGGAGTAGACCAGCCGCCCGCCTGCTTTCAGCAGAGCAGCTGCTGTGTCCAGAATGGACGACTGGGTGGCCAATAATTCATCGTGGCGTGCTTTTTCCAGCGTCTTATAGCGGATATCCGGCTTTTTTGCCAGAATACCCAGGCCGCTGCAGGGGGCATCCACCAGAATGCGGTCTGCGGCGGGCAGCTTTGGGTTGGGGCGGGTGGCATCATTGCAGAGGGCGGTGACATGGGCAAAGCCCATCCGTTCCACAGCGCTCCGGATGAGCCCGACCCGGTGCTCTGCCACATCGCAGCTGTACAGTGCGCCCTGCCCCTGCATCTCCTCAGCCAGCAGCAGCGTTTTGCCGCCGGGTGCCGCGCAGAGGTCGATCACGGTATCGCCGGGCTTTGCCTCCACACAGAGGGCTGCCAGCTGGCTGGCCTGCCCCTCCACATGGAAACAGCCCTCCTTGAAGAGCGGGTGCTCTGCCGGGCTGCCCTCGAACTTTGCCAGCACACTGCCGGGCACAAGGCCGGGCTGTGCGCTCTTCACGCCGCTTTCCAGCAGTTTTTCACAGAGGGCCGCGGCATCCATTTTCAGGCAGTTGGCCCGCAGGCTGGTGCAGCCGCCGTCGGCGGTATGGGTCAGGATGCCCAGCGCTTCCTCGGGGTAATGGGTGCGCAGGAACTCTGCCACATCCTGCCCCGCAGAGCCCAGCACCATGAGGCGCTGGGTCTCGTTCCGGAAACGGGCAGTTTCCAGATCATAATTGCAGGCCTTGCGCAGGACGGCATTGACCAGCCCGGACGCACTCGCCTTTTTGAAGGTGCGGGTCAGCTTGACGGCCTCGTTCACCGCCGCCGACACCGGCACCTGCATATAGCGGGCCTGCGCCAGCGCGGCCCGCAGGATCTCACGCACCTGCGGGTCCAGCCTGGCAAGGCCCTTGGGCAGGAACTGCTCCAGAATGAAATCCAGCGTGCCCTGATGCTCCAGCACAGTGTAGAAGACGGCACCAGCAAAGGCCTTATCCCGGCCCTCCAGTTTCTGGCGGCGGAGTTCGGCATCCAGCACAAGGTTTGAGAAGCCGTCCTGCTCCTGCCGGACCAGTGCAGCCACTGCCGCTGCCCGTGGATTGGCCGCCATCAGAGGGTATCCCCCGCTTTGAGGCGCAGACCGGCTGCAAAGGAGGTGCCATCCATCGGCTTTTTGCCCTCAGGCACCACATGAAGCAGCTGGACCGCGCCATCGGCACAGGCCACCGTCAGGGGCTTTGTGGAAAGCACCGTGCCGGGAGCCTCACCGTTGGAGGCAGCCACGCGGCACTCGGTCACCTTGACCTTTTTGCCGCCTGCGGTCACGAACCAGGCCATGGGCCAAGGGTTCATGCCGCGCACCCAGTTGTGGATGTGCGCGGCAGTATCGGTCAGCCTGAACTCCGCCAGCTCCTTGTCCAGCATGGGGGCCAGGGTGGCATTCTCATGCTGCTGGGGCTGGGGCCTGAGGGTGCCAGCTTCTATGGCGGGCACTGCCTCGCAGAGGACGCGGGCACCTACGGCGGTGACCCGGTCGAACAGCTCACCGCTGGTCTCCTCCGGGCCGATGGCGATCTTCTCGCAGACCAGCACATCGCCGGTGTCCAGCCCCTCGTCCATCTGCATGATGGAAACGCCGGTCTCGGTGTCGCCGTTCAGAACAGCCCACTGCACGGGGGCACTGCCGCGGTACTTGGGCAGCAGGGACACATGCAGGTTGATGCAGCCATACTTCGGAGCTTCCAGCACGGATTTGGGCAGGATGCAGCCGTAGGCCACCACCACGATGAGGTCAGGGGCCAGCGCCCGGATGTTGGCATCCTCGCTGCCGTCCCGCAGGGTGCGGGGCTGGAACACGGGGGTCCCATGCTCCAGAGCAACTTCCTTGACCGGGGGCGCGGTGAGCACCTGCTTGCGGCCCACCGGCTTATCCCGCCGGGTGTACACGCCGCAGATCTCGTGACCGGCGGCATACAGGGCCTTCAGGCACTCTGCGGCAATATCCGGGGTTCCCATGAACAGAATGCGCATCAGTTGTTTCCTTTCGCTTCACGGGCAGCCTTTTTGCCCTCCTCGGTGTCCTCGTAGAAATACTCGCTGGACTCCATGATGGTAATGCCGTCCAGATGGTCATTCTCGTGCTGGATGCAGCGGGCCAGCAGGTCCTCGGCCTCCAGCTCGAACCAGTTGCCGTTGCGGTCCTGTGCACGCACCTTGACGGCAGCGGGACGGGTCACGGCACCGTTGTGGCCGGGGAAGGACAGGCAGCCCTCGTAGGCGGTCTCCTCCTCCTCAGAAACAGCCAGGATCTCGGGGTTGACGAAATCGATGAACTTGTACTCATAATCCTCGGGGATCTCCTCGGGGGCATCGGTGGTGTCCCACACCACGAAGACGCGGCGCAGCATCCCCACCTGAGGGCCTGCCAGACCCACGCCGTCGGCGGCGATCATCGTCTCCCGCATGTCATCCAGCAGGGTGGCAAGGCGGTCGTCAAAGTTGGTCACGGGGCGGCAGACCTTGTTCAGGATGGGGTCGCCCTCTTTTACGATGTTACGGATAGCCATAGTGGTACCTCCAAAATTTGTTGTGTTGTATCAGATATCCCCGTCCGAGTGCAGATCGACCACAACGGTGGCCTTGCCGGGCAGCTTTTCCTGCTCGTAGAGGGTCAGCGTTTCCCGGATGAGGTCCCGGAAACGGCGGTCGTTGCGGCACTTGACGGTGAGTTTATAGCGGTAGGAATCGTTGATCTTTTCAATGCTGCCGGGGGTGGGGCCCAGCACCCGCAGGGGCAGGTCGGGCTGTTTGGCCGCCTGTCGGCCCAGCAGGGCCGCAAAGCGGGCGGAAGCCCGGGCCACCTCGCTCTCCTTTGGCCCGGCAAAGCCCACAACGCAGAGCCCGCAGAAGGGCGGATAAAGCCCCAGCTTCCGGTAGGCGATCTCCTGCTCGAAGAATGCGTCGTAGTCCTGCGCGGCGGCAAGGTTGAGCACCGGGTTGTCCGGGTCGGTGGTCTGGATGATGGCAAAGCCGGGGTCTTTTGCCCGGCCGCTCCGGCCCACCACCTGCGTAACGAGGCTGAACACGGTCTCATAAGCCCGGAAGCCCTGGGCGAACAGGAGCGAATCGATGCCCAGCACGCCCACCAGCGTCACATCCTCGAAATCCAGCCCCTTGGCCACCATCTGGGTGCCCAGGAGGATGGGAATCTGCTCCCGCT
>ENA-UERS01000502-UERS01000502.1-human-gut-metagenome-genome-assembly--contig:-NODE-502-length-17367-cov-4.238404_pt1 | contig 17367 bp, 10 predicted proteins | sample MGYA00242991_ERZ507992 | MGnify/ENA primary metagenome ERZ507992 (study PRJEB26167, sample SAMN06115535) | human gut metagenome | host: Homo sapiens | place: China:Chongqing | collected 2015-10-24...
AGTATTGAAATCTTTTTTATACATGAGACCTACTCCTTGAGTGGTCAGGGTAGATTTAGTAAAATAGCGGTCATTGGTCTGATTATACCCTCTCAAACGGAAATCTCCGTTTTTTGTCAATAACCATATCGCTTCAAAGTCTCCTACGAAGTTGCTATTTGCCATCACATTCTCCTTATAGCCGAAGTTTCCATTTATCATCAGCCTGTTATTCAATAACCTGCCGGACAACATAGCTTCTGCTTCCACATCTGTCCAACCTTTTTCGCCGGTACTCAAGTTGGCGCCTATGTTCCAGTTTTTATTGCCCATCCATTGGGACAACATATTGTTCAGCTGACCGGAAAGTGTACTGAAGGCTAAAGAACTGGTCGCATTAGAGGATTGGTCATTATTGGCATAATCATAGGTGTAGAACTTACCAATTCCCAGCAAATAAATAATCTGTGTATTCATTTGTTCTTCCGTACTGGTAGCACTACGTACCAATTCCCGGTCTTCCTCGCTTACAGTGGGCAGTTCCAAATCGAATTTAATATCCGGATTGGATAAATTTCCAGTCAGATTCATCAGACAGTTTACCTTCACCGTACCTTGGTTGCGCGAGGGATCTACTACCAAATCACTTAAAGAAGCAGAATTAACCGTGTATACCGCCTGTAAATCAAGATTCGCCTGATAAGGGTCACCTGAGAAAGTCACCGTGCCACCTGATTTCAAGGTAAAGTCCTTGCGTATTACTTCCTGCATGCTTAGTTTATACATACCTTGATCTATGACATAGCTACCGAACATACGGAAATCACCTTTATTGAAAAAATTCACTTGCAGGTTTCCATTTCCGGTTGCTGTAATATTATCTCCCGCTACAGGATCCATGATAATTTTCATGGTAGCGCTGGGAGTTGCTTCTATCAACATGTTGATGCGGAGATCCATAGGAGGTCCGTCGTCCTCTTTAGTCTTACGCACATTAGAGTGGTGGTAAAGATTGGTTTCCACATTATCGTGAATGCGCTTGGGGGTTTTGTCTACAAAAGTGATAAACTGATTGCTCGCTGCTTCCGTGGTTACTCCGGTTATATAAGTGAAGCTGGTATTGTTGCCTGTGGTCAGTGAAGCGTCCACTGTCATCGCATTATTTCCACCATCCAGTACCACATTTCCTGTACCATATACTTTTCCGTAAAAAGGCATATTCCCGGCTTCGTAGGTATTGTACATCAACAGGTTGTTGCCTCGTATATTGAAATGGTACATCAGATTTTTCAGCTTTGTGTGATGCAGATAACCATTTACCAGTCCGTCATGTCCCTCACGGTCATAGACTTTTACATTCCTGAAATCCAGACTGCCCGAAGATATATGTATGGAGTCATCCCGGATTTGGAAATAGGTGTTCAACACATCAATTTTAGCATCCATTTTGGCCCTCACTTCACCTTCCAGATCCAAATGCTTGAAATCACCATATAAACGGACATTTCCGTTGACACGGCCATTTATTTCACTGAAAATTCCTTCTATAAAAGGTTGTAAGAATCCCAGATTGGTACTATCTGCCCGAATCGACAGATCAAGACCTTTTAACTTGGGAGAGACATACCCTGTCACATGAGTGGAGGAAATTCCTTTTTCCGCTATTTGGGCATCCAGTCGTACTCCGCCCAATTCCTTATCCCATACACCTGCAATGTTGGCTTCTCCTAATAAAGAACGGTTCAGACAGAATTTGTGCACATTCAGACGGGTCCGCATCACCGGGTTCTTCATGACACTTTTCAGATGAACCTTTCCGGTTACAAGTCCGCCGAACTCTACATCGTCAAACTGCACAATATCCAGTACATAGTCCAGCTTGATATTTCTCAAATCCACCCGGCAGGAATCACTTTCCTTCTTGGTCAGTTTACCATCTATCCTTAAATACTGGTCCTCATGTTCAAACAGGAAATTGTCAATGAATACGCGTCCCGAATCTATGGCGATATGCGAGGGATGAATGTTCCATACCGTATCATTCAGCACTACTTTTGTGGGCTGTATGTTTATATCTGCCTGAAGAATAGGGTGGGGACCTTCCGTTTTGAAGAAACGGGTATCGGCGGCAAATTTACCACCGTAAGTCACATCAGTATTGTTCCCCCAGTTAATTGTTGTTTCCAAATGATCGTTTTTGGCATTGGCTTCCACCGAGAAGTTAAGCATTGCACCACTTTTCATCAGCATACCGCCTCGCAGTGAACATTTGAACCGGTCGGAAGGATTCTCACAAAATAAAACGCCCGAATCATAACGTGTTCCATTGTATCTGAATTCCGGAAAATGTCCTTCTACGTGCAACTTTTCCTCGCCGTCGTTAAAATATCCTTTTAAAGATGCCGGCAGGTATAATTCCAATGGAATCTGAAATAATTTGGATAGCACTTCGGCATTTTCCAGGCAGATATCAAACTGGAAGTTATTGTGAGGCTCAGGCATATTATCCTTTATAGTCAGTAAGGACGGAATATAGCGTTGTACCGTCTTTACCACGCTGGCCGGAATGGTGTGGTAGGAATAGTCACCTCGTATCACCGCTGTCATGAAGGATGAATTTATGCGCAACTCTTTTTCACCGCTTACCTGTCCGGCTGTAATAGTCAGATTGTCAAGGAAACACCCTCCTTCATCGGGAGCGTTTAATTGCAGGCTGTCCAATGAAATGCGCCCGTTCATGTCGTCAATGGATTTGCCGGTGAAATCAGCAGTGAGGTCCAGTGAAATACTGGCATTCTCATATTTGTCCGACAGATGGAGGTCGTGAGGGCGCAGGTTCTTTACGGATGCCTTCAGGTTAAAGTCAGGGATTGTTTTGGCAACATTGAAATTACCGTCTATTTGGACAGAACCGTTTGCGTCGTCCATGGATAAGCGCCCGTTAAAGCCTCCGTCCTTATATACGCCATCCAACATGATATTTTCATATTGATATTGACTATATTCAAAGGAAGATATGATTCCTTTGATGTATGATTCCGGATATCGGTTCTTATAGTTGAAACCTTTCAGTTCCACATTGAAATCCACCTTGCCGAATTTCTTTTCCTGATTAAGTAATTTTCCCAAATCCAGGTCTGCACTCGCCACACTACCCGAATAGGTTCTGCTCATACTTTGTTCATCAATGCTCATCATCACGTCCGTTTTCACCATGCCTGCCCCTGTATGGAACAAGCCTGTCAGTGTGAGATCATGCAGATAGCCCGCCGCTTCCCCGTTAAAACGAATATAGTCCAAACGTTGCAAAATGGGAGGAACCTTTCCCGTCAGGTTCGTCATCAGAACGTTTATGCCCTCTTTCGTCATGGTCAAGTTACCCAGTTTGCCGTAAATGTACATATCCATGCCTGCATCCCAGTTACTTAAGGCAGCTTCCCCTGCAATCATCAATCCGTGGTGGTTAGTCAGCCGCAGGGTGGGGCAGTCCAAATGTTTGCCGTGACCGGAGAAAACCAGATTTAGATCCAACGGTTCTTCAAAGCGTGACAAGGCAGGCACAAAAGGAGCCAAATCTTTCAGTATAACGGAAGCCTTCAAAGAGCCGTCATATCTTACATTTTCTGTCATTTGGGGCAATTCGGGCAGGCTGTCATACTTCAAGGTCAGACTGTCTATCTTTAAAGCGGTATTTGAAAGTTCCACACCAAAATCCTTAATATCCAAACGTTTATTGTTGGCTGTAACTTTCATGGCGAACTTCTGCAATGAAAAACCACATTGTTCGTCAAAGCTGACCCGCCGGATGGCGGCATTCAACGAGTCGCTGCGCAATGCCTTCAGTGAAAGCGTTGCAGCGAGATTCTTCACCGATAGATGATGGGCATTGAACTTTCCGGGAGTTTCCGGTTCCGATAATATATCGTATGTCACTCTGCCACGCCTTATCAGCACGGAATTAATTCGTAAATCCAAATTAGATTTTGTTTTAACCGTATCTTTGGACGCGAAAGCGTCTAACACAAACTGGAAATTAGGGGCAGATTCCGGAGTTTCCCGGTTCAAATTGACCGTAAATCCAAAAAGCTGGACACTGCTGATGGTGACTTTACCGTTCAATAAAGGCAGAAGGTCGAATTTTGCCGATAAGCGGGCTACTTTCAGCATCTCCTGGTTCTTCCGGTCATGCAAAAGGACATCTTCCACAATGATACGGTTCAGCAAACCCATATCAATCCGTCCTACAGAAACCTCCGTATTCAGTATGTTTTTTAATTCCTTAGTTACAAAAACAGATAATTTGCCCTGGACATACGGTATGTTCAGCAGCACAATTATTCCCAGGTAGACACCAATCAGTGTACCTAGCAGAATACGCACAGTGTATTTAAGACTCTTACTAGAAATCATTGTTTATTTTGGGCTAACAAAAATACGAATAACGTATGACGTAGCCCAAAATAAACGATTTTTTTTACTTGTTTTTATGCAATCTTTTCAACTCGAAGGAGAAAATGACACGGAAACATCCGATAATAAGAAAAGTGATGGACAGCATATAGAGCACGGTAACAGCACCAAGTCCAGGTTGCCAGATGATAGCCATAGAGCAAAGAATAGCCAGAATGCCAAACACCAGATACCACCCCCAGTCCTTTGTGCCATAGCGTTTCAAATCTGTGGAATAGCCACACAATGTAAACCCTCTGAACATCAGCCAGAAAGCAACAATAAACGGAATCAGTTCCATGCTGACCAACGGATAGAATACCAGATAAATACCTATCAGCAAATCAATAATACCTCCGGCAAGATACCATCCCCAACTACTGATTGTTTTTTTGTTTCCGGCAGCAAAAAAAACTTCCAGAATGCCACTGACCAGAATCGAGATACTGAAGATGACACTCAGTGCCACATAACTGCTCACAGGAGCGAACAATAAGCATAGTGCTACCGCAATGTAGAGCAAGCCCAGCAACAGGGACATCCACCAATTTTTTACAGCGTAGCCTAAGCCACCAACTAATTCATTCATATTTGTTAAGTTTTAGGTTATAATTTGAACTAATAACGCCCCCCCTTGCAAAAAGGTTTACCTGCAAATACAAAAAAAGTCTTTAAATACCGCCGATTGACTTTTAGAACTCAAAAAATATTCCGAACTTTGCACGCTGAAAACCAAATTGATAGTTCTATTTACATTTTGAATAAAAATTGAATAAAAAAAGAATGAAAGATAACAAAATCCCTTCACCGTTAGTATCCCTTTTACCCGTATTCGTACTTATTTTATTATTGTTTGTCACTATCCGTACATTTGGAAGTGATGCCTTGTCCGGTGGCAGCCAAGTCTGTCTGCTAGTGGCTACAGCAGTTTGTGTGCTGATAGGTATGGCGGGATTCCGTCGTCCGTGGAAGGACTTCGAACTGGCTGTCACCAATAATATAGCCGGGGTAAGTACCGCACTTATTATCTTGCTGATCATCGGAGCTTTGTCCGGAGCATGGATGGTCAGCGGTGTAGTCCCTACATTAATATATTATGGCATACAGGTTATTCATCCTCATTTTTTCCTGGTATCCACTTGCATTATTTGTGCGGTAGTATCTGTCATGACAGGCAGCTCATGGACTACCATCGCCACTATCGGCATCGCACTGATGGGAATAGGGAAGGCGCAAGGTTTCGGTGAAGGTTGGATTGCAGGTGCGATTATCTCCGGAGCCTATTTCGGTGATAAAGTTTCTCCGCTTTCGGATACCACCATTCTGGCATCGTCCGTAACGGATACACCGCTGTTCACTCACATCCGTTACTTGATGATTACCACCGTTCCATCACTTGTCATCACTTTGATAATCTTTACCATAGCCGGATTGTCACATGAAGCCACTGATACCGGCCATATCGCCGAATACACCCGTATATTGAGTGATAAGTTCCATATTTCATGGTGGTTGATGATTGTCCCCGTTGTCACAGCGATACTGATTGCACGTAAAGTGCCTTCCATCATCACTCTATTTGTTTCTACGGCTCTGGCTACCGTCTTTGCCTTGATTTTCCAGCCCGGACTATTATGCGAAATCGCCGGACAAGGAGTCGAAGGGATTGCCGCCTTGTTCAAAGGAGGAATGGGAATGCTTTATGGTGGAACCCAATTGGAAACCGGTAATGCGGAAATAAACGAACTGATATCCACTCGCGGAATGGCGGGTATGATGAATACCATCTGGCTGATTATCTGCGCCATGTGTTTCGGAGGGGCGATGACAGCCGGAGGAATGCTCGGCAGTATCACTTCTGTATTTGTACGTTTTACGAAAAAGCGGGTAGGAATGGTGTCGTCCACAGTTGCATCGGGCTTGTTCCTGAATCTTGCTACAGCAGATCAATATATATCCATTATCCTGACGGGTAATATGTTTAAAGACATCTATAGTGCAAACGGTTATGAAAGCAAACTGCTGAGCCGCACGACGGAAGATTCTGTTACAGTCACTTCGCCATTGATACCCTGGAATACATGCGGTATGACACAGGCCACTATCCTTAGTGTTCCCACCATTGTGTATCTGCCTTACGCATTCTTTAACATTATCAGTCCCTTGATGAGTATCACAATTGCTATACTGGGATATAAGATAAAGAAAAAAGCAGAACAGTCGGACCTGTCATAATAATGATAGGATCTGATGATTATATATCTTTCACGTGAAAGATTAGCAGGGTTCAAAAATAACTTGTACATTTACCCACCCTAATAAATCATTTTATATTTTTACAATAATATGAAGAAACACATCACATTCGCTCTTCTGTTTGCGGCTGCATTGACAGCCCAGGCACAACAGGGAGGCATTTCAGGTGAAATGCTGAATCAAATCAAACAAAGTTATAAGGCAACTCCTGCCGACAAAGCCATCCGTAACGCCTTAGGCGGAACAAGTATCAACACGTTGGCATTGAACCAGGAGAACCGTGCCGATTTTGATACGGAGTTTTCACACAAGGTGCTATCCAAGGGAATAACCGACCAACAATCTTCCGGTCGTTGCTGGCTTTTTACCGGACTGAACGTACTCCGCAGCCAGATGATTGCCAAATACGGACTGGATGAGATGGAGTTCTCACAGAACTACTGCTTTTTCTACGACCAATTAGAAAAAGCAAACTTATTCTTACAGGGAATCATTGATACCAGTGGAAAGCCCATGGACGATAAAATGGTGGAATGGCTGTTCAAGCATCCCTTAAGCGATGGTGGACAATTCACAGGAGTATCGGATATTATAGAGAAATACGGACTGGTTCCCAAGAGTGCAATGGTGGAAACTTTCAGCAGTGAGAATACCGGAAAGATGAGTAGTCTGATAGGACTGAAACTGAAGGAATTTGGTTTACAACTACGCGAAGCCGCCGCTACCGGAGCGAAGCCGGCCGAACTGGAAAAGAAAAAGACAGAAATGCTGGGAACGGTTTATCGTATGCTGGTGCTGACCCTTGGCGAACCTGTTTCCACCTTTACATGGAGTCTGAAGGGTGGGGAAGCGAAAGAATATACTCCGGTGTCTTTCTATAAAGAGTTTTTGGGAAATGATTTGACCAATAACTATGTAATGCTGATGAATGATCCCAGCCGCGAGTTTTATAAATGTTATGAAATAGATTTTGACCGTCACCGTTATGATGGCAAGAATTGGACTTATGTAAACTTGCCGATAGAGGATATTAAAGAAATAGCCATAGCTTCCATCAAGGACAGTACCATGATGTATTTTTCTTGTGATGTAGGCAAATTCCTCGATAGTAAACGTGGCTTGCTGGACCCTGATAATTATGATTACGAATCATTGATGGGAACTACTTTCGGTATGGACAAGAAACAACGTATCCAAACTTTCTCCAGTGGCAGCAGCCATGCCATGACCTTGATGGCGGTGGACTTGGATAAAGCGGGAAAGCCGAAAAAATGGATGGTGGAAAACAGTTGGGGCAGTGCCAGTGGATACAGAGGACACCTTATCATGACAGATAAATGGTTTGATGAATATATGTTCCGTGTGGTGGCAGAAAAGAAATATGTTCCTGCCAAGGTGCTGGATATTTTAAAACAGAAACCAATCCGTCTTCCGGCATGGGACCCGATGTTTGCTGACGAAGAATAAGCGTTATCTCTCTACATTGTATATAATTTAAGCGGACTGTACAGAAAAGAAAGACTGTACAGTCCGTTTTTTTATTCTAAGGCATTGTGTATGTCTGTCATTTTTACTTCTCTCTTGCAAAAAGAAACATAATAGGGAAAATAGGTTTGTTGCAGTGATGAGTTATTGTATAATAGGCTTGCAGAAAGGTGTTTCTTGCATATTTAGGTATAATAAAAAATGGGAATCTCTTCGTAAGAGAACCCCATTTCTGTGCAAATATAGCCCATATTTGCTTTAAACGCAATTTTTTGTTCCAGAAAAATAAGAAAAAGTTGCAAACAGGCGCATCTCGTTTATAAAAACAGCATACGACAAAACCAGTAAATATTCAATTATCAGAGATCTAACTTGACTTTGGGGTTCTCTTACGAAGAGAACCCCAAAATATAGAGGATATCTGATAGCAAATCTGTTCCTCTTTTTCAAATAAAGGTATGATAAAATGTAATGTTTTGATGGGAACAACGAATGACAATCAAGACATAACGAGCGAAGCGCCTAAGTTACTGCTCTGCAGTTCAATCGCTTCTGCTTCAGACCCGGGGTCAAATGCAGTAACCAAGCCACAGGCTGGAATAGGAAAAGAACATCCTGAACTCTCGTGGTACTATATGTATCTTCCCTATAAGGAACTGAAGCGTTATATTGCAGTCTTCAGTGGCAGAAAAGCAGTAAAGCTCCGTACTTCGGAAGGGATAACCGAGGAATGTTACTTCTGTTTCAAAGTGTTTTCTTATACCGAGGCAGGTCATCGGAAACGTTTCGAACAGTGTGATTATACCAAACAAGAGTATGCTGCTCGCCGTGAATCCGCCAGAATCGTGAAGGAAGCCTTTTCCACCGGTTCTGCCTCACAACTCAATGCCCTGACAGATGAAAAGGAAGTACAAGGTAGCGGTTGGTTATTTGTGTGCGCTCCTTTGGAGCAACTTCAGCGCATCTTGTCTGCCATGCTCCCCCGCCAATATCTGGTAACGGACTACGTAACCCATCGTGCTGCGGTTATTCCCCAGCGTCAGATGGAGGAATTCATCTATCTATATGAATCCATGCCCTACAACATTGAACTGTTGAACCGTCCTTTGGAGGCTTATCTTCAGAAGAAGCAACGTATTCGCATTACCGGTGGTATTTTTCATGGTAAGGAGGGGTGCATTATGCGGCTGCATCGAAATACAAGGTTAGTGTTCGCTTTTGGAAATATGACGGTGGCTATCAGCTATCTTCATGCTTTTCCGTTCGAGAAAGTGGATTGATGTCAGATTGGATTATATAATGTTTTGGTTAAAAAGCTATGAACTAATATGTATAATGCGTGCCAATGCATGATGAAATAGAAATAATTTTTATATGAAAGTAGTGATTTTAGCCGGAGGTTTTGGTACTCGTATTAGCGAGGAGAGCCAGTTTAAGCCCAAGCCGATGATTGAGATAGGTGGCAAACCTATCCTATGGCATATCATGAAATGGTATTCCAAGTTTGGTCATAATGAGTTTATTATCTGTTGCGGATACAAGCAACAGGTTATCAAGAATTATTTTGCCAACTACTATATGTATAATAGTGATATGACATTCGACTTTTCTGCCAATGGGAAAGTAACTGTACATAGTGATCATACGGAAGACTGGAGAGTGACGGTGGTTGACACAGGTTTGAATACCATGACGGGCGGACGTCTTAAACGCGTTAAAGATTACATATCTGGTGAACCGTTTCTTATGACTTACGGTGATGGTGTGTCAGATGTTGACATTAATGAATGTATCCGGTTTCATGAAGAGACAGGGACTATGGTCACGTTGACAGGTGTGCTTCCCGAAGGTCGTTTCGGAGTAATGGACATTGACGGTTCTATGATAAGGTCTTTCCGTGAAAAGAGTCGGGATGATATGGGATGGATCAACGGAGGTTTCATGGTTGTAGAGCCGGGAGCATTGGAATATATAGAAAATGACACAATGACCTGGGAGCGTGAACCTCTTGAAACGCTTGCCTCCCGGGGGCAACTTTCCTGCTATAAGCATCATGGCTTTTGGCAGTGCATGGACACGTTGCGTGACAAGGAGAAACTGGAGAGCCTCTTGGCTTCGGGCAAAGCACCTTGGAAATATTGGAAATGATAAAAATAAAAGGATAAATATGGCATTCAATAATGTATATAGAGGAAAGAAAGTATTGATAACCGGTAATACCGGTTTCAAGGGGAGCTGGTTGTCAGCATGGTTACTCATGCTGGGAGCGGAGGTATACGGCTATTCAAATAGTATACCTACCCAACCGTCCATGTTCGAGGTTGTTGGCCTACCCGACAGAATCCATCACCATTATGGTGACATCCGTAATAAAGAGGAGATGAGTGATTATGTTCAGGCTGTAAAGCCTGACTTTATCTTTCATCTTGCTGCACAGGCCATTGTTTCTACTTCCTACAAGGAGCCTTTTGATACCATCACTACCAATGTGGTAGGTACAGCTTCCGTGCTGGAGGCCATCCGTAATATCACATGGAATTGTACCTGTGTTCTTATCACCAGTGACAAGGCTTACGATAACGTGGAGTGGATCTGGGGATATCGTGAGACAGATGCGGTAGGCGGAAAGGATGTCTATTCCGGTTCAAAGGGTGCAGCCGAACTTACTATCAAGTGTTATTGGAAATCCTTTATCCAGGCTATGCCCAATATCAAACTGGGAGTGGCCCGTGCCGGGAATGTTATCGGAGGTGGTGACTGGGCGAAAGACCGTATCATCGTAGATTGTGTCAAGGCATTTTCAAGGAATGAGGTGGTGGAGATACGTAGTCCCAAAGCTACCCGTCCTTGGCAACACGTATTGGAACCATTGAGCGGTTATCTCAATCTTGGACAATACCTTTATGAAGGAAAGGTGAAGAATGGAGAACCGTTTAACTTTGGCCCTCGTGCGGAGCAGACCAAGACAGTGTTTCAGTTGGTTCAGGACTTGGCCGAACTTTGGGGGCTGGATAGGAATACGGCAGCCCGGCTGACCGGCAATGTGCCTTTCGAAGAGGCTACTTTATTGAAGCTTAATTGTGACAAGGCACTGGCTTATCTTGACTGGCATTCTACATTGCACTATGAGGAATGTGTACATTTTATTGCTGACTGGTACAAAGCTTTTTATACAGATGCCAATGTGGATATGTACAGCTTGACCACTGCCCAGATAGATTCCTATGTCAGGGCTGCCGGAGCACAACATTTAAAATGGGCGGAATAATGATGGAAGGAGTGACAGTTCATCCCCTGAAGCATATTGTCGTACCCAAAGGGGATATTTATCATGCTTTAAAATCTACTGATGAAGGTTATGTCGGATTTGGTGAGGCTTATTTCTCACAGATAGAACACGGTGCAGCCAAAGGCTGGAAACGCCATAACCGCATGACCTTGAATCTGGTTGTGCCCGTCGGTGCTGTCAAGTTCGTAATCTATGATGACCGTGAGGGCAGTCCCACCCGTGGGCAGTTTGAAGAAATAACCCTGTCACCTGAAAGCTGCTATCAGCGGCTTACTGTAGCTCCCGGACTATGGATGGCCTTTTATGGAGAGGGGGAGGGCATATCCATGCTGATGGATATCATACCTGAACCTCATGATCCTTCGGAAGCAAGCCGGATGGAGCTGGAGGCGATAGACTATAAATTTTAAACATTGTAGCTTTATGAAGATATTGATTACAGGAGCTACCGGATTTGTAGGTCGGACACTGATTCCTTATCTGTTCAGTCATTCATTGACAGATATTTGTCTGTTGGTAAGGGACAGACAGAAAGCAGAAAGCATGTTTCCTGGTCTTTGCTTGGAAATAATTGCTACGACAGAGGGCGGATGGTGCAAGCAGGTTATCGGTTATTCTCCTGATGTTGTCATCCATATGGCAACTTTCTTTACTGCAAGAAGGGATGATATGTTCATAGAAAAACTGATTGGATCAAATATCCTGTTTACCACCCACTTGCTTGAGGCAGTTTCCCATACTTCCTGTAGCCACTTCATTAATATAGGTACATTTACTGAATTTTTAAATGGCGCGGGTGAATATTTGCCCAATAATCTTTATTCCGCTACCAAAACAGCGGTACGCCCTATTATAAGGTATTATCAGGCACAGTCATGTTGGAATTGGATTAATGTGGTAGTCTACTCTCCCTATGGGCGGTATAATTCAAGCAAGAAGGTGATTGATTATCTGGTCGATGCGGTAAAGGCGGAAAAGCCCGTGGATTTTTCTCCGGGTAACCAGGTACTTGACTTCATACATGTTGATGATATAGCAGATTTCTTTTATACATTAATCCTTTCCTTGGATAACTTGAAAGACAGCTATTACCAGTTTCATCTTGGAACAGGTGAGGGGCATTCGTTACGCGGAGTGGCGGATATGATAGAGTCAGTCTGGAACCGTCCCGTAAAAGCAAATTGGGGCGGCCGCCCATATTCTCCTTCTGATGCCATGTATGCCGTGGCTCCTATAAATAGGAACATCACTTTGCTGGGATGGAAGGCGTCCATCTCCTTGAAGGAAGGTATTAGGATATTGCATGAAGATATGAAGACATATGAAAATGAATAATCCCGTTCTAATCCTTGGTGCTGGAATATCCGGTCTTGGAGCTGCATACAAATTATCTTGCAATGGTCAGCAGACTGTAGTTTTGGAAAAGGATACTACTTATGGAGGTCTTTGCGGTAACTTTACCATTGACGGTTTCCGTTTTGACCGTTTTGTTCATTTTTCCTTTGCTAAAGATGAACAAGTAAATAGAATCTTTATGGATGGAGCCGGAGAGGTATTCAGACATGTACCTAATGCATATAATCTTTATCAGGGAATATGGATAAAGCATCCGGCCCAAAATAATCTTTATCCGCTCAGTCAGAAGATGAAGGATGCCGTAGTAAGAGATTTTTTATCCCGTCCGACAGATATTGACTCTTCTCAGATACAAAATTACGACCAATGGTTACGGCTTCAATTCGGTCATTTTTTTGCAGAACATTTTCCGATTCCTTATACTAAGAAATATTGGATGACTGAAGCAAAGGATTTGGAAACAAGATGGATGGGCAGCCGGGAAGGAAGCCGTTTATACCAGCCTTCCGTTGAAGAAGTGATACAGGGGTGCAATACATCCGAAACTCCTGTAACCTATTATAGTAAGGAGATGCGTTATCCACGAAAAGGTGGATTTAAGCAGTTTTTGTCTGCTTTGGTAGAAAACCAGGATATTCGTTATAACCAACAGGTCATATCGATAGATGTAGAGAATCGTCTTCTTCGTACATCAAAAGGCGATGAATATCAATTTGACCGTTTGATTAGCAGTCTTCCGCTTCCTGAGGTAATTAAGATGCTGAAAAACGTTCCTGTTGATGTTTGCAATGCAGTTGCACGGTTACACTGTACCTGTGGTTATCAGATATCGGTCGGACTGAAGACGAAGAATATCCCTCCTTATCTTTGGTGGTACATTTATGATGAGGATATTCTTCCTGCTCGCGTCTACTCACCTTCCTTGAAGTCGCCCGACAATGTTCCCGAAGGTTGTTCCTCACTTCAGATGGAAGTGTATTGTAACCGTAATGAATATACCCGGGAAGAGCTGTTGGCACGTTCAGTGGGAAAACTTGTTTCTTTAAACATTTTAAAACAAGAAGATATCCTTTTTACTGATATCCGTTTCGAACCATACGCCAATGTCATTTTTGACCATAATATTTATGAAGCCCGTAAGACTGTCCGTGATTACCTTTTTTCCCTTGGTATTGAAACGATTGGGAGATTTGGAAAATGGGGATATCTGTGGAGTGATCAGAGTTTGATGAGTGGATTGAAAGTTGAAATGTAAATAAGCATACTAAGAAAATGGATAGAGATATTTCATTGGATGCCATAAAATTAGTGGCCTGCATTTTTGTATGTACTCTTCACACAATAGGGATGTTTATGTCTGAGTCTTCAGATTTTCATTTATCCTATCTTTTATTTTATATGTCGGGGATTGCAGTTCCATTGTTTTTTATGGTAAACGGCTTTTTATTGGCCCCTAAGGATGGTGGAATGAAGTATTATTATAGGAAGATTTTTAATATTGTCAAGATCGTATGTGTATTTACTTTCATTTTTGATATTCCTAAACTTGTTAGAGGTGATATCTCTATATTAATGCCGTTTAAACAAGCTTGTAGTAGTCTGTTTTTTCAAGGTGGAGTGTTCCCTGTATTTTGGTTTTTGGGAAGTCTCATTTTTATATATGCCCTAATGCCATTTTTAAAGAAATATATCATATCAATAAGAACTAGATTATACGGTTTATTGCTTTTCCTGTCAGTGCTGCAGTTTATAATATACACTTTTATATTTGAAAATGTGTATATACCGCAATCTTTTCGTTTGTATTCCCATCTGATGTATTTTCTATTAGGTGTTTGTTTGAGGTTATATCTTACAGATAATAATATGTTAAAAAATGTAATAGGGGGGGTAAAGCGGTCTTGTGCTATATAATTTATATTTTATGTGCTGCGTTAATTTGTTATTTATTATATCGCAATGTTGGTGCGATAGAATATTTTCAAAATTCAATTATCTGTGTATTGGCTTCTTTGTCTTTTTTCTTGAGCTTAAGGTCGATAGTTTTTAGCGGTTATATAGGGAGGACTATTGTTAATCTTTCATCTTGTAGTATTTTAGTTTATACCATTCATTATCCGATTCTTTCATTATTGTATATGAAAACAGATCTGTTCGTACATACAGATTTTTCCTTTCTTGCTTGGGCCGGTTTATTGTTGTTATGGTTCTTCATATCTTATTGGGTATATCAGATACCGTATATTAGCTCTTTCTTAAGAATTTAGTGAAAGTCTTGTTTCATCTATGTCTGTAAAACAAAACTATTTTTATAGTTTGCTGAATACTATTTCAGGGCTGTTATTTCCGATTGTAACATTTCCGTATGTTGCCCGTATCTTGATGGCAGACGGGATAGGACAGGTAAATTTCTATCTTTCCATCATTAATTATATATCCATGTTTGCAGGGTTAGGAATACCGACTTATGCCATTCGGGAAATAGCTAGGGTGAAGAGCAATGTGAAAGAGATGAATCAAGTGGCAGTGGAAATACTTCTATTACATACCTTTCTTACTCTGTTGGGATATATTGTAGTAGGTGTTGTAGCGCTTACCGTAGCGCAAGTTCAAGTCAATCTTCCTCTTTTTCTGATTTTAAGCATGAATCTCTTTTTTATTGCTATTGGATGTGAATGGTTTTATCAAGGGATGGAGGACTTTAAGTATATTACAATAAGAGGTTTGATTGTTAAGATGTTGTCGGTGGCATTGCTTTTTGTTTTGGTGAAAGACCGGTCGGATTTACTTTATTATGGTGTGTATTCAGTGGTAGGAGTCGTTGGAGGTAATATCTTTAATGCATTCCGGTTAAGAAAGTATATAAAGTTCCATCTATTGGAATTAAAAGAACTTCATCCTATGCGGCATCTGATTCCTGCCTTGCGGATATTCCTTTTGAATGTTGTGGCCAGCATTTATCTCCAACTGGATACAGTCATGTTAGGATTTCTTAAAGGGAATGAGGCTGTAGGCTATTATACCGGTGCCATTAAATTGACTAAAATGCTAATGGGCATCACTTCTTCTTTATGCGTTGTCCTTTTGCCACGTCTGTCCAATTTGGTGGTGGAGAATGAACGTGAGGAATTTGAGCGGCTATTAAGGAAAGCATTGGATTATGTGATAACGATAGCGGCACCAATGAGTATGGGGCTTGTTATAATGGCCCCCACTTTAGTCTATCTTTTTTGTGGTGAAGGATATGTACCCTCCATTTCAACCATGCAGATAACGGCTCCTATCATTCTTTTTATCAGCATCTCGTATGTGTTGGTACAATCCATATTTTCTCTGGGTAAGGAAAATATAACTATTATCACAGGCATAGTGGGTGCTTTGACCAATGTTGCTATAAATTTCATGCTTATACCACATTGGGCTCAGGACGGGGCGGCAATAGGAACTTTGTTGGCAGAATTTTCTGTTATGATAGCCTATCTGTTTATCATACGCCGTTTTTCAATTATTTCTATATTCACTCGCCATACCGCCCTGTGTCTGTTTGCCGTAGCCATTATGGGGACCTGTCTATGGGGAGTGTCTTTGTGGAAGTTTTCTCATACCTTAAATCTGTTTGTAATGCCATTGGTGGGAGGTGCGGTTTATGCCACAGTTTTAGGCTTTGCTAAAGAGCCTTTACTTCTGGATGTATGCCGTATGGTCAAACAAAGAATAAGAATAAAATAATATTGATATAATAATGGATACAGCAGTTCTTTTTGAGACATTTGCACGGCCTCAATATGCCCGTCAGGTTTTTGACCAGATAAAGAAGGCAAAGCCTAAGAAACTTTACTTTTATTCTAATAAGGCGCGTGTTGACCGTCCTGATGAAGTAAGGAATAATGAAGAAATTCGTTCATGGGTGAAAGAAGTGGATTGGGATTGTGAACTTCACACTTTTTTCCGTGAAGAGTATGTGGATGTTTATACTTCGGTTCGTGGTGCAATGGACTGGGTATTTGATAATGAAGAACAGGCAATAATACTTGAAGATGACTGTGTGCCGTCCGTTGCATTTTTTGAGTATTGTGATTTCTTCCTTGATAAATATAAAGAGGATAAGAGCATAGGATTTATTTCCGGAGCAAATTATTTAAAAAATTATGTTCCAGAGAAAGAAAATGACCATATATACTGTAATCTATTTTGTTTTTATGGCTTTGCTACTTGGAAGGATAGATGGAAAACTTTGGATTTTAATATAACCTGTGAAGAGGTTATTGAAAAGGGCTATATCAATCGATATTATAGAGGGGAAAAAGAGTCTATTATTATGGAACAATATTTTATGAGAGTGGATGATTTCGTGAAACGTACTCATTGTTGGGACTATATATTTGATTTGAACTCCTTTAAAAATGATTCGTATGGCGTTTACCCTATTGTTAATCTTGTTATGAATATAGGAGCGTATGGCGTGCATACTAATGCGAGTGTCTTGAAGTTAGTTGAGGGATTTTTTGGAGAACGACATTATCCTTTTGCTCCAAAACATAAAGGTGTGTTTA
>ENA-UERS01000505-UERS01000505.1-human-gut-metagenome-genome-assembly--contig:-NODE-505-length-17316-cov-3.127328_pt1 | contig 17316 bp, 16 predicted proteins | sample MGYA00242991_ERZ507992 | MGnify/ENA primary metagenome ERZ507992 (study PRJEB26167, sample SAMN06115535) | human gut metagenome | host: Homo sapiens | place: China:Chongqing | collected 2015-10-24...
GGCGCTGTCAAAGGTGCCGGTTATCATGCCGCCGTCGTTTTTGATCATTTTCACGTCGCCGTTGCGGATGCCCAGCGCCGCAGGCAGCAGTTCCACCAGACGGGTGTCCATGCAGGTGAGAATGGCGATCTTTTTATCGGGGTACTTGCTGGTCTGGAACTTTTCATAGCCCTTGGACCGGACGAACTCCCGGTTGTATGCCAGCATATCTTCGATCATGGCAGTTTCACTCCTTTTGTCGTTTTCTCTATCATACCGGATTTTCCCGCCCCGCGCAACCGAAATCTTCCGGAAATCAGGCCGGGACGGGAAGAAAAGGGGGGCATCACGCCTTAACAAGACGGCTGGCGGCGCTTACTTTACCGGCAGTTCCACGAAGAAGGTGTTCCGGCCGTTTTTGCTCTCCGCCCAGATCTTTCCGTGGTGCCGCAGGACGATGTTCTGGGCGATGGACAGCCCCAGACCGTAGCTGCCCCGCTGGGTGTGGGCGGTGTCGGAGCGGTAGAACCGCTTGAAGATGTTTTTCAGATCCTCCTTGGAAATTTCCGGCCCGGGATTGGACACCGCCAGGCGGCACCGGCCGCCGGAGCGGGTAAGGGTGACGGTGACGTCCCCCGGCGCTTCCGCGTACTTCCGGGCGTTGTCCAGAAGAATATCCGCCGTCTGCCGCAGGTGCTGCCCGCTGCCCCGGAGGGTGATGCCCGGCTGGATATCCGTTGTCAGGGTCAGGCCTGCCTCGAAGAACACCGGCTCGAAGGGGAGAACCGCATCGCTGACCAGCTTGCTGAGATCCACCTGGGAGAGGACCAGATTTCCCTGGCCGCCGTCGGTTCGGGCCAGGTCCAGCATCTCTTCAATGAGCTGGCGCATCTGCCGGGACATGGTGAGGATGTGGGCGGCGAACTGGCTGCGGCGTTTCTCGTCGAAATCCGGGCTGTTCAAAAGCTCCGCGTTGGTCATGATGACCGTCAGAGGGGTTTTCAGCTCGTGAGAGGCGTCCGCCACAAACTGCCGCTGCTGCTGCCACGCCTTTTCCACCGGCTTTACCGCCCACCGGGCCAGCAGCCAGCTGATGAGGAGAAACACGGCGAAGCACAGTGCCCTGATGAGAAGACAGGTCTTGATGAGGTTGGAGCCGATGCTGTTCAGCTTTTTCCGCAGGAAGCCCACATAGACCTCCACGTGGTTCTCCACGGCGTTGGAGTCGTAGCCCCACACCCGGGCCAGGATCATCTCCTTGGAGAGGACCCGGCCCTTGCTCTGCAGCAGGAAGCGCATCACATCGAACTCCCGGGCGGAGAGCCGGACGCTGCTGTCCCCGCACACCAAGGTGCAGTTGGCCAGGTCCAGGGCTGTGTTGCCCATCCGCAGTTCGTCCACCTGGTCCCCCTGGCGGCGGAGCAGGGCGTTGACGCAGGCCAGCAGCTCCCGGGAGTCAAAGGGCTTGGTCAGGTAGTAGTCCGCCCCGGCGTTGAGCCCCTGGATCCGGTCCTCGATGTCCGACCGGGCGGTGAGCATCAGGATGGGGGTGTTGCACCGGTCCGCCCGGACCTGCCGGGCCACCTGAAAGCCGTCCAGCTTGGGCATCATTACGTCCAGGATCAAAAGGTCGTAAATGCCCAGCTCCGCGTACTCCTTGCCGGCCTCGCCGTCGTATACCGTTTCCACCTCAAAGCCCTTGTGCTCCAGAATGGCGCGGATGGACTCCGCCACCAGCTTTTCGTCTTCAATCACCAGTACTTTCATAATGGTTCCTCATTTCCAGCCGTCCGCGGACAGGGCCTGCGCCCCGGTCCGTGGACCTTAATTTTTTGTTGATTCCAACATATCCTCCTTTCCTGAATCGAAACTGAAAAAGAGCGGAAAATTTTTCAGGAAAGTTCATCTTTTTTCAGCATTGGTTCAGCATCGGGTGTTACTTTGAAACACGCAAAATGAAAAATCCACTGAAAGGATGAACCATTATGACTGAAACTACACCCGCCGTGTCCGGCGGCGCGCCGAAGAAGCACCTGTCCGGAAAGAAGGCCCGGAAGTGGATCCTTCTGGGCGTGCTGGCAGTGGCCGTTCTGGGCGGCGGCACCGCTTTTTTGAGCCGGGCCAAGGCCAAGGCTGCCCAGCCGGAGACCACCTACACCACCGCCACCGCGGAAAAGCGGAGCATCACTAACTCCCTCACCGGCAGCGGCACCCTGGAGCCTGCGAACTCCTACACCGTTACCACCCTGGTCTCCGGCGAGGTCCTCAGCGACACCTTTGAAGAGGGGGACATCGTGGAGAAGGACCAACTGCTCTACACCATCGATTCCTCCGATGTCTCCACCTCCGAGTCTCAGGCCCAGACCAGCTATTCCCAGGCCCAGACCAGCTACAACCAGGCGGTGAAGGCCAAGTATCCCACGACGGACATCAGCGGCACCGTCAGCGAGGTGTACGTCAGCAACGGCGACACGGTGAACGCCGGCGCGGAGATCATGAAGATCGCCGCCAGCAACGACCTCTCCATTGATTTCCAGTTCTCCTACGCCAACGACGGCGACTTCTACGTAGGCCAGGCCGCCAAGATCTACATCAACGGCTACGCCGGGTATCTGGACGGCACCGTGGCCCAGGTGGGCGGCAGCTCCATCGCCAACGGCACCGGCATGAAGATGACCACCGTCCGGGTGACGGCCAAGAACCCCGGCCTGGTCACCAGCGACAGCACCGCCAGCGCCACCATCGGCAACTACACCAGCTACGGCCAGACCACCATCAAGGTGGGCACCGGCTCTACCATCACCGCCGAGGCCAGCGGCAAGATCACTGGATTGACCCTGATGCCCGGTGACAGCGTGACCAGCGGGCAAAAGCTCTGCACCATCACCGGCGACAGCGTGGACAACCAGATTACCAACGCGAAGAACAGCCTTGCAAACGCTAAAGACAACGTGGAAAGCGCCCAGAACCGGCTGGATGACTACCGCATCACCTCGCCCATCACCGGCACGGTGGTGGAAAAGACGGTGAAGGCCGGGGACAACGTGGGAACCGGCAGCAATTCCAGCAACGCCCTCTGCACGATCTATGACCTGAGCTATCTGCAGATGACCCTGAACATCGATGAGCTGGACATTGACAATGTGGAGGTGGGCCAGACGGTGAACATCACCTCCGACGCCAAGGAGGGCCAGACCTTTATCGGCGTGGTGACCAAGGTCTCCGTGGTGGGTACTACCTCCAGCGGTACCACCACCTATCCTGTCACCGTCCGTATTGACGAGACCGACGGCCTGCGTCCCGGCATGAATGTGGACGCGGAGATCGTGCTGTCCTCTGCCGACGATGTGCTGGCGATCCCCAGTCTGGCGGTGAATCGAGGCGATACGGTCCTCATCACCTCTGATTCTCCCAGCGCGGTCAACGCCTTGGAGCAGGAGGCACCGGAGGGGTATGTCTACGTTCAGGTGACCATCGGCGTCAGTGATGACAGCTATATTGAAGTGACCTCCGGGTTGCAGGAGGGAGATACCGTAGCCTATCTGCGGACAGCATCCTCCGGCTCCGGGAATATGATGATGGGCGGTATGCCCAGTGACATGGGCGGCGGCATGGGAGGTGGAATGCCCAGCGGCGGAATGCCTTCCGGCGGCCCGGGAGGAGGGTTCTAAATGAGCGCCCTCATTGAATTCCAGTCCGTCTGCAAGTATTACCAGATGGGCGATACCACAGTAAAGGCGGCGGATCATATCTCCTTCCAAATTCAGAAGGGAGAATTTGTGGCCATCGTGGGACAGTCCGGCAGCGGTAAATCCACCTGCATGAACATCATCGGCTGTCTGGATGTTCCCACCAGCGGCGCGTATCTGCTGGACGGGCAGGACGTGGGCCAGATGAATCGAAATCAGCTGGCGGAGATCCGCAACAAGATGCTGGGCTTCATTTTCCAGCAGTATAACCTGCTGCCCAAGCTGAATTTGCAGGAAAATGTGGAGGTGCCCCTGATGTATGCCGGGGTGCCCAAGGCGGAGCGCCATGAGCGGGCGAAGCTGGCACTGGAGCTGGTGGGCCTGGGCGACAAGCTGAAGCACAAGCCCATGCAGCTCTCCGGCGGCCAGCAGCAGCGGGTGTCCATTGCCCGGGCCCTGGCGGGAAATCCGGCGGTAATCCTGGCGGACGAACCCACCGGCGCGCTGGACTCCCACACCGGCCGGGAGGTGCTGGCCATGCTGAAGGATGTCCACGCCGCCGGGAACACGGTGGTCCTCATCACCCACGACAACTCCATCGCCGTCCAGGCCCAGCGGATCATCCGGCTGGAGGACGGCCATGTGATCTACGACGGCGACGCCCGCGACCCCAGCGCCGTGGTGTCTCCCACGCTTACCGGAGAGGGGGCGGGATCATGAATCTGCTGGAAACCTTCCAGATGGCCGTCAAGAACATTCTCAGCAGCAAGGTCCGGACCCTGCTGACCATGCTGGGCATCATCATCGGCGTGTGCGCCGTTATCGTCATCGTGGGCCTGGGCAACGGCATGCAGGGCTACATTGAGGACAGCTTCGCCGACATGGGCACTGACTCCCTGACGGTGCAGATTTTAGGCCGGGGCTCCTCCCGCAGCGTGTCCGAGGAGCAGATGTACGCCCTGGTAAACGAGAACCAGGACCTCTATAAGCAGATCTCCCCCACCGTCACCATGATGGGGGCGCTGAAAATCGGCAGCGACACCATTTCCACCTCCACCGTCACCGGCGTCAGCGAGGACTACTTCGACATGAAGGGATACACCATCGCCCAGGGCCGGAATCTGGACTACGTGGATATTTCCGGCCGGAAAAAGGTGTGCGTGGTGGGCCAGTACCTGAACATGGCCTACTTCGGCGGCAACGCCGTGGGCCAGACCCTGAAGATCAACGGTACTACCTTCACCGTGGTGGGCGTCATGGCCCAGAAGGACACGGACCTGGAGGAGGGAGGTACCGATGACTGTGTATTTCTGCCCTATTCCACAGCTGCCCGCCTCAGCTTTACCGGCACCATCAGCAGCTACACCATCACCGTGCAGAACACGGACAACATCTCCGAGGCCAAGACCTTTCTGGAAAACAAGCTCTACGACATCTTCTCCGACGACGACGCCTATACCGTCATCTCCATGGCGGAGATGGTGGAGCAGATGAACTCCATGGTCAGCATGATTATTTACATCCTGGCGGGCATCGCCGCCATCTCCCTGGTGGTGGGCGGCATCGGCATCATGAATATCATGCTGGTGTCCGTCACGGAGCGGACGAGGGAGATCGGCATCCGGAAGGCCCTGGGCGCCAAGGAGGGAGCCATCCTCCGGCAGTTCGTCATCGAGGCCGCCACCACGTCAGCTCTGGGCGGCCTGCTGGGCATCGGTCTGGGCTATGTCCTCTCGTCGGTGGCGACAACGGTCATCGCCACCCTCATGCCGGACACCCCCATCACCGTCAGCCCCAGTGCGGCGGCGGTGGCCATCGCCTTCGTCGTGTCGGCAGGCATCGGCATCGTCTTTGGCTACCTTCCCGCCAGGAAGGCCGCCAACCTGAACCCCATCGACGCATTGCGGTACGACTGAGCGTATCCGCTGCGGCGGAATTTCCATCAAAAATGCAGGCCCAACGGGCCTGCATTTTTTCTGCGTTCCGGGAGATTCAAGCCGGGGAAGGGAAGGCGGTGAAGCCGCGTTTCCCGCCCAGAGGGGTGGTCCGGCGGTGCCCCGGAATTCGAGCGGGGGCGCATATCCGCCGTGCCGGGAAGGTGCGCTTCAGCGTGTTCTCAAAAATCTGACAAAAAATGTCAAAGAGGGGATTTACATTTTGCGAAGCAGTGCTATAATGGCAGATGTCTATTTAAAGCTTTAAATAGACAAAACGTGCGTGTTCTTAGGAGGTCCTTATTATGACAATCATTCTTGCGGTGGTCGCCATCTACATGGCAGCCATGCTCTTCATCGGCTATAAGGCGAAAAAGAGCGTCAAAAGCCCGGCGGATTTCTTCACCGGCGGCAGCCGTTTCGGCTCTGCTTTAACCGCCATTGCCCACCAGGCGGCCGGCCTCAGTGGCTGGCTGTTCATCGCTTGGTCCCAGCAGGTGGCCGGTTCCGGCCTGGGCGCCATCTGGACGGCTTTTTCCTCCGGTTTTGCCCCCTTCATCAACTTTTTTGTCATGGCCAAACGGGTTGCCAAGTTCACCGTGATGAGCAAGGCCAGAAGCTTTATAGACCTGCTGGAGGCCCGGTACTATGATGAGGACCGCAAGCTTATCCGCGGCATCGCCACGGCCATCATTGCCATCAGCATCACCGTGTACATGAGCTCCCAGCTTATGGCCGCCGGAACCACCTTCCAGGCAGTGCTGGGGCTGGACTACCGGGTGTCCGTGCTGATCGGCGCTGTGGTGGTGATCCTCTACACCTCCGCAGGCGGCTTGCTGGCCGTGGCCTGGACGGACTTTGTGCAGGGAATGCTGATGATCTTCGCCGTGATCGTGGGACTGTTCGTGGCCTTCGGCAATACGGGCAGCCTGGGCTTCGTCATGGACGAGATCACCGCCATCAACCCCGCCCTGGCCTCTCCCTGGACGAACCCCATCACGATCGTGGGCCTGCTGTCCGCCGGATGGCTGGGCTACATGGGCCAGCCCCAGATCGTGCAGATGTTCATGGGCATGAAGGATCCCGGCTCCTCCAAGCGGGGCGCCGTGATCGCCGGTACCACCGGCGTGTTCCTGCTGTTCGGCTCCTTCCTGGTGAACCTGTGCTGCATTGTGCTTTTCCCCGGCAGTGAAAACCCCAGCACCAACTTCATCCAGCTTATCACCCAGTATACGCCCCACTGGCTGGTGGGCATCGTCACCGCCGCAATTCTCGCCGCGGTCATGTCCTCTGCGGACGCCCTGCTCCACGTGGCCACCACGGCCGTGACCCAGGACTTCTACAACAAAATGCTGAAGAAGGGCCAGGCCACCGATAAAGAGGTGCTGCTGGTGGCCCGTATCGCCGCTGTACTCATCGGTGCTTTTGCCATTTACATCGCTTTCAATCCCTTCGACAGCATCCTCTGGGTCAACTGGTGGGCCTGGGGCGGCCTTTCCGTGTTCGCCCCCATCCTGATCTTGGGCTTCTACTGGAAGCGGGCTACCCGGGAGGGCGCCATGGTCAGCATGATCGTGGGCTTCATTGCGGTGTATGCCTGGTATAAGGCGGGGCTGAACACCCTTCTGCACTATACCTTCGTGGCCTTCACCGTCACCGCCGTGGTGCATGTAGTGGTGAGCCTGCTGACGCCGGCGCCCCCTGCCCGCATTCAGAGCATTGTGGAAGAACTGAACCGGAAAGATTGACTGGTAAAGGAGTAAAGCAATGCCTGACGTATATGTTTTTCAGGGCGGGACTCCCGCCCAGATGGCTTATGATGCCATTTCCCGGGTTTTCCATGAGGACCCGGCCCAATTGTCCGTCCTCTTGAAGGTGAATACCGGCTTCAAGGGCCCCGCGGCCAGCGGCCTGTGCACCCATCCGGAGGTGGTCCGGGGCCTGATCCGCTTTTTCAAGGAGCGCCATACCCGGAAGATCTATGTGGGAGACAGCTCCATCGTGGGCGTCAACAGCGACGAGGCCCTGCACGCCGCCGGGATCTGGGACGTCTGCCAGGAAGAGGGCGTGGAATGTCTGAACCTGGACGACAGCGGCATGCGGGAGCAGGAGATACCGGACCCCATCATGGTTCCCCGGCTGAAAATGTCCAACCTGCCCTTTGAGGTGGACCGGGTCATTTCCGTCCCGGTGATGAAGACCCACATGTATGCGGGCGTCACCCTCAGCATCAAAAATATGAAGGGCTGCCTGTTCGCCGGACATTCACAAGGGAAAATGCCTGGATTATGGGATTGTGGATTTGACAAAAGTCTGCTATCCTGATTATGTTGTCACCGACGGCGTGGTGGCTATGGAGGGCTTCGGCCCATCCGGCGGTACCCGGGTGGATCTGGGCGTGGTCCTGGCATCGACGGATGCCCTGTCTGCGGACCTGACGGCCATTCAGATGATGGGCATGGCGGTGGACGCGGTGCCTCATCTGAACCTGGTGCGGGAAAACCGAGGGTTGGACCCGGCGGATATCCATGTGCATCCGGCGGATTACCTGAAATGGGCCCGCCGCTTCCAGCTGGCCTCGGAGCATGACCTACACCTGAACTACCCCAACCCCAAGGTGGTGGACAGGGGGGCGTGCAGCGCCTGCCATGCGGCCATGGTGCAGTTTTTCCGCTACCATCACCAGGAGTATGAGAATGGGCCGGAGGCAACGCTGGTCTTTGGCGGGGACGCCACAGAGGCGGACTGCCAGGGAGGCCGGGTGGTGCTGGTGGGCAACTGCACGGCCAAGCTCAGAGACGGCAGCCGGGCCTTCTGCAAGGGCTGCCCGCCGGTTCCCTCTCAGATCGCACGCACCATCGACGCCGGAAAAACCTTGGACGACTGAATTGGAGGATACGTTATGGAACTGCAATTTTTAGGCCATTCCTGTTTTCTGCTGCATGACGGCACCAGCAAGGTGCTGACGGATCCCTTCCTGACGGGCAATGCCCTGGCAGCCGCTGCTGCCAATCAGGTGGAGGCGGATTTCATCTTTGTCACCCACGGGCACGGCGACCATGTCGGCGACGCGGTGGACATCGCCAAGCGCACCGGAGCCACCGTCTGCTGTACGGTGGACCTGGCGGAGGGGGTGTTCGGCCCCGCAGGCGTCAAGGTCCAGGTGGGCAACCTGGGGGGTACGATCCCCATGCCCTTCGGCTCCGCCAAGTTCTTTCAGGCCATCCACGGCAGCGGCGTTCCGGGGTGCTTGGCCTGCGGCTTCATCTTTGAGATGGGAGGAAAGAAAATTTACCACGCCGGCGATACCGCACTGATGAGCGATATGGCGCTTCTGGCGGAGGAGAATATTGACATTGCGCTGCTTCCCATCGGCGATGTGTTCACCATGGGGCCGGGGGATGCCCTGCGGGCCGTGAAGATGATCCAGCCCAAGCTGGTTATTCCCATGCACTACAATACCTTCCCGCCCATTGTCCAGGACCCGGATGCCTTCGCGGCGGCGGTACAGGCGGCGGGCTTCCAGGCCAAGGTCCTGCACCCGGGGGAGACGCTGACCATTTGAACCCGGGCGGGAAATATGGGACCGTTTTTCCGAAGCGCGCCCTAGGGCGTGGGCGGAGCGGCCCCGGAAGGCGGAAATGGATCAGGGTCTGGCGATCATGGAAAAAACTCTGAAAAACTGCTGAAACCGGCCGTAAAAGCCGGCTTTCAGGCGGTTCCTGCCGCTGTATACAGCTTTGCACAAATCTCACAAACGGACGTTTGTCTGCCTAAAATGGATTCTACAAGTGCTGACCGAAAACAACGCAAAATCGTTTAATCAGCCAAATGTGTATACAGTTCCGCCAGATATTTTGTAACGTTATAGCGATTGACAAATGCAGGAATTGCTCTTATGATAAACGCAACACAAAGGCGTGTGCACGGGATTTCCCGTTCACACGCCTTTTGTTATTTTCAGACCGAAATAAGGAGGAATTCCGATGAAAAAGAAGAACATGCTATCCATGATGCTGGTCGGCTGCCTGGCCCTCAGCCTTACCGCCTGCGGCGGAAGCTCCGAAAGCGGCGCCGCATCTGACAACAGCGGGGCATCCGGCGACAGCGGCACCATCACCCTGGGCATGATCGGTCCCCTGACCGGCAGCGTGGCCGTTTACGGCACCCATATCGAAAACGGCGTGAAGCTGGCCATTGAGGAAATCAATGCCGCCGGCGGCGTGACCCTCAGCGACGGCGCCCATCAGCTGGCCGTGGAGGTCAAGGATGACCAGGGAGATTCCACCGAGTGCGTCAACGCTATGAACGCTCTGATCTCTGACGGTATCCAGCTGGTGGTGGGCTCCGCCACCTCCGGCTGTACCTCCGCCATCACCTCCATCGCCAACTCCGAGGGCGTGGTCATGATCACCCCCTCCGGTACAGCGGATTCCCTGACCACCACCATGGACTATGTGTTCCGTACCTGCTTCCGGGACTCCTTCCAGGGGGAGCTGGCCGCCCAGTACGCCCTGGACGAGGGCTACACCAAGGTGGGCGTGGTCTACTGCTCCGCCGATACCTACTCCGCCGGCCTGCGGGACGCCTTCATCGCGGCCTGCCAGGATAAGGGTCTGGATGTGGTGGCTGAGGAGTCCGTGGCCACCATGACCGAGGTGGACTACACCAACCAGTTCAACAAGATGGTCTCCGCCGGGGCTGAACTGGTGTTCACGCCGTTCTACTATGACGTCATGGGCCCCTATTTGGTGCCCCAGGCCCGCAGCGCAGGCTTCACCGGCGTGCTGCTGGGCGGCGACGGTGTGGACAGCACCGAGACCACCATTCCCGCCGGTGCAGACCTGTCCGTTTACAACGATGTGTACTTTGTGAACCACTATTCCACGGAGCTGGCCACCAGCGACGTTTCCAAGAACTTTGTGGAAAGCTACGAGGCCAAGTACGGCGACACCCCCAACAACTTCGACGCACTGGCCTATGATGCCGTGTATGTCTACAAGGCCGCCATGGAGGCCTGCGGCGCTTCCGACGCTGCCAGCGTCCAGGCTGCCTTGGCCGACACCAGCGCCGCCTATGACAGCACCTGCGGTACCTTCTCCTTCGATGAGACCGGCACGCCCATCAAAAACGGCGTTCTGATGGGCTATTCCTACAAGGACGGCGATTCCGCCGTTACGAAGGTCACCGTCAAGGCCCTGAGCCTGAGCTGACCCCGCCAAACACAGACCGCGCACCGCAGGAGGGAGGCGCAGATGTCTCCCTCCTGCTTCTTTCAAACCCACATCTCCCTGACGTCTATCTCACCCTGCCGGTTCACTGCCGAAGCAAGGTGCATCCATTTTTGATCCGCTTCCGAGAGGGGGAACTTTTCCAATGATCACATTCATCCAATTCCTGATCACCGGGCTGCGCCTGGGAAGCGTGTACGCCCTGATCGCCCTGGGCTACACCATGGTCTACGGCATCATCAAGCTCATCAACTTCGCCCACGGCGACTTCATCATGGTGGGCGGTTATTCGCTGTTTTTCACCATTCCGCTGATGATGGCAGCGGGGATCCCCGGCTGGCTGGCGGTGGTGCCTGCCATCGTGATCTGTGCCTGTGTGGGCATGCTGGTGGAACTGCTGGCCTACCGGCCCGTCCGGAAAACCGGCAACAACCTGACTTGCCTCATCACCGCCATTGCCATGAGCTTTGTGCTGGAAAACCTGGCCCAGGCCATCCCGGCCATCGGCCCGGATCCCAAGGTGCCCTACACCCTGTTCGCCAAGACCTTCACCATCGGCGGCGTGTCCGTCAGCCACGCCACCATCATCACCGTGGCGGTGTCCGCCGCCATCATGGTGGCGCTGTACCTCTTTACCCAGAAGGCCAAGGTGGGCTGCGCCATGCGGTGCGTGTCTGAGGACAAGGAGGCCGCCACCCTGATGGGCATCAACGTGAACCATACCATCCTGGTTACCTTCGGCATCGGCGCGGGCCTTGCCGCCGTGGCAGCCCTGATGTACATCGCCCAGTACCCCAAGGTGTACACCACCATGGGCGCCACCCTTGGCATCTACGCCTTTGTGGCGGCGGTGCTGGGAGGCATCGGCTCCCTGCCTGGGGCCATGCTGGGGGGACTGCTGATCGGCATCGTCCAGTCCGGGGCCAATACGTATATCAACTCCTCCATGTCGGACACCTTTGTCTATCTGATCCTCATTGTGGTGCTGATGATCCGGCCCGCCGGAATTCTGGGAAAGAATGTGGGTGAAAAAGTATGAAGAACACAAAAACACGGTATCTGGTCAACTTTGGCGCGCTGGTGCTGCTGTTCGCCGCAGTGGTCCTGATGAGCCTGCTGGGCGGCAGCGCCATGAAGCTGAAGATCACCCCCTCCATCTGGCAGTGCAGCTACCTCATCATCATGGCGGCGTCGCTGAACCTGGTGCTGGGTTTTCTGGGGCAGTTGTCCCTGGGCCACTGCGGCTTCATGGCCGTGGGCGCCTACACGGCGGCCCTGATTTCCCTGGCGTTCCAGCGGGCAGGCGTTTATACGGACAAATCCGGCCCCGCTTTTCTGCTGGTGCTGCTTCTGAGCATCCTGGCCGCCGGCGCGGCCGCCGCCCTGCTGGGCCTGCTGGTGGGTATTCCGGCCCTGCGGCTCAAGGGCGACTATCTGGCCATCATCACCCTGGGCTTCGGCATGATCATCGTCAACCTCATCAATAACCTGCCCTTCTGCGGCCAGCAGGGCCTGTCCCAGGGCTCCGCATCCTCTTCGCTGTATGCCACGGGCCTGGGCTTTTCCAACGATGAAAAGATGCAGTACCTGTGGGTGGCGGCCCTGGCCATCATCATCTGCATGACCTGCATGTTCGTCCGCTCCAAGTACGGCCGCTGCATCCGGGCCATCCGGGACAACGAGATCGCTGCCTCCGCCTCCGGCATCAACGTCAGCTACTATAAGATGCTGACCTTCACCATCTCCGCCTTCTTCGCCGGGATCACCGGCGCCTTGTACGCATGCAGCAACGCGGCCCTTTCCACCACCTCCTTCGCCTTTACCAACGGCTCCATTCTCAATTCCGTGTTCATCGTGGTCATGGTGGTGGTAGGCGGCATGGGCTCCCTTACCGGCTCCGTCATCGCCGCCGTGGTGCTGTTTCTGCTGAACTACACCATCAAGAACGGCGCCTGGGTGTCCGCGCTGCCGGCCTTTTTGCAGAATGTGTTCACCTATCCCATGCTGGTGTATTCCATTGCACTGATCATCGTGATCATGTTCCGGCCCCGGGGCATCATGGGCAGCAAAGAGTTTGCCCTGTGCGACATTCCCCGGTGGCCTGCCAGGCTCCGGACCTGGCGCGCCGCCCGCTCCGCGGGAAAATCCGTACAGAAGGAGGCCGGGCATCATGTCTGAGATCGTCAGAAAACCGGTGCTGGAAACCAAGCACCTGGGCATTTCCTTCGGCGGCCTTCACGCCGTGCAGGATTTCAACCTCTCCATCTATTCCGGCGAGCTGGTGGGCCTCATCGGCCCCAACGGCGCCGGAAAGACCACGGTTTTCAACCTCCTCACCGGCGTATATGTCCCCACGGAGGGCACCGTCCTGCTGGATGGCATCCCCCTGAACGGCAAAAAGGTCCACCAGTTCGTGGAGGCCGGGATCGCCAGGACCTTTCAGAATATCCGGCTGTTTACGGATATGACGGTCATCGAAAACGTGAAGGTGGCCTTTACCAAGGACCTGCACTATAACCTGCTGGACGCCACCTTCCGCACGCCGAAATTCTGGAAGGCGGAGCAGGAGATCACGGAAAAGGCCATGGACCTGCTGGAGATCTGCGGCCTGCGGGATAAGGCGGACATCGCCGCCGCCAGCCTGCCCTACGGCCAGCAGCGCAAGCTGGAGATCGCCCGGGCCCTGGCCACCAATATGAAGGTCCTGCTGCTGGACGAGCCTGCCGCCGGTATGAACCCCACGGAGACGGCGGAGCTGCTTGCCTGCATCAACACCATCCGGGACCGTTTCGGCATCGCCATTCTGCTGATCGAGCACGATATGTCGCTGGTGATGAACGTGTGCCAGCGGATTCAGGTCATCGATTACGGCCAGACCATCGCATCCGGCCTGCCGGAGGAGATCGCCGCCGATCCCCGGGTCATCACCGCCTATCTGGGCGAGTAAGGGAGGGAATATCTATGCTGGAAATCAAAGATCTGCATGTATTTTACGGCGCGATCCACGCCCTCAAGGGCATCTCCCTGACCGTGGGCGACGGCGAACTGGTGTCCCTCATCGGCGCCAACGGCGCAGGGAAGACCACCACGCTGCACACCATCTCCGGATTGCTGCGGGCCTCCTCCGGCTCCATCACGCTGGACGGCACGGATCTTCAGGCCGTGCCCGCCAACACCATCATCCGGCTGGGGCTGTCCCATGTGCCGGAGGGCCGCCATGTCTTTGCCCAGATGACTGTGGAGGAGAACCTGAAAATGGGGGCCTACACCATTTCGGACGCCAAGCGGGTGGCGGAGAACATGGAGCGGGTCTACGGACACTTTCCCCGCCTGAAGGAGCGCCGCCGCCAGCTGGCAGGCACCCTCTCCGGCGGCGAGCAGCAGATGCTGGCCACAGGCCGGGCCCTGATGACCAATCCCCGCATCGTCCTGATGGACGAGCCCTCCATGGGCCTGAGCCCCCTGCTGGTGAAGGAGATCTTCGCCATGATCCAGGAACTGCACAAAAGCGGCATCACCATTTTGCTGGTGGAGCAGAACGCTAAGATGGCCTTGGCCGTCAGCGACCGGGCCTACGTATTGGAGACCGGCACCATCTCTATGGAGGGCACCGCATCGGACCTGGCGGAGGACGACCGGGTGCGGAAAGCCTATCTGGGCGCATAAGGGAGGCGTACATATGGATCATTTTGTCATTACAGTGGCACGGGAGACCGGCAGCGGCGGCCACGACATCACCCGCCGGCTGTCCGAGAAACTGAACATTCCCTATTATGACCGGGACCTGCTGTGGAAGGCCTCGGAGGTCAGCGGCATCCATGAGCGGCTCTTCGGCGCGGCGGACGAGCGCATCGGCTGGAAGGAGATGCTCTCCGCCGCCGAGAAGGTCTATACAGGCGAGGTCCTGCCGCCGGACAGCGACGATTACATCTCCACCCGGAACCTTTTCAGCTTTCAGGCCAAGATCATCAAGGAGCTGGCCGCCACGGAAAACTGCATCATTCTGGGCCGCTGCGCCAACTATCTGCTGATGGAGCAGCCAAATGTCAAGCTGCTGCGGCTGTTCATCCACGCCCCGTTGGAGACCCGGCTGGCCCGGGTGGCGTCCTATTCCCTGGCGTGGAGCAGCCGGGAGGTAGCGAAATATGTCCGCACCGAGGACAAGCGCCGGGCCGCCTATTATCACTATTATACCGGGGAGGAGTGGCGGGACGCCGCCTGGTATGATCTGTCCCTGGATTCCGAACAGCTGGGGGAGGAGGGCTGTGTGGATTTCATCCAAAAGGCCCTGCCCCTGTTTACCTGACCAAGGAGGTTTGCTTTATGCATTTCGCAAAGAGAATTTTACAGATGGACACCGCCCTTGTGCGGCAGACCCTGGCTCTGGCCGCCCAGAAGGAGGTCATTTCCTTTGCGGGCGGTCTGCCCGCCCCGGAGTCCTTCCCGGTGGAGGCCATGCGGCAGGCGACGGACGAGGTGTACCGGACCCAGGGCCGGGCCGCCCTGCAATACGGACCCTCCTCCGGCTATCTGCCCCTGCGGGAAAAGCTGGCCCAGCGGCTGACGGGCCAGGGGATCGCCTGCACGGCGGAGAACATCCTCATGGTCAGCGGCTCCCAGCAGGGTCTGGACCTGGCGGGCAAGGTGTTTTTGGAGCCGGGGGACCTGGTGGTCTGCGAGAACCCCACCTATCTGGCGGCGCTGACCGTGTTCCGGTCCTATGAGTGCGGCCTGCTGCCCATTGAAACGGACGATGACGGCATGGTGCCGGAGGACCTGGAACGCAAGCTGGCGGCCAACCCCAAGGCCCGGCTTATGTACATCATTCCCTCCTTCCAGAACCCCACGGGCCGGACCTGGTCCCTGGAGCGGCGCAGAAAGATTCTGGAGATCGCCCAGCGGTATGAGCTGCCCATTCTGGAGGACAACCCCTATGGCGAACTGCGCTATGAGGGGCAGACCATCCCTACCCTGAAATCCATGGACACCACCGGCGTCGTCACCTATATGGGTTCCTTTTCCAAGGTGCTCAGCCCCGGCATCCGGCTGGGCTGGATGCTGGCCAGCCGGGAACTGATCGAAAAATACGAGAGTGCCAAGGAATGCGCCGATTTACAGGCCAGCACCCTGACCCAAATGGTGGTGGACACCTATCTGGCCCACAACGACCTGGACGAAAATATCCGGCGCCTGAACGAGCTGTACCGGGGCCGCCGGGACAAAATGCTGGCCTTGCTGGCCGCCGAGTTCCCGGAGGGCTCCCGGTGGACCCATCCCTGCGGCGGACTGTTCCTGTGGGCCACCCTGCCGGAGGGGATCGATACGGACGCCCTGCTGCCTATTACGGTGGCCCACAAGGCGGCATACATCCCGGGCCGGGCCTTTTTTGCCGACGGCGATGAGTGCCGCTGCCTGCGGCTGAATTTCTCCAACGCTTCGGAGGCGCAGATGGAGCAGGGCATCGCCATCATGGGACAGGTCTTCCGGGACGCGCTGGCAAAGGGGTAAGGCTATATGGAGCCTGTGACAGTCAGTATTTTAGGCCTGGGGGCGGAGGGCAGCATTGCCTTCCGTGCCCTGGCAGGCAAGCCCTGCCGTGTGCGGATCCTGGCGAAAGGGGAACGGGCCCAACGGCTGAGGGAGGAAGGCATCACCATCAACGGCGTGCACTATGACCTGACCGTATCCGAGCCGGGAGCGGAACCGCCGCCCAGGCTGCTGATTGTGGCGGTGAAGAGCTATCAGCTCTCCGAGGCCCTGGAGGACGCGGCGGCCGAGTGCGGCCCGGACACGGTGGTGATGAGCCTGATGAACGGCCTTACCAGCGAGGAGGTGCTGGCCCGGCGGATAGGCGGGGACCATCTCATTTACTGCATGAGCCGGCTCAATGCCAAAAAATCCGGCCCAAATGTGGAATTTCAGCCGGTGGGCGCCATTTACATCGGGGAGAAGGACGGCTCCGTCACCGACAGGGTCCGGGAGATCCACGCTCTGCTGGACGGCGATGTGTCCTGCCGCATCAGCCGGGAGATCCTACTGGACATCTGGCGGAAATACATGTTCAACGCCGCCTTCAACACGGTGGAATCCATTCTGCGGTGCCGCCACCGGTGGTTCCAACAGCTGCCGGAGGCCAACGCCGCCCTGGAATGCGTCATGGAGGAGATCGTCCGGCTGGCCAACGCCTGCGGCGTGATGCTGTCGGAGGCGGACATCCGGGCACTGGACGGATACTGCCAGCCTTATCCCGGCGACGGATTGTGCAGCATGGCCCAGGATCTGCGGGCCCAGCGGCCCACGGAGATCGACATGCTGATCGGCGAGGCCCTGGAGCTGGGCCGCAGCCATGGCGTCAGCCTGCCGGTGTGCCAATTTGTTTACCACCTGGTCAAAACCATGGAAGAGGCCAATGCCAACGGATTGGAGACACTATGAGCTGTGATTTGAAGCTGGAATACCTGCTGCGGGACCGCCCCTACGATC
>ENA-UERS01000545-UERS01000545.1-human-gut-metagenome-genome-assembly--contig:-NODE-545-length-16189-cov-3.978463_pt1 | contig 16189 bp, 18 predicted proteins | sample MGYA00242991_ERZ507992 | MGnify/ENA primary metagenome ERZ507992 (study PRJEB26167, sample SAMN06115535) | human gut metagenome | host: Homo sapiens | place: China:Chongqing | collected 2015-10-24...
GTGTTTGTACCCTTTTCTTTAATGCGTCTCTTTTTTGCGCCCAAAGAAAAGCCAGTGCCCTGTCCAGCAGTGAAGTGTCCTCATCCTCCGCATCCGGCGGAAAGGACACTCATTATGTTCACCTTGAAGGAATTTGGCAATCGAATCAGCATGCTTCGCAAACTACAGAATCTTACGCAGGACGAACTAGCCGAACGGATTCATGTCAGCAAAGACCATATCAGCCGCATTGAGCGTGGTATCCGTGCTTGTTCATTGGAATCTCTGATTGATCTTGCACAAGAGTTACACACCAGTACAGATTATCTTCTGACCGGAACCGGCCCAGCCAATGACTTTGCAAAAGAGCAACTTTTGTCGGCAATCGAAGTGCTATCTTCCGTAAGCAAGCTGATGTAATAAACGTCCTGTAAATCATGGATCAATATTCGCCAGAAAATATAATCATCCGGTCATTTTGACCAAAATCCTCATCGTTTTTCATCGAAGCCTTGTTTTAATGCCATAAGCGCGCTAAAATAGGCTTATGACAGTGGCAAGCCGTTTTCCACAGCAGGTCAGAGAGAAGGTCCATATGTTATCAAATCATCTTCGCTATTTCATTGAAGTTACCGACCAGAAGAGCTTCACAAAAGCTGCTGAAAAGCTGTATATCAGCCAATCCACGATCAGCAAAGCAGTAGCATCTTTGGAAGAGGAGCTTCAGACAAGCCTTTTTGAACATGGTAAAAGAAATTTTGTCCTGACACCATCCGGAAAATTGTTATACGCCTTTGCAACGGATGTTCTGAATTATTATGACAGTCAGGAAAAGGTTCTGCGCTCCAAAATCGAAACGGCTGATAACAAACTGCGGCTCGGTTTGCCGCCGACGGCAGGAAGCATCTACTTCTTTGCGCTCATTCATGATTTTCAGAAGATGAATCCTGAGATCCATCTTAAAATCAATGATGCGACATCCCGTTATATTCCGGACCTGCTCCTGAATGGTGAAATCGATTTAGGTGTTGTGATCGAACCATTCGAGGATGAACGCTTCGCTAAAAAAGTGGCGTATCAGGCAGAAGCTGTTCTGGTCGTTCCATCCGATCATCCCCTTGCAAAGCAGAAGTCCGTTTCTTTTTCCAGCCTTGCTCACGAACATTTCCTGCAGGTGACGAGGGATTTTCAGTACCGGAAAGTCTTTGAGCAGCATTGTCAGCTTGCCGGTTTCGAGCCGGATGTTTGTTTTGAAAGCAATCAGTGGGATATGCTGTTGGAGCTGGTAGCGGATCATCAGGGAGTCACCGTCCTTCCGTTGCCGCTCGTAGAAAAATACAAGCCGCGCAATGTAGAATGGCTCCACCTGACCGACCCGGAATTCCAGTGGGCGCTGACTGTGATCCGCCCAAAAAAATACCCCGTCACACGTTCCATGCAAAAATTCATAGATCTTCTCTGAAGTTTCAGGCTGCTCGATTCCAATCGGACCGAGCAGCCTTTTTTATGAATCAAATTCATAATAGATGAAAAAGGGCTATTGGACATCGTTTGTTCAACACGCTACAATATAAACAACATAAGCGCTTATTACCGTGAAAAAAAACAAAAAGAACAATACCATTTCATGGAAAGGAGTAACCCATGGAATCCAACCAGAACAAATCGTCCAGCTCGTTTCGTGCTTATATGATCGAAGCAATCCTGTTTTTTACCTATGCTTTCTTTGCGGTCAACTGGATCGCCGGAAGCACGCTGACCGCACAGATTGCTGCGTTCTTTGGTGTTGACAGCGGAGCATCCTCGTCCTTTGTCTCTAACGCTGTGACCATCGCCAAGATCATCGGCAACTTTATGGCAGCTTATATTCTCAGCAAACTGCTGCCCAAAAAATCCATCGGTCTTGGCTCTGCCCTGATCTTTGTCGGCAGCCTGATCGCCGTCTTTGCACAGTCTTACCCGATGTTCATCATCGGACGTTTCCTGATGGGCTTTGGCGGTGCGGTGTTCGTCATCTACTTTGCACCTGTTGTCATCCACTATTTTACCCCCGTACAGCGTCCGACCGTCAATGCGCTGAACAGCTGTGCCTATAACTTCGGTGCCGTTCTCGCGCTGCTGATCGTCGGTCCCGTCATCGCGATGTTCCAGACCTGGCAGAAGAGCATGGGCTTCTTCGCCGTGATCAGCGGGATCCTCTTTGTCCTCTGGCTCATTTTCGGCGAGGACTTTGAGCTGAACAAGGCAAGCGCTCAGAGTCAGGAAACCAAGTATTCCATGGCGGATGCGCTGAAAGAAAAAATCACCTGGCTTCTCCCGCTGACCTATTCCGGCGTTCTGATCCTTTACCTCACCCTGCTGCAGCTGTTCCCCCGCACGGAGGAAGCTGTCATCAGCGCATCGTCCCTGAGTGCCCTCAGTGGCATCGGCGGCATCATCGGCACACTGCTTGCAATTGCACTCTCCAAGAAGTACACCAAACGGAAGCCGGTTATCATTATCTCCGGTCTGATCATGACCGGCAGCGCATTCCTGATGGTCAAGACCTCCACGCCTGCCGTTGCGATCGTCGCAGCGCTGGTCCTCGGCACCTTTATGTTCCTGCCGATGACCTCTCTGGTCATGATCCCGCAGGAACTGCCCAACATGACCCCCAGCCGTCTGACTGCCATCATGGGCATCTTCTGGGCAATGGCCTACATCATCGAAACCATCGTATTCTTCCTGTTCGGCGTGCTTTTTGATCAGACTGGAAGCTATTCTTCCAGCATCATGATCGCCGTGATTCTGAGTCTGTCGTTTACCGTCGGCGGCATCTTCCTGCCGGAGACCGGAAAAAGTGCAAAATAATACACGGGAGGAACGTTCTATGATCTACGATGTCAAAATGCAGCAGCTGCCCAACGGCGAGACGATGGCGTACCGGGAAGAAAACGCCGCTGTCAACGCTCCGGTGCTGCTCCTGATCCACGGAAACCAAAGTTCTTCCCTGTATTATGAACATCTGATGCAGCAGCTCCGGAACGATGCCCACATCTATGCCATCGACATGATGGGCTTCGGGGATTCCAGCTACAGGAATCCTCACACCTGCATGAAGGACTGGGCGGACGATGTCGCACAATTCATGGATGCTTTGTCCATCCCGGCCGCGGTCGTGGTCGGATGGAGCGCCGGCGGCGGTACCGCACTGGAACTGGCGGCATGCTATCCCGAAAAGGTACAGCATCTGGTACTGCTCGCCTCAGTCGGTGTTCAGGGCTTCCGTCTCCCTCGGCGGAATGCAGACCTGACCCCGGTGCCCGGCGAATATCTTGTAAAACGTGAGGAAATCCTGAAGGATCCGGGCACCATGATCCCCATTACGGGTGCGATCAAACGCGGGGATGCGGAATTTCTGCACATGGTCTGGGCAAAGACGATTTTCAACCGGTATCCGCCCGCAGAAAGCGACTTTGACGCTTACATGAAGGCAATTCTGAAAGAGCGCTGTTTTGTGGATATCAGCGTAGCACTCTGTCAGTTCAACATCACAAAAGAGCCTGCACTGGTCGAAGGCAGCGGCAGGATCTCTCAGATTCAGGCTCCCGTGACATGGATCCACGGCAAAGAAGATATCATTGTCCCGTTTGCAGTCGGAGAAGACAGCATCCGCTTCTTTGAATCTCCGGCACAGCTGGTTCCGATTGAGGATGCCGGTCATGCCAGTTTTATGGACCAGCCTGAAACATTCCACACAATTCTCAATAATGTCTTACAGTCTATCAGATGATAGAGAAAGGAATTTCCCATGAAAACTATTCAGGAAATCTATCAGAGCAAAGTCATGTCCGCGGACCGTGCACTGGAGCTGATCCAGGACGGCGATTATCTCTTCTCGGCACAGGCTGCCGGCGAACCCATCGAGATCATGTCCCATCTGCAGCACCTGAAAGAGACCGGCGTAAAAGGCTGTCACCTGAACACCTGCCTTCCCCTGAAGGATTACCCCGTTTTCCACGATCCCGAAATGAAGGGCATTCTGGACCACAATGCATGGTTCATGTCCGCAGGGCTCCGGAAGGCATACAAGGAACACATGGTCAGTCCAGTTCCTCAGAGTTCCACCTCCATCCTACGCAAGACGCTCCAGCGCTGTGAGTACGAGCACTGGCGTCCCGTTGTGATCTGCACCGTTTCTCCCATGGACGACCACGGTTACATGACCCTTTCGGTCAGTGCGATCTATGAGATGGACCTGATCCGGTACGGTGCACTGGTTCTGGTCGAGGTGAACCCCAACTTCCCGCGTACCTTCGGCGACACGCTGGTCCACGTTTCGCAGGTAGATGCGATTGTGGAGGCAAACAATCCCATCCCGCAGTCAAAGGTTGCTCCCTATACCGAAACCGATGCCACCATCGGTCGGTACATCGCAGACCTGATCGAGGACGGCTCCACGATCCAGCTGGGCATCGGCAACATCCCGAACGCCGTGGCAAATGAGCTGAAAAAGAAAAAGCATCTCGGCATCCACACCGAGATGTTCACCGAAACGATGGTGGATCTGATCGAATGCGGTGCGGTGGACAACTCGCAGAAGGGTCTGAACAACGGCTATTCGGTCTGCTCGTTCACCATGGGCAGCCAGCGGCTGTACGATTATATCAACAACAATCCTGCGGTCCTGTTCAAATCCTGCACCTATACCAATGATCCCTATACGATCGGTCTGAACAACAAGTTCGTCTCCATCAATGCAACGCTGGAGGTAGATCTGTACGGACAGGCTTCCTCCGAGACGGTCAAGGGTATGCCCTGGTCCGGCACCGGTGGACAGTCCGAGACGGTACAGGGTTCCCAGATGTCCAAGGGCGGCAAGTCGATCCTTGCCATGCACTCCACCTACACCACAAAGGACGAAAACGGGAACGACGTGCTGCACTCTAAGATCGTTTCCTGCCTGCATCCCAACTCGGCCGTGACCACAAGCCGGAATGACACGGATTATGTGGTAACTGAGTACGGTGTCGCATGGCTGCGTGGTCTGACCATTGGGGACCGCGCAAAGGAACTCATCAAAATCGCACATCCCGCTTTCCGGGAGCAGCTTGCCAAAGAGGCAGAAGAACTGTGCATCTGGTAAGATGATTCTTAAAAAACAATCGTAAAATCTGCGGCCCCTGTACAATGCTTTCGCTGTACAGGGGCCACTTGCATATAACCTCTAACCGCAATATAATAGAGTTCAGGAAGTGATAACGATGCAGGAACAACAGGAAAATATCTCAAAAATGCGAGAAAATCCGTTTATGACCTTCAACCATATTGAAATCGGGACGGTTGAACCAGACCATGCCGAGGTCTGGCTCGATATTCGACCGGAATCCACAAATATTTATGGTTTTGTTCATGGTGGTGCTCTTTTCACCATGGCTGACTGCTGCGCAGGTCTGACAGCACGCTCAGATGGTCGGGAATATGTCACGCAAAATGCATCTGTTAATTTTATTACAAATACGCCTAATGGAAAAATCACTGCCTACGGCAAGGTCGCAAGCCGTGGACATCGGGTCTGTGTCGTGGATGTTGAAATTTACACTGAAAAAAAAGAATTGCTTTTTCACAGCGTATTCTCTATGTACTGTATTCTCCGTAAGTAAGTTCACGTAAAAAGGAATCTTTCTCAAATCGTCCATTCACCATAAAATTTATAACGAAACAAAGACCTCCCGGAATCAACCTATTGTAAGGTCGGATTCCGGGAGGTCTTGTGGTTTAAGGATACTATAAGCCTTGCACTGTCAATGCGAGTGTGCCATCAAACAGCTTGGCACACTCTGATTTTGTTGATTTCCTCGGCAAGGCTGATTTTCAGATTTCGGATATCGATATCATTCTGCATATCCAAAAAATACCGATCCGATACGCCAAAATACTTTGCTAGTCTGAGAGACGTATCAGCAGTTATTTTTCTGCGGTCATGCAGGATATCCTGAATTCTGGATACAGGAACGTGGATTTCCTGAGCCAGCTTATGCGCCGAGATATCCATTGGTTCCATAAATTCTTTCTGTAAGATTTTTCCGATTGTAGGAACACCGATATGATTCGTCATGGAAATCATCTCCATTCGATTCATTATTCGTAGACCATTTTACTGCAATTTCAGTATAACTATTCTACATGTATACGTCAAGCAGACATTACAGCCTCGCAAAAATTGGAAAAGCATTCCAAAATAGACCTATCAGGCTTACCAAGTAGACCTACGAGGCCCACGCATTTCACAATTTGAGCCGTTATACTATAAGCAAGCCAGACGACGTCTGGTAGCGGACTTTGAAAATTGAACACGCATTCTTCAGTCACGTTCCTGTGATGATGAGCCACGTCCGTAACAAATGCGATGATCTCCCACTGAGGGAATGAGCGGTAGGTTGACGGTAAATGGGTGACAGCTTCCCCATAGCAATGAGCCATCACAGAATAATGATACTTCTGCCTTCGGGCGGCTCGGTGCGAACCACGGAGAGGTGAGATTCCTATGGATCCGGTACGCTGCCGGACGGCTGAAAGATTTCCCATACAAGACAGAGTGCTTGTTTTCCGGGGGTGTCGGGGACAAATACGGAAAGGTATAGAACTATAAATCACAGCTTTTATGCTGTTTGAGATAGTAGGGCGGGCTGCGCGAGCAGTCCGCTGTTACATACACACGAAAGGAGAAATCCCAATTGGCCACCAGAGGCAAGAAAGGCAAGGACTACGAACCGCTTCCAGCAAACTGGATGTACAAGCGCGGAGATGTCTACATGATGGATTTGAACCCATACAGCGGTTCCGAACAGGGCGGTATCCGACCGGCAATTGTTGTCCAGAACGATGACGGAAACTTTTATTCCAATGTTCTCTTGGTCGTTCCGTTGACAACGCAAATCAAAAAACGGTATATGCCGACACACTTTGTTCTGCACAACCGCTTTTTAAGCGCACCGTCTATGGCAATCTGCGAGAGTCCCCGACCAGCAGATAAATCAAGAGTTCTTCAGTATTTAGGGCATCTGTCCAAATACGAGATGCGGCAGGTATCCCTTTGCCTGCAATACAGTTTTGGATTTATCGGATACAAAATGTTCCGAAAATGCCTTACAGCTCCGCCGGAAGAAGATGTGGTTGCTGCGGCAAAAAATCTTCTCTCCAAGCAGTTCCAAGACCTTCGGGTGCTGAACAGTCAGTCTCCAGCTCCCGCCAAGCATAAAAAAGGCGATTTACATAGCATTGAACAGATTTCGGAAGGAATGCTTTCAACGCCAACGGAATCTTCTGTTGAATTTATGATTGCAGAACTGGATGATTCGCTTCAATCGCTTATGTTCCGATGGGATACCTGCTTTGAGCGGTATTCCTGTCACAAGCTGTCCGATAACGAAAAGGAGAAAATTGGCCATATTATCCAATCCGGAATTGATTTTCTGCAAAAGAAAAAGGAGGTTCCTCTATGAACGTAAATGCAGTTGAAAAGCCTTACCATGAAATCTGCCTGAACAGCAGTCAGCTGATCGTGCCGCGCGATACTTATCAGCGCGGTCTCATCCCGGCCCGTGTAGCTCAGATTGCAAACGCTTTTGACGAGCGGATTGCCAATGAGCCGAAGATCAGCTTCCGTGATGGCCGCTACTATGTGATGGATGGTCAGAATACCATCGCTGCCCGCAAGTTCCTGAACGGGGGAAATGATTTGCAGATTCGCTGCAAGGTCTATTTCGGCATGACAGAGCGCGAAGAAGCATTACTTTTTGCGCAGCAAACCGGCTATTCGCATCCGCTGACCCCCGGCCAGAAGCTCCGTGCCCTGATTTTTGCGGGAGAGCCTGCGGCCGTTGCATTCCAGCAGGCCATTGAGCTGGCGGGTGTTCATCTTTCATTCGAGGAAGGCCGTGGCAAGCGTCGGATCAGCTGCATTGCGACCGCATATCGGGAATTTATCCGGCTTGGCCCGGAGCTGTATATCGAAGCCATCGACATCCTGCTGAATGCATGGAACGGGGAGCCGGATTCCATGAGTTCAGCTAATATGCTTGGCATCTGCCGTTTTGTGGAACTTTACCACAACGAGTACAGCCGAAACCGGCTGATTGCAAAACTCCGGCAGGTAGATGCCTTCACCATTTTCCGCCTTGCACGAACCGCAGGCGTAAATCTTCCCGGCAAAACGAAATATCTTCAACAGGTCTACAATATCTACAACGGTGGGAGCCGCAGGGCTGCATTGCCGCTGAAATTTTAACATATAGTACAATGCAGGAGAGTTTATCCTATGGATAATTTTGAAGAAATCGCACACGCTGTGCCTATGACCTCCATGCAGGATGTTCGCTGCTACACAGTGGAAGACCTGATGGCGATGCTGGCTTTGAGCCGCCCAACCGTTTATCGCCTGCTGAAGCAGAATGTGTTCCGCTGGTTTAAGGTCGGCGGCGCATACCGAATTTCTAAAGCCAGCTTTGACGCATGGCTCAACGACGGTGTTATCGAACCCGGTTTGGCCGGTTGACATCCTCAACATTTCAAGCGAAATATGCTATTCTTTAGCCGGGATGAGAATCCCGGCTAAATTTTTACATACGATGGAGGTGTTCTTCATGGGCGATATGTCACTTGCTTCGATTCCACTATGCGAGAAAAACGAACCATCTACCACTAAAACTACCATATCCGTGCGCGAGATGCAGCACCTTTTGGGACTTGGCAAGACAGACAGCTATTGGCTGATCCACAAGAATTTTTTCGAGGTCATTCAGATCAACGATAAAATGCGTGTTGTCATTTCCAGCTTCGAGAAGTGGTATGCCAATCAGATCAAGTACCACAAGGTCAACGGCCCTCCTCCGGGAGAGGAACTTCGCAAACGTTCTTATTCTGTTGTGGAAGCAGCTGAAATCCTGAGTGTTGATGCAGAAACGATTTACACGTTGATTCGTCAGGGCAAGATAAAGACAGAAACCGTAGACTTCTGGATGCGGATTCCGAAGGACGAATTTGAGCGCTGGTATAGCTCACAAAAGCGTCTTCGCACTGCCGCCGACCGGGAACGTGACCGTGAAATTGAAGAAAAAACGATTTCTGTGCCTGAAATGGCAAAGTTGCTCGGTATCACACGGGAGAAGGTTTATCTGATTCTCAATCGTAAAAAATATCGTGACATCCTCGTTGTTGAACGTGTTGCAGACAGACCTCGCATTACAAAAGCGAGTTTTGAACGGTGGCTGAAAAGTCAATCAACCTATTGGATTCAGCCTTCGGCCAAGGCACTTCCTGAAGAAGTTCCGTTGAAGCTGCAGCGCCCAAAAAGCGGAAAGTATTACAGCTTTCAGGAAATTCAGGATTTTTACAACATCAGCCGTACTACTCTTATCAAATGGATTCGCACCGAAAACATTCCGACGATTGATGTCGGACGGGCAAAGCGTGTTCGCAAAGATGTTTTCGACGATGTTCTCAGATTAAAACGCTACGTGGAGGAAGATACATAATGGCCAGCATTGTGAAACGCAACGGCAATTTCTGTGTTGTCTATTCCTATAAGGAAGCCGATGGCACTGCCAAGCAAAAATGGGAGACTTTTTCGGCACTGTCTGATGCAAAGGCTCGTCGGAAAGAAATCGAGTATAAAGAATCTGTTGGTACTTTCGTTGCACCCCAGTGCAAAACGCTGAACGATCTGCTCTCTGAGTACATCGCACTCTACGGCAGAAGCAAATGGGCATTTTCCACCTATCAGTCGAATGTCGCCCGGATCGACAACTACATAAGGCCGATCATTGGTTCGATGAAACTTCAGGATATTACCACTCGCGTAATCGAAGGGTATTACCAGAAGCTGCTCAAATACGAAGCCGTTGACCCAAAGTTTGGCACCCGCAAGAACGAATATGTTTCGACCAGCACGATCCGCGACATCCACAAAACGCTGCGCAGTGCTTTTGAGCAGGCTATCAAATGGGAACTGATGGAGAAAAATCCCTGCACCCATGCAACGGTGCCCAAACATACTCCTCAAAAGCGTGAGATCTGGACAGCGGAAACGCTGTTTCATGCTTTGGAAGTGTGTGACGACCCGAAACTCCGGCTCTGCATCAACCTTTCGTTTTCCTGCTCCCTGCGTTTGGGAGAGCTGCTGGGGCTGACATGGGATTGTGTAGACATCTCCCCGGAAAGCATCGCAGCGGGTCGGGCCTCCCTTTACATAGACAAAGAGTTGCAGCGGGTCAATGTGTCGGCGCTGGACACGCTGGATGATATCGAAGTCATCCGGCGCTTTCCATCCAGAACATCCCTCTGCACAACTGTCCAGATTCTAAAGAAGCCCAAAACCGAGAGCAGTGTCCGAACGGTATTTCTTCCCAGAACGGTTGCCGAAATGCTGGTCGCCTACAAGGCTGACCAGGACAACATCAAAGAGGCTCTAGGCGATGAGTACACCGACTATAATCTGGTCGTTGCCGGCCCGCTGGGTCTGCCAACAGAGCATACCACTGTCAATGCGGCATTGAATCGCCTGATCAAAAAGAATAATCTCCCCAAGGTAGTCTTCCACAGCTTCCGGCATTCCAGTATTACATACAAGCTCAAGCTGAACGGCGGCGATATCAAAGCCGTTCAGGGTGATTCTGGTCATGCGCAGGCATCCATGGTCACAGAGCAGTATGCACACATCTTGGATGATGACCGGCGAATCAATGCCCAGAAGTTCGATGATATGTTTTACAAGCATCGGGGTGCTGAACCTGAAATTCAGCATACCAATGATGAGCCGAACGCAGAATGCGGAACCGGCGCAGTCGATGCCGAGGCGGCAGCAGCACTCACCAAACTCCTGTCTGATCCTTCGATGGCAGCCCTCATCAAGAATCTTGCAAAAAGCCTGTAATCCCCATATACATAAACAGCGGCAACTTTCCGTTTTTGGAAAACTGCCGCTGTTTGTTTTAAGAAGATGCAGCTATCTTGCTGGCCAGTTCTTCGATTTCATCGAGTGTAAGCTCCGTGTATTTAGCAATCTTCTCGTACGAGAACCGATTATCTGCCAGTAGGCGCTCCGCTATTTCAAGCGAGCATTCATGCGCTGCTTCTGCTCTTATTTCATCAAATATTTTACTCATAATCTTGATTCATGGTCAGGCAGGCTTCTTCGTATCCAGTGCCTTGACATCTTCAACCGGAAGTTCGACCATGTCCGCTATTTTCTCGTATGGCATTCCTTCTTTAAGCAGCTTCTGCGCAACTGATATTGCCTTTTCCCTAGTAGCCTTTTCAGCAGCTTCTTTTGCTGCTTCTTCTCTTGCTTCTTCAAATGCTTTGCACATTGTTGCCACTCCTTTCGTGTCCTCTTTGAAATAGCGCACCCGCTGAGCGAGAACAGGGTAGTTCATGTCATCCGGGTCCGTGCAGGTAAAGTCGTGCATCAGCTTACCCAATGCTGTCTCGTCTTTAATCTGTGAGTTTACATAGATAATATGTGCTTCGTCTCCAAAAGACTTTCCGGTTTCCTCAATGATACGGTTGATGTGGTAGATGGAAAGTCCGCCCCGCAGCACATCATTTTCTGTGATAAAGATCACATAGGTCTCGTTCAGCAGGTCGTATGCATCGCCTTTATCGGTCATATTGGCATCCAGAAGGCTGCTATTGTACCGTGCTCGCTTTGCACCTGCTCCGCTGTCGCTGCGTTGGATTTCGATGTTGTAAACACGGTTTTCCTTGTCAACAGCCAGAATATCCAGTCGCACCGAACGACCCTGAATGTTGTTTAAGCCGTGCTGCCCATGAACTTCCCGCACTGCCAGATCATCCCGATTCAGGATGACTTGCAGCAGACACTCGGCACAGGACTTATCCTCAAAGACCTTGCTCATGAAATTGTCATCCATAAGCCGGAAGTTTCGGATACTTTCCAAATCTTTCTTATGCTTATGCTCAAAGTCAAGGTCTTTTGGCTTTTTGACTTCTGCCATCGGTTCACCTGCTTTCTATTCTCTATCCAAGGTAAGAATACCATAAAAGCGTTCTTTTTACAAGACGAGTCCCGCTGAGTACATAGGCCGGGGCATCCTTCAGGATGCAGCCGGTCGGATTTCTATGGAAGCCCTTGCTCCGGCATGGCATCATAAGTCCAGCTCGAAAAATCGGCTTTTGAATGCAAAACTCCCGGAATAAATCCGCCCTTTCCAGCTAATAAAGGGGTTTGGTTTACAATAGAGCAACTCCCTTTCATTAGCCAGCTAATTTCCAGCTAATAAACGCCCGTTTACACGCCTTAAAACAGATTTGATTTCGTTGACTCAAATTGACAGCGCAAACAAAAATCCGTTGACTCAATGTCAAATAAATTACCTGGTTTTATCACGGATTTATAGCGGTCGGGGCTACTCCTAAGCGAAAGGCCGGCGGTTCGAATCCGCCTGAGGACACTATTTCAAAAAATTGCGAAGGTCATTTTTCCATGTGAAAGATGGCCTTCGCATTTTTTATTTTGAACCGATCACCAAAATTAGCCAGCTAACGCTATTAGCAAATTTTTTTGATTTCTGCTAATAAAATCAGGCATCCAGCTAATGAAGCCCCATAAAGCACCTTTTGAACTCTGTTTTCCGGCTCTCTGCTAAAATTGGCAGCCGCTTTTCTGTAAATCCATGTAAATACAAGATAAACTGTGTAAATCTATTTTTCACATTCCTACCAGAAACCGTGCAAAACACTTTTCTCCATACATAGCGCGTTCACTCGCTGTTCTCTCGGAACAGAAAGAGGAACGCGCTTTTTTGTTTTCGGGCTGAACTTCCCGAATCCACCAAAGGAGGGTTTACCAATGAAAAAAGTTCTGACCGTCACGATGGACGGTATCCGCTACCACGCTTCCCGCCCGGCAGATTGCCGGCACTGCTTTTTCTGGAAGAATCGAAAGAAGGGCTGCGTTCTCGGTAAAGAGAACTGCTACTATCTGATCGAGCCGCCCAAAGGCCCCAGCAAGTGCGAAGGGTGTCCCTACAAGCGGGCAAAGCCCTGTGTGCTGGTTCCCTGCTACAAAGACCTGATGGCACCGCTGGAGAAACGAGGTGATGCCAAGTGAGCCACAAGCGAAACGAAGCTCTGCGCCATGTTCAGCACTCCATGCACCATGTGATCGCCGCTGGCGAAGGTTCCGACCGTGCCCCGGACAGTTGCAAGCTGTGTCCGTACTATCGGCCTGATTTCAAGTTCCGCACCTGCCTGTATGCCCACTGCCCTTATAAGAAGCAGGTCAATGTATTCCGTTCCACACCTGAAAAATGGGATATTCTCTATGCCCGAAAAAAAGCCGACAAGAACCGCAGACCTTGATTACTTCTATGGGCAGTCCAGCGAGCTGTTCTCCTTCTACCGGATTCCCAAGCTGTTGTTTCAGGATAGCCGCTTCCAACCGCTTTCCACAGATGCCAAAACCCTGTACGGTATCCTGCTGGACCGCATGAGCCTTTCAGCCCGGAATGGTTGGTTGGACAAAGCTGGGCGGGTGTTCATCATCTATACTGTGCAGGAGGTGCAGGATTCACTGGGCTGTGCCGATAAAAAGGCCACCAAGCTGCTGCGAGAACTGGAAGAGTACGGCCTGATTGAACGCAAACGGAGGGGGCTGGGCAAGCCCGACCTCATCTATGTGAAGAACTTTTCGTCAGAATCGTCAAAAACGCCCTACATGAATCGTGATAATGACGATTCTGGAGCCGTCCAGAATACGCTTCAAGACCCGGCCAAACTACGATGTAATAAGACAGAGAGAAATAATACAGAGGTAAGCGATACTGATCCTATCTATTCCGATGAAAACGACTGGATGAGCAAACGCACCCAACTGGAAGAATATTTTTCTCAGTCTTTGGAGATAGACCTTCTGCTCCGGCTCTGCCCGGACGATGAGGACACCATCTACCAAATCGTAGATTTGCTGGTGGACACCTGCGCCACCAACCGCAAGCTGCTGCATATTGCCGGGGACGATAAGCCCGCCGAGGTGGTACGCAGCCGGTTTATGAAGCTGAACGCCGACCATATCCGTTTTGTGCTGAAGTGCCTTGCAGAGAACAGCAGCCCAATCCGAAACATGAAACAATATCTGCTCGCTTCTCTGTACAACGCACCCACCACGATGCAACTTTCCTACCAGAACCAAACCAACCACGACTTAGCGATGCGGAGGTGATAAAAATTTCAAAGAAAGCAACTACGATTGCCATCGTCAACCAGAAAGGCGGCACCGGCAAGACCACCACCTGTGAAAATTTGGGCGTTGGACTTGCAGCCGAAGGCAAAAAAGTTCTGCTGGTAGATGCTGACCCACAGGGCAGCTTGACCATCAGCATGGGCTGGCAGCAGCCCGATGAACTGCCCACGACCCTTTCCACCTTGATGGCAAAAGCCATGAACGATCAGAGTATTCCGCCCGGTGAAGGCATCCTGCACCATGCAGAGGGCGTTGACCTGATCCCTGCCAACATTGAACTGGCAGGGCTGGAAGTTTCCCTTGTCAATTGCCTGAACCGGGAAAAGATGCTCAAACAAGTGCTGGAAGGTGCGAAGCACGAATATGATTTCATTCTGCTGGACTGCACCCCTTCCCTTGGGATGCTGACCGTCAATGCCTTGGCAGCGGCGGACACCACCCTGATTCCGGTGCAAGCGCAGTACCTTTCCGCAAAGGGTCTGGAACAGCTTTTGCAGACTGTGCAGAAGGTCCGACGGCAGATCAACCCGAAATTGAAAATTGAGGGTATTTTGCTGACCATGACCGACAGCCGCACCAACTATGGGCAGCAGATCGACAACCTGATTCGAGGTGCCTATGGCAGCAAGATCAAGGTGTTCGACCAGACCATTCCACGGTCTGTCCGTGCTGCGGAGATCAGTGCCGTGGGCAAGAGCATTTTCCAGCATGACCCCAAAGGCAAGGTGGCAGAAGCCTATAAATCTCTGACCGAGGAGGTGATGGCGAATGCCGAAAGGCAGCTTAAACGTGTCTCTGAAAGGAGCAGATGACATTTTCTCCACCGAGGAATCCCGGCAGGAACAGCAGCGGGAACAGGTACAGCAAATTCCCATCGGAGAACTGTTCCCTTTCAAAAACCACCCCTTTAAGGTCTTGGACGATGAGTCCATGCAGCGCACCGTAGAGAGTGTGGAGCAGTACGGTGTGCTGTCTCCGCTGATTGCCCGTCCCCGCCCCGAAGGAGGCTATGAGATCATCTCCGGGCACCGCCGTCAGTATGCGGCGAAACTTGCCGGGCTGGATACCTTGCCGGTCATTGTGCGGCAGATGTCGGACGATGCCGCTGTGATATTGATGGTGGATTCCAATTTACAGCGTGAACACATCCTGCCCAGTGAAAGGGCTTTTGCCTACAAAATGAAGCTGGAAGCCCTAAAAAATCAAGGTGCTAGGTCGGATTTAACTTCGTGCCAAGTTGGCACGAAGTTCCGGGCAGACGAATTGCTTGCGGAAAACTCCAGCGAAAGTGCCCGAAATGTCCAGCGTTTTATCCGCCTGACCAACCTTGTCCCTGAACTGCTGGACATGGTGGACGAAAAGAAAATCGCCTTCAATCCCGCTGTGGAGTTGTCCTATCTGGACGAAGTCCAACAGCGGGATTTTTTAGAAGCGATGAACGACACCCAGAATGCGCCGTCCCTTTCCCAAGCGCAGCGGCTCAAAAAACTGGCGCAGGAAGGTCATTTCTCGTATGACGTTGCTTTTGCCGTCATGGGAGAAGAAAAAAAGGACGAGCTGGACAAGGTGGTCATCAAAAACGACACCCTGCGGAAATACTTTCCCCGCAGCTACACTCCGAAACAGATGGAGGACACCATCATCAAGCTGCTGGAACAGTGGCAGCGAAAACAGCAGCGGCAGAACGAACGCTGACTTATACCGTAACGAAAGACCCGATGGGGTCTTTTTCTTTTGCAAACAAAAGGAGAAACGCCTATGAAAAACAACGTTACCCGTACCATCCGCTCCGAGGAGATCACCATTGATGTGCGCATCTGCGCTGCACTGGCAGCGAACCGGGGCGGCGAGGTCTATCTCGCAGCCATTGCCCCGGATATGGAGCTGACCGTCATCACGCTGGACGAGGCTCCCGACATCCTGCCCTGCTTTGAGGAGGACGATGCCTGCCTGAACCTTCTCAACACC